>ENA-OZKY01000315-OZKY01000315.1-human-gut-metagenome-genome-assembly--contig:-NODE-315-length-14794-cov-7.879368_pt1 | contig 14794 bp, 11 predicted proteins | sample MGYA00244830_ERZ653773 | MGnify/ENA primary metagenome ERZ653773 (study PRJEB26926, sample SAMN06165206) | human gut metagenome | biome: ENVO:00009003; feature: ENVO:2100002; material: ENVO:00002003...
CAGAGGTCAGTATGATGCAAGAATTGCCGATGCGCTGATTGCTCAGGAGCAGATCGACCGAGAACTCAGTATCTATCTCTCGGGCGAACAGTCCCCGAACAACTGGATGAAGACATTTACCGAACATCGAGGATTGAAATCACTCACGCGGGCAGTTGTTCTGGAGTGCATTGAAAAAGTTGTTATTCACAAAGACGAAAAGTTGGAAATCATCTTTGAGCATTCCGAGGACTATGCCCGTTTGGTGAGCAGCCTGCAGGAATATGCCGCGCGTGGAATACTAGGGGAGGCGATGTAAGCATGGCAAGAAAGAGCAGAAAAAATGTCCAAGCCACACCCGCAGTTGTTGTAGGCCCCGTCCAGTACAAGGTAGCGCTCTATGCCAGAATCTCGGTTGAGAACGAACAAAAGCGAGAAGCAGACACCATAGGTAATCAGATTGCGTTGCTGAAGGACTTTGTTTCCCAGCATCAGGATTTAGTTGTCTTTGACCTCTATTGTGATGACGATATCTCGGGAGTTAGCTTTGTGCGCCCGGAATTCGCTCGAATGATGAATGACATCCGAGCTGGCAAGGTGACCTGTGTGATTGTCAAAGATGACTGTGTAATAATAGAACCAACACAGAAAGACCTTGAAAATCAAGGCTTTGTGGCTGGTTCTATTTGTTTTTGACCCGAAACAAAGAGAATTTTAATTATATAATACAATCTGCGCCGCTGGCAGCGTAACGGAGGAAATGCCAGATCAGAAAAGAATAGTATTGAACATAGAGCGGTTATCTGCCGTCAGGAGAAATCCTGGCTGGCGGGTAACCGCTCTTTTTTTGTTTCTGCCGTTACTGGCAGAAGCAAAAAGTAAGCAATGCAAGGAGGTTGTGTGAAATGAAGAATATGTTGTTAACGAGTACAGCGCCGTAAGGAGGTGGTTGAGATAGCTGTTTTCCGGGTAGAGAAAAACGCCAACTACACAACTATGTCTAACTACCATCTGCGCGATCAGTCCCTAAGTCTGAAAGCAAAGGGACTTCTCTCCATGCTTCTCAGCTTGCCGGATACATGGCACTACTCTGTGAGAGGACTTGCTGCAATTTCATTGGAGGGCGTGGACGGTATTCTCACCGCGCTGAAAGAGCTGGAAACACATGGCTATCTGGAACGCCGTCAGCTTCGTCAACCGAACGGCCGCTTGGGACAGACGGAGTATGTGATTTTTGAAAAACCGAGATCGCAGCCGTGTATGGATTCACCGTGTACGGAAAAGCCGGATACGGTAAGCCCGAATACGGTTCCGCCGGATACGATAACTCCCGCACAAAGAAGTAAAGAAGGATCAAGTAAAGAACAATTAAGTACGGATGAGAAGGAAAAAACAGTATCACAACCCTCTCGTCATCGGTACGGAATGTATCAGAATGTACTTCTTTCGGACGAAGAATTGCAAAAACTCCAAACTGAGTTTCCAGCAGACTATCAGAGCCGCATTGAACGATTGTCGGAATATATGGCTTCCAGCGGAAGGCGCTATAAAAATCATTTGGCTACCATCCGTAGTTGGGCAAGACGAGATTCCAAACAGTCCAAACTGCCCGCCTACAGCCATGATAACTACCGGTACAAGGAGGGAGAAAGTTTATGAATACAATGTTTGATTTTCTGGATCATATTCAGGTTCAGAAAGAACCTGGACTGGAGCAATATCGCGGCGAAGATGGACTTATCTATTGCGGGAAATGTCATACGCCGGTTCAATGCCGGATCACATTTGAGGGCAGAGAAAGGATCATGCCCTGCATCTGCAAATGCCAGAAGGAAGAACGGGAACGGCAGGAACAGCGCATGAAGGAGGAAGAACAGTTGCTTTATGTCCGTCGTCTGAAAGCGACAGGCATTCAGGAGCGACATCTTCAGGATTGGACATTTGCGTCAGCGACAGATACTCCCAGCGTCCAGATGGCGAAGCGATATGCGGAGAATTGGAAGAAGGTCAAAGCGGAAAACCTTGGCCTATTGCTTTGGGGCGATGTTGGAACAGGAAAATCATTCCTGGCCGCCTGTATCGCTAATGCATTGCTGGAAAAAGGCGTTCCTGTTTTGATGACCAATTTTTCCAAAATCCTAAATCAGATGGGTGCCATGTATTCGGATGAACGGTATCGCTATATTGCTTCTTTCAATCGCTTCTCTCTGCTGATTATTGATGATCTTGGAATTGAGCGGAAGACCGAGTATGCGTTGGAACAGGTTTACGCTGTTATTGATGAACGCTATAAGACAGGTCTTCCATTGATTATCACAACAAACCTGACGATCAGCCAGCTCCGTAATCCTGAAGATGTGGCACACGCCAGAATTTACAGCCGGGTACTGGAGATGTGCACGCCGGTACACGTTCCGGGGCATGACCGGCGAACTACGATTGGAAAAACAAAGCAGGAACTGGTCAAAGAGGTGCTGTTCTCATAATAAAAAAACGGCTGTACAGCCGGGAAAGAGAGGGTTTTATGAATGCCTGTAAAAAAGTCTGAACGGGTTCAGGAGATTCCGCTCTCTGAATTACACACGTTCAAAAATCACCCTTTCCGGGTGGTGGATGATGAAGCCATGCAGCGCACAGTGGAAAGCGTGGCACAATTTGGCGTGTTGGCACCAGCACTTGCCCGCCCCCGTCCGGAGGGCGGATATGAATTAGTGGCAGGCCATCGGCGCATGAGGGCTTCGGAACTTGCCGGACTTGAAACGATGCCTGTGATTGTCCGGCAGATGGATGATGATACCGCAACCATTGCCATGGTGGACTCCAATCTTCAAAGGGAAACTCTTCTCCCCAGTGAGCGTGCGTTTGCTTACAAGATGAAGATGGATGCGATGAAGCATCAGGGCGAACGGACGGATTTAACTTCCGGCCAACTTGGCCGGAAGTCTGACGGTAAAGAATCCAGAGAGATTATTGCTGAGCAAACCGGTGAAAGCGCCCGTCAGGTTCAGCGGTTTATCAATTTGACCAATCTGATTCCGGAGCTTCTGGATATGGTGGATCGTAAGGAAATCGCATTCAACCCGGCGGTGGAATTATCTTTTCTGAAAAAAGAGGAACAGCAAGGTTTCCTGGAAGCTATGGATTACGGACAGTCCACTCCATCGTTGTCTCAGGCACAGCGGATTAAAAAGCTCAGTCAGGCAGGTATGTGTACCCAGGAAGCTATGAACACGATTATGAATGAAGAGAAAAAGAGCGAATTGGATACGATCACGCTCAAGAATGACGTACTCCGCAAGTATTTTCCACGCTCTTATACTCCAAAGCAAATGCAAGATACGATTATCCGGCTGTTGGAACAATGGCAGAAAAAGAGACAGCGGGATCAGTCAAGGTAAAGGAGAACAAATATGCTCAACAAAAATGAAATGAATGCTAAAGCCAATGCTGCGGACGTAGATGTGGATTTGCTTGTAGCAGGTATCGGAGAAATGCTGGATGGAATCCGGCACTGCCTGAAAGCTACCGATCTGCACAGCAGTTCAACAGACAGCGATTACATTCTGATGGTCGCTGCGCTTCCGGGGAAAGATATCCAGGTAAAAGACGTCACCGAATGTTTTGATGTGCTGAAATGCTTCGGCACAGACGATTCCGTGATTCAGGCTCCGGACTGTGATTTGCTTATGAGTTATGATGAACGGCAGGTTCTGGTGCTGGACGGTCGGAAATATCTGGTCGGCCCTGCTATCTTCTATGATGTGGACGGTGACGGTGAGGACGTTTCTGTGACTGCCGAGGACATTTACAATGTACAGCGCGTGGTCGCTCACCGCACGGTAATTCTTTGTGCCGACGGGCAGGACTTTCCGGCGCTTCTGCTGAATGGTGAGGTATGAAGAAATATGAGATGATTTATGCCGATCCGCCCTGGCGTTACCGCAGCGGCAAGGTACAGGGAGCCGCAATTAACCATTACGCTACAATGTCAGATGAGGAACTATATCCGCTTCCCGTTGCAGAAATCGCGGCAGATAATTGTGTATTGCTTCTGTGGGCAACCTTTCCAAAGCTCCCGGAAGCCCTTCGGCTGATTGAAGCATGGGGTTTCCAGTACAAGACAGTCGGCTTTGTATGGGTAAAGACAAATCCATCCGGAAACGGCTTTTTTCTCGGCCTTGGATGGTGGACACGCAGTAATGCAGAGATATGTTTGCTGGCAGTCAGAGGGAAACCAAAACGTCAGTGCGCCGGTATTTCTCAGCTGATTATCAGTCCCAGAGAACGGCATAGCAAAAAGCCGGATATGGAAATGAATATCGACCATTATGAAGTGGTATATATCGCACCGCTACCGATTCACACGAACCGCTCCACCTTTCTGGAAAGCGTCTTCGAGAAATTTAATCTGGATCGTCCGGAAGATTTTAAGGGTCACAGCCTTTCGGTTAGCGACATTGTTGCCATCCGTGAAAATGGCGCGGTATCCTGTTATTACTGTGATAGTACCTGCTTTCAGGAACTTCCCGGACTTATCCCTGAGAATTATCTGAAAAATGCGGAAATGCAGCTTGAAGATGATTACGGTATGATCGACGGCGTTGTTAATAATGGCGAAAAAGATCGTAAGGAGAAAGCGACAAAGGATAAAGCTGAGAAGCCTTCTGTGGTGGAGCAGCTGAAAAACCAGCCACACTGTGAGGTCAGAAAGAAATCCACGGTCAAATGTGCAGAGCAGGAACGGTGATATGAGGAACAACCATAATCAAATGAAATCAGAGAAAGTGCCGGAGATTATCTCTGGCATTCATAAGGAAAAGGAGCGCGGAGCGGTGAAGACGTTTACTTCCGAAGAAAGGAATCTGATGTGCCTGTACAATTCCGGCACCCGACTGGAATTGATTGAAAATCTGACGGATATGCGGGGCTATCTGCAGGCTGACGAAACAGAGTTGCTTTCACTGACCGACTGTGTGCTGGAAAAGCTGCGACAGATGAACGATCAGGAATTTTCAGCACTGGATTTGTACCCCGATTTTATGGACTGACAAGGAGTTAAATACTGCCGGGATGGAAATCACTGTCCCGGCTCTTTTCTGCTGTAAGGAAGGAGGCCAATATGTGGAGTAAAGCAGATTTTTATTCGGCGGTTGCAAAAGAAACTCTGGAAGGACTGACAGCCAGCTGGCAGGAATGGGCGAAGTTTCTTGCCACGGCTTCACGGCTGTATAAGTATCCGTTCATGGATCAGATGATGATTTACGCACAAAGGCCGGATGCCACCGCCTGCGCAGAATACGATTTATGGAATGACAAGATGAACCGCTACGTCCGGCGCGGGTCAAAAGGGATTGCCCTTTTAGATGAGCGCGGTGACAAACTGCGTCTGCGCTATGTATTTGATGTGGCAGATACGGGAACAAGGGAAAATTCGCGAACGCCTTGGCTGTGGACAATGGAGGATCAGCATATCGTTCCCATTATGGCTATGCTGGAACGAAACTACGGCGTTGGCGGCGCTGACCTGGGCGAACAGATTGCGGCGGCCGCCCGAACTCTGGCAGACGAGTATTGGGCAGATAACCAGAAGGACTTCTTCTACATCGTTGACGATTCCTTCTTAGAAGGGTACGATAATTACAACATCGGAATCCAGTTTAAGACAGCAGCCACCGCCAGCATCACTTATACGGTACTCAGCCGGTGTGGTTTGAATCCAGCGGAATATATGGGGCATGAGGACTTCATGCCGATCTTCGACTTCAACACCATTCCGGCAGTTATGGCACTGGGTTCCGCCGTCAGCCAATGCAGCAGGCAGATTCTCCTGCAGATCGGGGACACCATCCGGACTGCGGAGCGGGAAGCCATTGAGGAAAGGAGAAAATGGGATGAAGAACACCTTAACCTACACGAGGAACGGGGATTACCTGATTCCGAACCTGAAACTGGACGAGCAGCCGGAGAAGCCCCTGGGCAAATATGGACGGATGCGCCGGGCATATCTGAAGGAGAACCGCCCGCTTCTGTACAATCAGTTCCTGCTGAACGGGACGCTATATCCGCACCTGTTGGAGATCGAGGAGACGGCAAACCAGAGGTTGGAGCTGATAATGAACCAGCTTCTGGAGAAAGATCCGGCTCCGGACAAGAAGCAGAACGCGATGGCGTGGGTACAGCACATGAACGCACTGAAAGCCCAGGCCGAGGAAGTGATTTTGACGGAGCTTATCAACAGCTAAGTTTTACTTTTCCAGAAGAAGCCCCCACCGCTAAACAGTCCACGAAAGGATCGAGCGAACCATCGCCCGGTCCTTTTTCTGTGCCTGAAAATCAGGATAACAAAAAGGACGCAGAAAACGCCGCCTCCGAAGAAACAGCGGAACAACAGGAAGTTACTGACCTGAGCCAGTACCCGATTACCCGCCGTGGTGATGATATTACCATCGGAACCGGCAATGCCACTCATGTGGTAGACATCACGGTGTCGGAAGAAGAATATAAAGCAATCAAACAGGCCATCCCGGAAGAACCGGCATACGATCCCGCTTCGCTGCCGTATCACATGGGAGATACCGTTTACCTGGATAATCAGGAATATCGGATTACCGAACTGTGGGAAGACACGGTGCAGCTCCTTCCTAATGGGGTGACTTACCCTGTATTCCGTGCAGAAAGCCGGGAACGGTTCGAGGGACTGCTTCGGCAGGACAGCCGCAACGGCGCTGTAACGGAGTATCTTGCCCCCAATCCGTCAAATGTCGATCAGGATTTGCTGGAAGTGCTGGCTTCTGGTCTGCTCTCTGCGCAGGATAAAGAGTATATTTCTGGCTGGCTGCGGGATGGGGAAGGCAATACCCGGATTGCACAGCGGCTTTCAGAACTGTTTACAAACCGGGCGGAAACGATGGAGCTGACTACCGGGGACACGGCAGATTTTCGCACCTACACCACTGGTATCGAAGTGGAGATTCTGGACAGTGAAGAACGCAGGCTGGCTGCGCTGGGCGGCAACTGGGGCGACATAGCTCCCATTCTTCGCGGACTGTATATCCATGAGCAGGAAGGCTTTTATCAGAACCCGGAAGGTTACCGGCAAAAGCAGATGGTACTTGAGGGACAGCCGTCCTACCAGGTAGGCGATTCTGTCTTCCTGCCTGCGCCTGATCAGCCTATCAGCGGCACTCTTGGTTACGTTGGCGACACCACTGTGCGGATTGATACCGGCCCATATTCCTGGAGTAACAAGGTTATGGGGCGCAGTCAGTTTGAAGAACTTCTCCGTCAGGATGAGCGAAACGCTAGCCTGTTTGTGCAAGAAGAAAAAGAATCAGATACACCAGAATTACCGGAACTGACAACGGAGTCGGAAACCATTTATCCTGCCGAACAAAACGAACTGCCTTATGATATTGTGGTGGAACGGCTGCGCGTAAACGAGGCGGAACGTCCGGAGCCAGAGCCTATTGCTGCAAACTTCCGCATTACCGATGAACACCTGGGTGAAGGCGGGCCGAAGCAGAAATTCCGCGCCAACATCATGGCAATCCAGCTTCTGAAAAAATGTGAGGAAGAAAACCGCCCGGCTACGCCGGATGAGCAGAAAATCCTTTCCGGGTATGTCGGCTGGGGCGGCCTTGCAGATGCTTTTGATGAGCGCAAAGGTAACTGGGCAACGGAATACCTGGAGCTGAAAACTGTTCTGACACCGGAGGAATATGCGGCTGCCAGGGCTTCTACCTTGAACGCACATTACACCAGCCCCACGGTGATCCACGCGATTTACGATGCCGTGGAGCAGATGGGCTTCCGCCAGGGAAATATTCTGGAGCCGTCCATGGGCGTAGGAAACTTCTTCGGTCTTCTGCCGGAGAGTATGCAGCAGAGCCGTCTTTACGGTGTGGAGCTGGACAGCATTTCCGGGCGTATTGCAAAAAAACTGTATCCCAATGCAGAGATCACTGTTGCCGGATTTGAAACCACTGACCGTCGTGATTTTTATGATTTGGCGGTTGGCAATGTCCCATTTGGCGATTATAAGGTCAATGATAAACCTTACAATAAGCTGGGCTTTTCCATTCACAACTATTTCTTTGCCAAAGCGCTGGATCAGGTGAGGCCGGGCGGCGTAGTTGCTTTTGTAACCAGCCGTTATACTATGGACGCCAAAAGCCCGGAGGTGCGCAAATACCTGGCACAGCGGGCGGAACTCTTAGGGGCGATCCGCCTGCCGAACAATGCGTTCCGTGCCAATGCCGGTACGGATGTGGTATCGGATATTCTGTTCCTGCAAAAACGGGAACACCCCATCGACTTGGATGCGGACTGGATTCACCTTGGACGCAACGAGGACGGGCTGACCTTAAACAGCTACTTCGTGGAGCATCCCGAGATGGTATTGGGACGGCTTTCCACCGAAAGCACTCAGTATGGCAAAGAGGAATGTACGGTGCTGCCCATTGACGGCGCTGATTTAAGCGAACAGCTGAAAGAAGCGATTTCCCATATCCATGGGGAGTATGTAGCACAGGAACGGGAGAATCCGGAACTGGAGGACAATGCCTCTGTACTGCCTGCAGATCCGACGGTAAAAAACTTTTCCTACACGGTGGTAGACGGCGAAGTATATTTTCGGGAAAATTCCATTATGTCGCCGGTTGACTTAAACGATACCGCAAAAGGCCGGGTCAAAGGCATGGTGGAGCTGCGTCAGATCGTCAATGACCTGATTGAGTACCAGCTGGAAGACTATCCACAGGAAGCTATCGAGGCCAAACAGCAGGAACTAAATACCGCCTACGATGCCTTTACCCAAAAGTATGGGTTGATTAACAGCCGTGGCAACGAGAAGGCATTTTCAGAGGATTCTTCCTACTATCTGCTCTGCTCGCTGGAGAATATTGATGAAGATGGAAATCTGGAAAGCAAAGCCGATATTTTCACCAAACGCACCATCCGTCCGGAACGTCATGTGACCCATGTGGATACGCCCAGCGAAGCACTGGCGGTTTCCATCGGAGAACGTGGCAAGGTAGACATTCCGTTTATGGCAGAACTGCTGGGGAAAGCGGATGATTTCGAGGCCGTCACCGGCGAGTTGACTGGCGTGATTTTCCGTGATCCCATGGCACCGGAAGCGCCGGAACTTGGCTGGCAGACTGCGGATGAATATCTGTCCGGTAATGTGCGCGATAAGCTGCGGATTGCACGGCTTGCCGCACAAACCGATCCACAGTACACGGTTAATGTGGCTGCGCTGGAAAAAGCCCAGCCCAAAGACCTGGAAGCCTCGGAGATTGAGGTGCGCCTGGGCGCTACCTGGATTGATCCAAAGTATATCCAACAGTTTATGGAGGAAACTTTTGAGACACCCTTCTATCTCCGCCGTGCCATTGAAGTGAAATTTTCCACGATTACGGCAGAATGGCAGATTTCCGGTAAAAGCAGTACCGGGCGGCATGATGTGGCGGCCTATGTGACATATGGTACAGATCGGGCGAACGCCTATAAAATTCTGGAGGATACTCTGAATCTGAAAGACGCCCGGATTTACGATACCATTGAAGATGTGGAGGGCAATAAAAAGCGTGTTCTCAACAAAAAGGAAACGACCCTCGCTCAACAGAAACAGCAGGCAATCAAGGACGCTTTCCGGGACTGGATCTGGCGTGACCCGAAACGCAGAGAAACACTGGTGGCAAAGTATAATGAACTGTTCAACAGCACCCGGCCCCGCGAATATGACGGCAGCCACATTCATTTTGTCGGCATGAACCCGGACATTAAGCTGCGGCCGCATCAGCGGAATGCCATCGCTCATGTGCTGTATGGCGGCAATACACTGTTAGCACATGAGGTAGGAGCCGGGAAAACCTTTGAAATGGCTGCTTCAGCAATGGAAAGCAAACGGCTGGGGCTGTGCCAGAAGTCGATGTTTGTGGTTCCCAACCACCTGACTCAGCAGTGGGCGAATGAATTTCTGAGGCTTTATCCCAGCGCAAAACTTCTGGTGACAACGAAAAAAGATTTTGAAACTGCAAAACGAAAAAAATTCTGTGCACGGATTGCCTCTGGGGATTATGATGCGGTCATCATCGGCCATAGCCAGTTCGAGAAAATCCCCATCTCAGCGGAGCGGCAGGAACGGCTCTTACAGGAACAGATCGATGATGTGACCGAAGCACTGGATGAGCTGAAACGGAGCCGGGGCGAGAATTTTACTATCAAGCAGATGGAAAAGACCCGGAAGTCACTCCAGGCAAGACTGGATAAACTGCTTAACACAGATCGGAAGGATGATGTGATTACCTTTGAGCAGCTTGGCGTAGACCGGCTGTTTGTGGACGAGAGCCAGGCATACAAAAACCTGTTCTTATACACAAAAATGCGAAATGTAGCAGGGTTATCCACATCGGAAGCCCAGCGAAGCAGCGATATGTTTATGAAATGCCGGTATCTGGATGAAGTTACCGGCGGGCGCGGCGTAGTATTTGCCAGCGGCACCCCCGTCTCCAACAGTATGACGGAATTATACACCGTCATGCGCTACCTCCAGTACAACACCTTACAGCAAAAGGGACTCACTCACTTTGACTGCTGGGCGTCCACCTTCGGAGAAAGTACTACGGCGATTGAATTGGCTCCGGAAGGAACCGGATACCGGGCAAGAACCAGGTTTGCAAAATTTTTCAATCTTCCGGAACTGATGAACCTTTTTAAAGAGGTCGCGGATATAAAAACCAGTGACCAGCTGAATCTGCCGGTGCCGGAAGCAAAGTTTGAGACGGTTGTGGTGCAGCCCTCGGAGATTCAGAAAGAAATGGTTGCGGCGCTCTCAGAACGGGCGGCTGCCGTCCACAGCGGGCAGGTTGATCCGTCCCAGGACAATATGCTCAAAATTACTTCGGATGGCAGGAAAATCGGGCTTGACCAGCGTCTGATGAACCCGCTCCTGCCAGACGATCCGAACAGCAAGCTCAATGCCTGTGTGGGAAATGTGTTCCGGATATGGGAGGAAGGAAAGGAAAGCCGTCTGACGCAGCTCCTGTTCTGTGATATGAGCACCCCAAAAGATGACGGTACGTTTAATGTCTATGACGACATCAAGGCGAAGATGATCGCACGGGGCGTTCCTGCAGAAGAAATTGCTTTTATCCATGATGCGGACAACGAGGTAAAGAAAAAAGAACTCTTTGCTAAAGTGCGCACGGGTCAGGTGCGGGTGTTGCTCGGCTCCACGCAGAAGATGGGGGCTGGCACCAACTGCCAGGACTTGCTTGTGGCTGTCCATCACCTGGATGTGGGCTGGCGTCCTTCCGATATGACACAGAGAAATGGGCGTATCATCCGCCAGGGCAACCGAAACAAAGAGGTTCAGATCTACCAGTATGTGACGGAAGGCACTTTTGACGCTTACCTTTACCAAACGCTGGAGAACAAGCAGAAATTTATTTCGCAGATTATGACCAGCAAATCGCCGGTGCGAGCCTGTGACGATGTGGATGAGCAGGCACTCAGCTATGCGGAGATCAAAGCACTGTGCGCCGGTGACAGCCGGATCAAGGAAAAGATGGACTTGGATATTGATGTGGCGCGTCTGAAAGTGCTGAAATCTGACCATCAGAGCCAGCAGTACCGGTTGGAAGACCGCCTGTTAAAGTATTTCCCAGCAGAGATGGAAAAACAGCGCGGCTTTATTCAGGGATTTGAAGCCGATATGCAGACCGTGACAGCACATCCTCTTCCGAAAGAGGGATTTGTCGGCGCGGAGATTCAGGGACGCACATTCTTTGAAAAGGAATTGGCAGGTGAGGCGATTCTGGCAGCCTGCAAGAGTTATACTGGCATGGAGCCGGTGGCGCTGGGAACGTACCGTGGTTTTTCCATGGAACTTTCGTACAACAGCCTCAGCCAGGAATACGAGATTGCGCTGAAAGGCTCCATGACCCATACGGTTACGTTGGGAACAGATGCCAGAGGAAATTTCACTCGTATGGATAATACGCTCGCCGGTTTGGAGGGCCGTAAAGAAAAGGCGCAGGTACAGCTGGAAAACCTGCACAATCAGCAGGAAGCGGCGAAGGCAGAGCTTGGCAAGCCCTTCCCCCAGGAAGCGGAACTGGCTGAGAAAAGCGCACGGCTGGCTGAACTGGACGCCGCCCTCAATATGGACGATCACGGCATAGAGGAAGAAGTAACAGAGCCGGAAGGCCGTTCTTCTGTATTGGCAGATTTGAAAGCAAAGGCAGCGATGGTCTGTGAAACTCCAAAACGGCATATGGAACGGGAAGAGGTACGGTAATGGAAAAACTGAATAATACGATTATCCTGCGGGTTTCAAAGGCAGACCGTGAGCGTATCCAGGCAAAAATGGACGAGCTGGGCGTAATGAATATGAGTGCCTACATCCGTAAAATGGCACTGGATGGCTACTGTGTGAATCTGGATTTACGGGACTTGAAAGAGCTGATCCGGCTGCTGCGTATTTGCAGTAACAATCTGAATCAGTATGCAAAGAAGGCGAATGAAACCGGGAGTATTTACCTGGCTGACATTCAGGATTTACAGGCGCGGCTGGATGAATTGTGGCGGGCGGCAAAGGAGCTGCTAGTACGGTTGGCTAGTATCTCCTGAATATGCCATAGCAGGCGTTTGGCGTGAGTGAAACGCCTGCAACATAGGAACATTAGCTCATGATTAGAGTAGATTTATTCGCGCATTTCTACTATACTGTTTTATAGATACATGGGAAATTAGAAACAAAAAAGAATTATGGAGATTCTGCTTCTATGAAACAGTTTGGGGTTCAGATGATAGATTATTCCATTTCATCACAATGGTGGCGTACAATAATCAGACATTTTATAAAAGAAGGCGATGCGTTTGAAATTCGCAGTTGGAAAGAAGAAGCGGATGAAATCATGGAGGCTTCGCTATACGGCACCGCCGCTGAGGATGGTTATGAAGTATCAATTAAGGGGCGCATAAGCAAAACTCTGCTAGAAAAACTGCTGACAGACGAACCTTCGGACAAAAATATATATAACAAAATGACAAAATACTTTACGATTCATATAAAAAACGATTTGTGCGATATCTGGAGTGAGCATTATGGCACAGAGATGGTAATAGATATCGTAAATGATTCGGATATTATATTTTTCAAGCAGGTAATGGAACAATATCCTGAAAGCTTCAGCATCATAGAGCTTTCGTGATAGCCTTTTTGGGGGATATGCTGTTGAGTACCATCGAGAAAAAAGCATTATGACAACCTTGCTGAATCATCTACAATCCAATACAATATAGACAAGCGAACACGAAAGGCGGTGAGCATAGTGATGAAACTCATAAAACTCCCTTTTAAGCTACTGGCACTTCCTATCATTCTGATTTTGGCGGCAGCGGTTCTTTTGGTAAAACTCATAACCAACCTGTCAGCTTATGTAATGGGGCCTCTGATGCTGTTTATATTCGGATGTGGAATTTACTCAGCTGTACAGCAAATGTGGACTTCGGTGGCAATTCTGGTCGTTCTTGAAATTCTGTGTGTAGCCGCCATGTTCTTTGCCGTAGTGATCGAAACTGCACTGGACGGGATGAAGGATTCTCTGGTGGGCTTTGTACATTCATAAAATAAAATGTTTCGGGCAGGCTGCTCCGCAAGAAATAAGCGGAACGGCCTGCCTTCTTTTTTGTTATGGGGAGGACGGTGAGCTATGGCGGCAACAAGACTGATTGCACTGCATATCAACAAAGGAAAAACCATTGCACAGTGTCTGCGTGACCGGACTGATTATGCACAGAATCCGGAAAAGACGGAAAAAGGCGAACTGGTGACTGGCTATGAATGTGATCCTATGACGGCAGACGAGGAATTTCTTCTGGCTAAGCGGCAATATCTCCATATCACCGGCAGACGGCAGCAAAATGATGTGATTGCTTACCAGATTCGTCAGTCTTTCAAACCGGGTGAAATCACACCGGAGGAAGCCAATCGGGTTGGCTACGAGCTGGGAATGCGCTTCACCAAAGGAAAACACGCTTTTTTGGTAGCAACTCACACAGACCGTGCCCACATCCATAATCATATCGTTTTCAATTCCACTTCGCTGGACTGCAAGCGTAAATTTCGTGACTTCCATAACTCAGGCCTTGCTCTTCAGAAGGTCAGCGACATCATTTGTGTGGAGCATGGGCTGTCTATTATTGAGAAGAAACCATACAAAGAGCGTGTCAAACGAACCACTTATCCAAAGCGACATTGCTTTCGGGATGAAATCCGGCAGGCTATTGATCGGGCGCTTCTAAATAAACCAAAGGATTTTGAAGAATTTCTCCGGTTTCTGGAACAGGACGGCTATACCTGCAAGCGCGGCAAACACACGGCGCTTTGGAGAGAAGGACAGGATCGTTTTCTGCGGTTCCGATCTTTAGGAGAAGGATACACAGAGGAAGAAATCCGCACTGTTATTTTGGGTGAAAAAGAACACCGTATCCGCAGCAAGAATAAACAGGCTGCTAACCAGAAACGTCTGAATCTGCTGGTAGATATTGATGTCAGACTTCAGGCGAAAGGAATCGGCTATCAGCGATGGGCTACGGTCTATAACCTGAAGCAAATGGCGCAGACCATGATTTTCCTTCGTGGGCATGGAATTGAAGATATCGACCAGCTCCGCGAGAAAACGAAACAGTCAACAGAACGCTTCGACCAACTGGATGAAAAAATCAAGATGGCAGAAAAACGTCTGGTGGAGATTGCTTCCCTGAAAAAACACATCATCAACTATGCCAAAACAAAGGATGTATATGC
>ENA-OZKY01000329-OZKY01000329.1-human-gut-metagenome-genome-assembly--contig:-NODE-329-length-14630-cov-5.438285_pt1 | contig 14630 bp, 10 predicted proteins | sample MGYA00244830_ERZ653773 | MGnify/ENA primary metagenome ERZ653773 (study PRJEB26926, sample SAMN06165206) | human gut metagenome | biome: ENVO:00009003; feature: ENVO:2100002; material: ENVO:00002003...
CCTATTAAGTCGTCGGCAGCGTCAGATGTGTATAAGAGACAGACTGTGGATGGTGAATATTCTAAGTTAGAAGAACCATTTGTTGTAATTGCAACACAGAATCCTATTGAGACAGCAGGAACTTATCAGCTTCCTGAGGCACAGCTTGACAGATTCCTTATGAAGATTAACATGGGTTATCCAGAGAAAGATGATGAGGTACTTATTCTTAACAGATTCTTAAAAGAAGATCCTTCTAAAGAACTTTCAACAGTTGCAACATGTGAGGATATTGCTGTAATGAAGGAAGAAGCGAAAAATGTATATGTTCACCCGGTGCTTATTGATTATATTGTTGAACTGGCAAGGATGACAAGACAGCAGGATAATGTATCAATCGGTGTAAGCCCGAGAGGAACTCTTGGTATGCTCAATGTGGCGAGAGCATATGCGTATGTTGCAGGCAGAGATTATGTTGTACCAGAGGACATCAAGATACTTGCACCTGTAGTATGGGCACACAGAATTGTGTTACAGACAGGTTACATGAATATGGATAATAAAGAACAGATTATAGAACATGTTGTTAATAACACAGCAGTTCCTACTGAAGATTGGAAAAGATAATGAATGTATTATTGATGCTTATTGGTGTACTTATAGTATATCTGGCAATTAAGCTTGTATTTCGTTATAACTGGAATAAGGGGCTGGGTGTCGCTCTTGAATTTGAGAAAAAGCATGTTGTAAATGGCGAAACAGTTAATGTTGTTGAGGTTATATCCAACGAAAAACGTCTGCCGCTGCCATGTGTGAATCTTAAGTTTCAGGTGGACAGGGAACTTGAATTTCCTGGAACAGATACTAATTCAAGTGTGTCGGACCTTACATACCGCAATGATGTGTTCTCATTTCTGGCTAATCAGAGAATTACAAGAAGAATTCCTGTTAAATGCAATCACAGAGGTGTGTTCAAAATATCAGGCGTACAGCTTACATTTGCCGGACCATTTATGAATGAGATTAATGTTCTCAAAGTGGGTAGTACCTGTGAGATAACAGTTTATCCTAAGACTGTGGATAGTAAGAGATTCAGCTTTATAAGAAGCAGAATATCAGGAGAAGCAGAACGTAAGAAATATATGCTTGAAGATCCATTTGTGTTCAGAGGAATAAGAGATTATACAAGCAACGACAGCCTAAAGAATGTGAACTGGAAGGCAACAGCGAGAACAGGTAATCTGTGTGTTAATGAATATAATGAGTCAGTCAGCCGCAATGTATGTATTCTTCTTAATCTTGAGGATGATGGAATGCTTACATATGATTCGGTTAATGAAGAAGCAATAAGTCTTGCAGCTTCTGTGGCAGAAGAATTCATCAGACAGGGAATTAATGTCTCTCTAATTAGTAATGCATGTGATGTTGACACAAAGGAAGCAGTTGGTATAAGAGAAGGAGCAGGAGTTGGACATCTTGGAAGTATTAATACTGTACTTGCAAGAATGGATTTAAAGCTTGAAAAAGAAGAGTTTGCAGCGCTTATTAACAGAACATTTATAGAAAATGTTTCTGTCCAGAGTAGTGACAACAGTGTATATGTTGTTATATCAGCGAGCAGAAGAAAGAAGCTGCAGCAGACTATGCAGAAGTTTGAGAAAAAGTATGGACAGGTTATATGGATTGTTCCATATATGACTGGTGGAGAATACAGCCTTGATTATTGTGGTATCAGACCAGAGGGCTGGGAAGTGAAATAAGTTTATCAGGAGATAACATATGAATGAGTCGGGACAAGTTTATAAGTATAATAAACTGAGAACAATAAGAACATTGACAGATATAATAAGCCAGTGTATTGTAGCGTTCGCATTTTCTGCATTTGTTATATTGGGACTTACGAATAAATCTGACAGTTATATTATTGCAACACTGCTTATGGCAGTTCCGGTTATTATAACTTATGTGGCAAGAAAGAATATACATAAGAATTTTCTATTTATGCTGATTCATGCTGCTTTGCTTATAACAGCCATTATAATTGGTAATGGAGATGCAGAGTCTACAGCATATTTTGTAAGTGTACTTGCTGTGTGTATAAGGTCTGTAAGCATAAGAGTGGCTAATGCAAGAAAAACTGAATATATGAATGAACCGCTTTATGGGAATCAGTTTGCTGATGTGACTCAGGAAGATAAGAAAGCTGCCTTGCAGGCAGGAGAGAGAATGTCACCTCTGTATTGTGTGGTTATGGTCGCAGGAAGTCTTTATGGCGGTTCAGCAGGCAACAGACTGCTTGTTAACTATGAAACAGTATTATTTGTGCTGTTTGTTCTGCTTGCTTTTCTTGCAAACCAGTTAAAAGAGCTTAATTCTCTGTTTATAAGTAATGCTGGCAAATCAGAATTTCCTGCTGAGAGAATTACAGGAATTAACATGATAATGGTCATGGTTGTGTCAGGACTTATGATTCTTGGCATGATTCTGTTCTATAGTGGGGATTATGGCAATATATTTACACTGATTGGTTCAGGTTTTGTAGCAGTTGTAAGGATAGTGCTGAAGCTGTTCTTAAGACTTATAAGAGAGAAAGAAGAAGTCTCTACGATGCCCGAAGATTCCGTGAATCCAGTCACTGATGATGATGTGGTAAAGGGAGATAACGACCTTGCATTTACTGATAATCCTGTTATGAGTGCATTATTTACAGCATTTGCAATAGTTCTTGTAATTGCACTTGTTGTATTTATTGTCTATATGATTATCAGATATGCCAAGAATTTCAAAAAGTCACAGGATAATAATGGTGATGAGATTGAATTCATTGGCAATGACAGAAGAACAGAAGCAAGGATAAAGAGACGTCAGAGAGCAGAAGAAGCTAAGAATATGCCTGTTAATATGCAGTACAGGAAGGCATTCAGAAAAGCAGCAATAAAATCATCAAAGGCAGCCAGGGATTCGGATGGTAAATCACTTGAAAATATGCAGCCACAGGACATAACAATAAACAGAATAACTAACGATGCTGATGCTGCAGACAGAATTACAGCAAGTTATGAGAAAGCAAGATATTCTGATAAGAATATTTCCAAAGAAGAACTTGAATTTATGCTTGACTTTATAAAAAATGACAAGTATAATAAGCGTACATAATAAGTAAATGCTGTGAAGAGGACTATTAGATAGGAACCAGAGTCAGAGAACTGCCGGGTGGTGCGAGGCAGTCGAAGGAACTTATTGAACTCGCCTTGGAGCTGCTACCTGAAATCATTATGAGAAGTAGGAGTAGCCGGAAGCCAACCGTTATAGTGGACAGAATATAATGCAGCACATTTGTTGTACGTATTCAGTGAGTGCATAGCATAGCTATGAAGAAGAGTGGTAACGCGTGAGATTTATCTTTCGTCTCTTTGGGTGGAATTGCCCATGGACGAAAGATTTTTTTATGCTTATCTTTAAGGAAGCCTTTACTTATTAACAATACATATTTATATTTTCAGGAGGTTTTAGGAATGTTTGATTACAGACAGTATGAAAGAGGCTATTTTATGCCACCAGTTAAGTGCAATGACTGGGTTAACAAGGAGTATGTTGATAAGGCACCAATCTGGTGTTCGGTTGATTTAAGAGATGGTAACCAGGCTCTTGTTGAACCTATGAGTCTTGATGAAAAGCTTGAATTCTTCCAGATGTTAGTTGAAGTTGGATTTAAAGAAATTGAAATTGGTTTCCCTGCAGCTTCTGAGACAGAATATGAGTTCTGCCGTACACTTATTGAGAAGAATATGATTCCTGATGATGTTACAATTCAGGTTCTTACCCAGGCAAGACCACATATTATTAAGAAGACATTTGAAGCCGTAAAGGGTGCTCCGAGAGCAATAGTTCATGTATACAATTCTACTTCATTAGCACAGAGAGAACAGGTATTCAAGAAATCTAAGGAAGAAGTTAAGCAGATTGCTATTGAAGGTGCTAAGTTATTAAAGGAACTTGCTGAAGCTGATGGAGGAAACTTCCTTTTTGAATACAGTCCAGAGAGCTTTACAGGAACAGAACCAGAGTATGCACTTGAGGTATGCAACGCTGTTGTTGATATCTGGCAGCCAACACCTGATAAGAAATGTATCATCAATCTTCCTGCTACAGTTGAGATGTCACTTCCACATGTATTTGCAAGCCAGATTGAATATATGTCTAAGTACATGCACAACAGAGAAAATGTTATTATTTCTCTTCATCCACATAATGACCGTTCGACAGGTGTTGCTGATGCAGAGTTAGGACTTCTTGCAGGAGCAGACAGAATTGAGGGAACACTTTTTGGTAATGGTGAGAGAACAGGTAATGTAGATATTATTACACTTGCGATGAATATGTATATGCAGGGTGTTAATCCTGAACTCAATCTTTCTGATATGCCACATCTTGCAGAAGTATTTGAAAGACTTACACAGATGAAGATTGATGACCGTCATCCATGGTGTGGTAAGCTTGTTTTTGCAGCTTTCTCAGGTTCACATCAGGATGCTATATCTAAGGGAATGCATTACAGAATTGAAAATGATCCTAATAAATGGACAGTTCCATATCTTCCAATTAATCCAGAAGATGTAGGACGTACATATGATTCAGATGTTATAAGAATTAATAGCCAGTCTGGTAAGGGTGGTGTTGCTTATGTTCTTGAACATAACTATGGAATGGTTGTACCTAAGGCTATGAGAGAAGATCTGGGTTATGCTGTTAAGGATGTATCGGATGTTAATCATAAGGAGCTTTCAGCAGATGAAGTTCTTGAAATATTTGAGAAGAGATATAAGAAATACACACCAGTATTCAAGATTTCTGAAGTACATTTCAAGCAGATTAATGGAATACAGACAGTCGTAACTATTAATGAGAATGGTGAGAAGTACAATGTTGAAGATGGTGGTAATGGTCGTCTTGATGCTGTAAGTAATGCTCTTGCCAGTCATTTTGGAAAGCCTTGTGATATCTTCTGTTATGAAGAACATTCATTAAAGAAGGGTTCTGATTCTAGTGCCATTGCATATGTTGGTATTACAGGAGAGGATGGAAAGAATTACTTTGGTATTGGTATTGACCATGATATCATCAGAGCTTCTATTGATGCGTTAGAGTCAGCTATGAACAGAAGCCTTGAAGCATAATATTTAAATTGAATAATGTGTAATATAACCCATGTCCGGAACGTATACTAGAATGATACTGATTCAGGATATGGGTTGTTTTATTAATGTAGAATTAAAACCCCCCAAAAAGGGGGAAGCAGTACTTTGGTACTAATGCTATTATACGCTGAGAGAGGGAAATATAGTTAAGGGGAAACTATTGGTTCAGACATTTTTGGAGGGATAGTAATGTTTTTTAGAAAACGATTAAGTGGTTTGGATGTAAAGATTAAGAAAACTGCAGTTGGCGTTCTTTTGGTTGCAATAGTTGCAGGTTCTGTGTTTGCTGGTACGTCTTTAAGAGCTGGCGCATATTCAAAAACACAGGATGTCCTTAATGAATTATTAGGAGCAGCAAAACCTTACGGTGTAGTTGCTGAAGAATTTAAGAATGGTAATCACAATCAGACATGTTTCGCGACTAACAAGCTTGTAATAACAGATCAGTGGATGAGTGCATGGCTTGATATGAGCGTTGGAACAACATATATCAAGAGTTTTGATAATTCTGGTTCATCAGAGGTTAATGTGGATAGGAATGCATTTAATAATCTTGTGCTTGGAACTGATTATGATTATGAACCCAGAGAGAATAAATATTATATTAAGGATGCTAACGGAAAAAGAACAGGTGCTGTTATTAATGTTGCTAACTGCAAGGATACAATCAATGTTTATTATGCAGAGGATTATATGGATGTAACTGCAGCACTTGATAATGTATACGATAATTTCAAGGCGTATTCAGATACACCAGATTCGGAGGCTGATATAGTTATTGGTGCTTATGATGATAGAAAGATTGATCTTGCTTCATTTAAGAATAAGCAGATTGTAGTGGTAAATATGTATGCTAATAATTATATTGACTGGCAGGGAAAAGAAGTTTCATCTTATTATGGAGAAGGACAGCTCAACATAACAAATAAAGCACAGGGACAGTTTGTTATCATTAATCTGCTTGGCGGTGATGGTGATGCAGACATTAAAAGATTCAGCATTAATGGAAAGAATACAGGCGGATTAACAGATGTTGATGTATCAGACACGGTTATTTTCAATGCTGTTAATGTAACTGGTAATATTAATATAGGTGAGGTATGTGGTATAGTTGTTGCACCAAAAGCAGATATTACCTTAACATCTACATGTAATGGAAGAGCAATTTCTAAGTCATTTGTTAATGTCAATGGACAAATGCATTTTATATCAGATAATCAACAGCAGGAGACGACACAAAAGGAAACAACATCTGTAGCACAGTCTTCATCAGAAACAACAAAGTCAGAAGAGACAACAACTGCACAGGAAACAACAAAGTCAAACGAGACAACAACTGCACAGGAGACAACAAAGTTAAACGAGACAACAACTGCACAGGAGACAACAAAATCAAACGAGACAACAACTGCGCAGGAGACAACAAAATCAAACGAGACAACAACTGCACAGGAGACAACAAAGTCGAATGAGACAACAGTTGATGCTGGTAAGGAAACTAAGCCGACAAAACCAGAATCAAACGAAACAACAGCTGTTAATGAGACAACAAAGTCAAATGAAACAACAGTAGATTCTAATAAACAGACAAAAGAACATACAACTTCATCAACTCAGGTCACAAAGAAGACTGGTGAAGTTGCAGGAGATGAAGAATTAGTTACAGGAAAAGAAGATGAGACTGTTGATGGCTCAAGAGTCAGAAAAGCTGGTGAAGTTGCGGCTGATGAAGAGGTTGTAAAGACTGGTGACAATAATCATGTATGGGTATATATTGTGATTCTTGTAGCAGCAGCTGTTATTTCTGGAACTGTTATTGTGATAAGCAAAAAGAGCAATAAAAGATAATAAATGTTAATGATATCAGAGAGGCACAGCAGTAATGTTGTGCCTTTTTTATTGGGGTGGTATTGAAGCACTCTGCTTTTTTATGCTATAATGCAATATGTATGAGTCGAAGTAGGCTTTGAACACAAAATACAGTGAAGAACAAGGAGATGGAAGTTTTATGAAACATTTGATACTTGCATCGGGTTCACCAAGACGAAGAGAATTAATGAGTCAGGTAGGACTTGATTTTACTGTTGTTACAAGTGATGCAGATGAGAATATTAAAGAGATGGAGCCTGAAGATTATGTAAGAGAATTATCTTCTATTAAGGCACAGTCTGTATTAGAGCAATATGCAGATAAAGATGATTCTGTAATCGTTATAGGTGCAGATACTATTGTTTATCATAAAGGAGAGATTCTTACCAAGCCTAAGGATGAAGAGGATGCATTCAGAATTCTTAAGTCTTTAGAAGGTCAGATACATCAGGTGTATACAGGTGTAACTATATGCAGCACACATAAGAATGTAAGTTTTTATGAAAAGACTGATGTGTGGGTATATGATATGACTGATGAGGAAATCAGGGATTACATAAGCACAGGAGAGCCTATGGATAAGGCTGGTGCATATGGTATTCAGGGAAAATTCGCAGCATACATTAAGGGTATTGAAGGCGACTATAATAATGTTGTCGGTCTGCCTGTTGCAAGACTTGTACATGAGCTTAAAACATTTTAAGGAGAAAATATATGGTTAAATTCGTAGCAAGTGACCTTGATGGGACATTGCTTCTTAACGGAGCACAGAGCGTCGATGAATCTACGATACAGTATATCAATAAACTTGTTGATAAAGGCGTTATATTTGCACCGGCTAGTGGCAGGCAGATAACGAGTCTTAAGAGACTTTTTGGGGCTGTCAGTGATAAGCTTGCATATATTGCAGAGAATGGTGCACTTGTGGAATACAAGGGTGAAACTATTGGAAAGACTGCGATGGATAGGAAGCTTGCGTTAGAGATAATTGAGGATGTAATTGAACAGCCTAATTGTGAGGTGCTTGTATCAGGAGAACATACGTCATATATTAAGCCTAAGTCTCAAGAATATTATTACAGGATGACCAAGGTGGTCAATTATCATACTACATTAGTTGATAAGTTCACAGACATTGACGAGGATATATTAAAGATAGCTGTGTGTGATATGACAGGAATTAAGAACTCTAAAGAACATTTTATTAACAAATGGAGTGATAAGGCTTCAGTACTTGTATCGGGAGAACTTTACTTAGACCTTATGGACACTAATGTTAATAAAGGAAGAGGAATTGAGCAGGTTCAGCAGTATTTTGGACTAAAACCTGAACAATGCATGGCATTTGGTGATAATTATAATGATATCGCTATGTTGGATAAGGTATATTATTCATATGTTATGGAGAAAGCTGTAGAAGATGTTAAGAAACACGGGCGTTTCGTAACAGGATGGGTAGAAGGAACATTAAGAGAGCAATTTAAAGAGATAAGATAAGGAGATTTAAGTTATGGATAAACATATTGATGAGTGTGCGAAGGTGTTTTTAAGAGATCAGAAACAGCTTTTCGATGAGCCTGTTGCATATGATTTAGAGGAAGCTAAGGAATTCTTAGAGGACTGTATGGCGGTATACTGCAAGGATATTAAAGAATTAAGAGAAGTGATGGATGATGAGGGAATGGATGTATCTGACTTAAGCAATGATGAGCTTCTTGAGCAGTTAGAAGTATTCAGGCTTGATAATGGCGGATATTTCTTCGTGGAAGGATAGTACAGATGCGTATAAATGTTGTATGTGTAGGCAAGATTAAGGAAAAGTTTTATACCCAGGCAGTTGAAGAGTATTCTAAGAGACTTTCAAGATACTGTAAGCTTGATATTGTTGAACTACCTGATGAGAAAACACCGGATAATGCAAGTGATATAGTCAATGAACAGATTAAGAATAAGGAAGGGGAGAGAATCCTTTCTGCCATTAAAGATGATGCTTATGTATGTGCACTTGCAATAGAAGGGAAAATGCTTGATTCTGTTGAACTATCAGAAAAGATTGAAAGACTTGGAATAGAAGGAACAAGTAACATAACATTTGTAATAGGAGGCTCTTTGGGACTTGCAGATGCAGTACTTAAGAGAGCTGATTATAAGCTGAGTTTTTCAAGGATGACATTTCCGCACCAGCTTATGAGAGTTATTCTTTTGGAACAGATATATAGGGCTTACAGGATTATGAAGAATGAGCCATATCACAAATAATTAAAGAGGATAGAATATGAAAAGAAGAAAAAAAACATTTATTATATTAGCAGTTATTCTTGTTGTAGTTCTGTTAGTTGCAGGATATATTAAGTTCTTTAATGGACGTCTGATATATTTCACAACAGGAATGAAGAGCGGTGAGCTTATTAAGACAGCAGGACAGAAGACAACTAATACATGCGAGGCAGATATTCTCATGTCTGATGTGAAGAAGGAATATGAGGAAATGTTTGGCAGTAATATATGGAGAGAGAAAATTGGTGATGCTGATTTTGAAAGCTATATTAAGGACCAGATTAAGAGTAAGTTAATGCGCGTCAAGGCTATGAATGTTAAGGCTAAGGAACGCGGTGTTGTGCTTGGAAGAGAAGAAAAAGATTCTGTGGGTAAGGCTGTTGATGCATTTTACAATGAATTAACTGAATCGCAGATAAGCAGTACAGGAATAACTAAGGATAAACTGAATACAATGTTTACTGAATTTGCAATAGCACAGAAACTCTACGATGACCTTACTTCCAGCATGGATATTGAAGTAAGCGCAGATGAGGCAAGAGTTATTGATATCCAGTATATTGTATCAGATTCAGAGGAAGATATTAATAAAGCATATAATCTTGTGAATTCAGGAAGTTCATTCTTTGCTGTTGCCAAGGAGTACAATGCGGATGGCGAATATGAGTACGAACTGAAACGTGGCGAGATGGATGCAGCATTTGAAAAAGCAGCATTCAATCTGTCTACTGGTGAGATGAGCAGTATAGTTGAGTCAGCAGGCAGATATTACATTATAAGATGTACATCGGATAATGATAAGGCTAAGACTGAGGTTAATAAGTCTGCAATTCTTGAAAAGAGAAAGTTAGAGCAGTTTAATACTGATTTTGAGAAATATGAAGCTGGTATATATATGGAATTTAATAATAGCGAATGGAAGAAATTAAGTATTCAGGATGCGTATACGTTGGGAAGCAGCTTTGAGGATACTTTCAATGCGTATTTTGGAAAGTAAAGAGGAGAGTAATTAATAATGGCAGCTAATAAATATGATGCTAACAGTATATCAATACTGGAGGGTCTTGAAGCGGTAAGAATGAGACCTGGTATGTATATTGGAAGTGTCGGAACAAAAGGTCTTAATCATCTTATATATGAGATTGCGGATAATTCAGTGGATGAACATCTTGCGGGTTTTTGTACACAGATAAATGTAACTCTTAATGATGATGGAACAGCAACTATCAAGGATAATGGACGAGGTATTCCTATCGGAATCCATCCTAAAGCCGGAATACCTGCGGTTGAGGTTGTATTTACAGTACTTCATGCAGGCGGCAAGTTCGGAGATGGCGGATATAAGATATCAGGAGGACTTCACGGCGTTGGTGCATCTGTAGTTAATGCACTTTCTGTATGGCTTGAGGTTGAGATAAGAGTTGATGGTGGTGTGTACAAGCAAAGATACGAGCGTGGAAAAGCAACAGCGCCGCTTGAAAAGATTGGTACATGCAGAAAAAATGATACTGGTACAACTGTTACATTTCTTCCTGATGGAGAAATATTTGAAAAGACAAGATTCAAAGCAGACTCGATAAAGAGCAGGCTTCATGAGACTGCATATCTTAATTCGGGGCTTACAATTGAGTTTGAAGATAAGAGAAAGGGCAGCGAGGATAAGGAAACTTTCCACGAGCCTGACGGACTTAAGGCATATATCAAAGACCTTAACAATGGCAAAGAGACAGTATGCGATATCGTCTACTTTAAGAAGAAGCAGGAAGATATTGAGGTTGAAGTAGCATTTCAGTTTGTTAATGAATTTGAGGAAAATATTCTTGGCTTCTGTAATAACATATACACTCAGGAGGGTGGAACGCATATTACAGGCTTTAAGACCAAATTTACAATGATTATCAACCAGTATGCGAGAGAACTTGGCATCTTAAAGGATAAGGATGCGAATTTTACAGGTCTTGATGTAAGAAATGGTATGACTGCAGTTGTTGCAGTTAAGCACCCTGCACCAAGATTTGAGGGACAGACCAAGACCAAGCTTGATAATCCGGATGCTGGTACAGTTGTTGCAAATGTAACAGGTGACGAAGTACAGCTTTATTTCGACAGACATCTGGACGACCTTAACGCTGTAATTGCATGTGCCGAAAAATCTGCGAAGATAAGAAAAGCAGAAGAAAAGGCTAAGACAAATATGCTTACAAAGCAGAAGTTCTCTATAGACAGCAACGGAAAGCTTGCCAACTGTGAGAGCAAGAATCCGGATGAATGTGAGGTATTCATTGTAGAGGGAGATTCAGCCGGAGGTTCAGCAAAGACTGCAAGAAACAGAAGAACTCAGGCGATTCTTCCAATCAGAGGTAAGATTCTTAATGTTGAGAAGGCAAGTATTGATAAGGTACTTGCCAATGCCGAGATTAAGACAATGATTAATTCATTCAACTGTGGATTCTTAGAGGGCTACGGTAATGACTTTGATATCAGCAAATTAAGATATAATAAGATTATTATCATGACTGATGCTGATGTGGATGGAGCACATATTGATACACTGCTTCTTACATTTTTCTACAGATTCATGCCAGAGCTTATTAATCAGGGACATGTATATATTGCCACACCGCCTCTTTATAAGGTTGTGCCTAAGAAGGGTGAGGGTGAATATCTGTATGATGACAAGGCACTTGAGGATTATAGAAAGAAGCATACTTCAGGAACATTTACACTTCAGAGATACAAAGGTCTTGGAGAGATGGATCCTGACCAGCTATGGGAGACAACTCTTAATCCTGAAACAAGAATTTTAAAGCAGGTTGAGATTGAGGACGCAAGGCTTGCGACTGAGGTTACTGCTATGCTTATGGGTACAGATGTACCACCTAGAAGAGAATTTATATATACGCATGCTAATGAAGCTGAGATTGATGCGTAAAAGCTAAAGGAGTAGAAAATGGCTGAGAAGATTATAAGGACTGAGTATTCTGAGGTTATGCAGAAGTCCTATATAGATTATTCCATGAGCGTTATTACAGCGAGGGCACTTCCTGATGTAAGGGACGGTTTAAAGCCGGTACAGAGAAGAGTGCTGTATGCCATGGATCAGTTGGGGCTTAATTACGACAAGCCTCACAGAAAGTCTGCACGTATTGTTGGAGATACAATGGGTAAATACCATCCACATGGTGACAGTTCAATATATGAGACACTTGTTGTACTTTCACAGGATTTTAAGAAGGGTATGGCGCTTGTTGACGGACACGGAAACTTCGGTTCTATCGAAGGCGATGGAGCTGCCGCTATGCGATATACAGAAGCTAAGTTAAAGAAGTTCACACAGGATGTGTATCTTGCTGACCTTGATAAAAATGTTGTGGATTTCGTGCCTAACTTTGATGAGACAGAAAAAGAGCCTGAGGTTCTTCCTGTAAGAGTGCCTAATCTGCTTGTAAACGGTGCAGATGGTATTGCAGTTGGTATGACAACGAATATTCCTCCACACAATCTTTCGGAGGTTGTCGATGCAGTATGTGCATATATGGATAATGAGGATATCACAACAGACGAGCTTATGCAGCTCTGCCCGGGACCGGATTTTCCTACTGGTGGAATTGTAATTAATAAAAGCGAGCTTGGTGAAATATATGAGACAGGTTCAGGCAAGATTAAGTTAAGAGGCAAGGTCGTATTCGAGCCTGCCAAGAACCGTTCTGAGAAGGACAAGCTTGTTATTACAGAGATTCCATACACAATGATTGGTGCTAACATAGGTAAATTCATATCTGATGTTGTAAGCCTTATAGAAACTAAGAAAACTACCGATATTGTCGACATTTCCAATGAATCTTCTAAGGAAGGAATAAGAATTGTCCTTGAACTTAAGAAGAACGCTGATGTCAAGAATCTTGAAAATCTTCTTTACAAGAAGACCAAGTTGGAAGATACATTTGGCGTAAATATGCTGGCTATCGTTGATGGAAGACCTGAGACCTTAGGTATTAAGGATATAATAAAACACCACATTAATTTCCAGTATGAGCTTGCTACAAGAAAGTACACAACACTTCTTGAAAAGGAGAAGGCTAACAGGGAGATTAAGGAAGGTCTTATAAGAGCATGTGATATTATTGACCTTATTATCGAGATATTACGAGGCAGTGCTAATCTTAAGATGGCTAAGGACTGCCTTGTTAATGGTAATGTTGAGGGAATCAAGTTTAAGTCAGAGCAGTCAAAAAAGCAGGCTTCAGGTCTTGATTTTACAGAGAGACAGGCTGGCGCAATACTAGAAATGCGTCTGTATAAGCTGATTGGCCTTGAAATTCTTAATCTTCAGAAGGAATATGATGAATGTGTCAAGAAGATTGAGAAGTATGAAAAGATACTTGGCAGCAGAAAAGAGATGGCTAAGGTTATCAAGTCTGACCTTCTTAATATTAAGAAGGAATATGGTGTTGAAAGAAGAACTGTAATTGAAGACGGAGAAGCTGCTGTATTTGAGGAAAAGAAGATTCCAGAGATGGAAGTTATGTTTATTATGGACAGATTCGGATATGCAAGAACCATTGATATGGCTGCATTTGAGAGAAATAAAGATGCTGTATTTAATGAGAACAAATACGTCATTCCGGTAATGAACACAGATAAAATCTGCATATTTACTGATACGGGAGATCTGCACCAGTTAAAGATAAAGGATCTGCCATTCACTAAGTTCAGAGATAAAGGCACACCGATTGATAATCTGTGTAACTATGACAGCTCTAAGGAGATAATTGTGTACATTACTCCATTTGAACGACTTAAGAATCAGAAAATGCTTTTTGTCACAAGACAAGGAATGATGAAGCTTGTAGACAGCGAAGAATTCCAGGTTGCAAAGCGTACAGTTGCATGTACAAAATTAGCAGATGACGACAAGCTAATCGGAATGTATTCAACAGACGCAAGAGTAGAGATTTATTCAAAGTTCTCACTTGATGGAGAAATCAAGGAAGAAGAGGTTGTCGAGAGCAACCAGAATGTAATTGTACAGACAGAAAACGGAGTGTTCTTAAAGTTCCCATTAACAGACATTCCAATGAAGAAGAAGAGTGCTGTAGGCGTAAGAGGAATCAAGCTTTCAAAAGATGATTATATAGAAGATGTATTCCTGCTTACAGAAGGTGATGAGTTCACAATGGAATATAAGGGCAAGAGTATCAGCTTTGCCAAGATGAAGACGGCACACAAAGATACTAAGGGGACTAAGATAAGAGTATAGTCTGTCTCTTATACACATCTCCGAGCCCACGAGACACTCGCTAATCT
>ENA-OZKY01000330-OZKY01000330.1-human-gut-metagenome-genome-assembly--contig:-NODE-330-length-14624-cov-4.044547_pt1 | contig 14624 bp, 9 predicted proteins | sample MGYA00244830_ERZ653773 | MGnify/ENA primary metagenome ERZ653773 (study PRJEB26926, sample SAMN06165206) | human gut metagenome | biome: ENVO:00009003; feature: ENVO:2100002; material: ENVO:00002003...
GCGAGTGTCTCGTGGGCTCGGAGATGTGTATAAGAGACAGCCCAAGTATACTTTCTACGTAATATAATACCATTTTTTTAATATTTTAAAATATATCAAGTTAAAAACTTTCCGGAACAAGTGCAAGCTTATTGATTGACTCATGGGCTCTTACAAGCGAATCATATACGGCTAAGACATCTTCTGAATCCCAAGTGCGCAATGATTTTTCATCAATTACTTCACTGCTTTCGTTTATAATTTTACTAAGCTGTGTCTCATCTGCGACAGCAACAACTGCCTGTACAGCCGCGTTACTTTGTGCTTTTTTTAAGTTCAATATTAAACTATCAATAGAACCTTTGGATTGCACTTCAAAAACATAGATAGCTTTACCCATATTGCCAATTTTAGCTTCCCATACCACATCAACAATCGCACCGGTAGCAATCTTTACCTCTGAACGGCTTTCAAATCCAAGAAGTTCGCCGATAGCAACTAATTTTTCCTTAATCTCATCAAGGGTTGCCTGCTGCATCTTGATAAACGGAATCTTCAGATGCCGCTCCATGTACGGAATAAAGGCATGGGCTGTATTGCAGGGAATAATGATGACATCGCATCCGTCGTCCTCAAGACGCTTGGCGCAGTTATAAAGCGCAAGTGTCGGGTCGACGCCGCCCGAAAGCAGTGCCGCCGTGCGATCGGGAATCTGCGGGTTTTGTTCCACAACAAGCTTGATGTGTTCCTGGTCGGTTTTAGCCGGCGTTGCTTTCACGATCTTGTCGTACAAGTCGACGGTTGCCGCCGGTCCGAGCCCCCCGATCATGCCGACCTTAAAACCCTTTAAAACGGGACCGTCTTTTAACGCATCAATGAGGTCTGTGGCATAGGTCGATGCCGATAGGTCTTTCGGATTCACAAGACGCGCTCGGCATTCGGTAGCAAGTTCCGGGAAAAACGAAGGAACGGTCTCATCGGCAAAACCGACAACGCCGTAGCCGCGCTCAAATAAGCGTTCGGCCGCATTAAAAAGTTCGATTTTCAAATCCCCGAGTTCGATGCGCGGTGTCGGGGCCTTTGCCAGCTGCAGTGTCTCGAGCTGAACATCAAAGTCCGGCTCCTTTAAAAGCACCTGAGTCTTGACTTCAAGCGCCCGCAACATCGCCACTTGCGTCGCAACGATTCCGATTCGCTTCATAGTTTTTCTCCATTGCCGTCTAAAACCGATGTGTGAGATAGCTGTTTTTACCCACTATCCGCAGGTTGTCAATCATATCCCGCTTTCTTTTTTTGGGTATACGGCAATCGGCTTAGGTCGGTTCGCCGAAGGGAGGAAAAAGGAGCGACGAGCGGTTACAAGCGCCGTATGGATTCCCAGACTTTCGTCAGGCGCTTGACGGAAACAGGCATCGGAGTCCGAAGCTCTTGGGCAAAAAGCGACACACGCAATTCCTCGAGCATCCAGCGAAACGCTTCAAGGTGCTCATCGACAACGCCCTTACGGGAAGGCACCTCGCGGGCATACGGAACGAAAAGTTTGTTCACGGCCTGCATTTGCACGGCATCGCGTTCCGGGGCATTACGCAATTTATCCAAACGCACGTTAATCGCTCGCACATAGCGCGTGTAGTGGCGCAGTTGCTCGGGCGGCGTTGTCAGCAAAAAGCCCCTGGGAAAAAGCCCCTTTAACTGCACACGAATGTCCTGAACGACGTCGGGAAAAGCGCGCACTGCCGCAAGGCGCTTAGGGATACCGGATAGCTCACTAGCAAGAGCCTCCAGCGAGCGCGCAAGCTCTCGTCCGACAAGATTAAGTTTCCCTTTGGCCTCTTCGCGACGCACCCGAAATTGCGCCTCGTTTGTCGGCCAGGGCTCGTAAAGCGCCACGGCATCGACCGTGGCGGCCACTAAGTCCGAACGAAGAGCCTCGTAACTTTCAAAGGCATCGGCAACCGCATCGACGACCGAGGCGCGCATTTGAACGGTTTGTAGTCCCGTGAGGTTCTTTTCTAAAAACCGCACTTGCTCGCGTAGTTGCAACAAAAAGAGGCGTCGCAATCCGGCTCTTTGAGACCGCTTGGCCTCACTCGGGTCATCGAAAACTTCTAACGAGCAATACGTTTTACAGTCCACCAAGGCCGGATGCCCGATCAGGCTCTGTCCCTTGCGACGAATTTCCATGAGTTCGGGAAGCTCCCCGAATGTCCAATCGACAATTCGTTCATCGGCCGACTCATCTCGCGTTGCACCGGCTTGGACCACATGCCGAAACTCGTCTTGGGCCTTACCTCCGAGCTCTGAACGAAGTTCTGCCAAATTACGCCCAACCCCGAGTTGCCTGCCGTGATCGTCGATGACCTTAAAGTTCATAAAGAGGTGCGGGGCCAGGTTCTCGGTCTTAAAGTCGCTTTTCTCACACGTCAAACGTAGCGTCGTTTTCAAATCCTCAATGAGGGAATCAATGAGAGAAACGGCTGTGTCCGGGTTCTTAAGATGTCGTTCAAAAAAGCCTTGGGCGTAATCTTTAAGCGGTACGCAGTGACGGCGAAGCCGTTGCGGAAGGCTCTTTAACAGGGCTTGCACCTTTTCTCTGAGCATGCCGGGCACAAGCCACTCGGCACGCACGGCATCGATTTGATTGAGAACATAAATCGGCACGACCAGCGTCACGCCGTCCTTGTACGAACCGGGCTCGAAGTAGTACGTCAAGGGCATCGTCACGCCTGCCATCTCAAGGGTCTTCGGATAAAAATCAATCGGCGCTCCGGCTGCGTCCTTGCGCATCAAATCTTCCCGCGTGAGGAACAGTAACTTGGGAGACTCGCGCTCGACCTTTTTGCGCCAAACCTCAAAGGAGACCGCATCGACCACCGTCTCGGGAATCTTCTCATCGTAAAAGGCGAACATCGTTTCGTCATCGACGAGTACGTCTTGGCGTCGCGTCTTGTGCTCGATATCTTCGATATCGCGAATCAAGCGTTTATTGTGCTCGAAAAAGGGCGCCCGGCAATCAAAATCCCCGTCCACCAATGCGCCTCGGATAAAAAGTTCGCGACTTAACACCGGGTCATGTTCGGTAAAGGAAACGCGGCGATTGCCGTAGACGGCCATCCCGTAGAGCGTTCCCTTTTCGTAGGCTACAACCTCACCGCGATTTTTCTCCCAATGCGGATCGGACCAACTCCTTTTAATGACATGGCGTGCCGCCCGTTCAATCCATTCGGGCTCGATGTCGGCCACACACCGCGCAAAAAGTCGACTTGTTTCGACGATTTCGGCGGCAAGAATCCAGCGTCCGGCTTTTTTGGCTAAGGCAGAACCCGGCCAGATCCAAAAGTGAATGCCGCGAGCACCTAAAAAAGGCGGGGCCTTTAAATCCGCATCGAGCTGACGCATGCCGACATTGCCGAGTAGCCCGGTTAAAAGCGCGCTGTGAATTTCTTCGAACGTGGCATCGGCGGCATTGGCCGTCCATCCGAGTTCGCGCGTTAAGTCTCCGAGCTGATGCCACACATCGCGCCATTCGCGCAGGCGTCGCGGCGAAAGGTATTTCTTTTTTAAGAGGGCGGCTAAAAGGCGATTACTTTCCTTCTTGGCATTGGCATCGATAAACCAATTCCACAGACGTAAGTAACTCATAAAGTCGCTCTTGGAATCTGAAAATTCTTTGTGCGCCGCATCGGCTGCTGCCGTCGCATCGGCCGGTCTTTCGCGCGGGTCTTGGACGGCCAGGCCCGAAACAATAATCAGGGCCTCGCGTAGCGACCCGTTTTCTCTGGCTGCCAAAAGAATGCGCGAGAGTTTCGGATCGATCGGCAGTTTGGCGAGTTCCCGACCCGTGCGTGTCAGGTTGCCGTCCGTATCGATGGCATTTAGCTCACTTAAAATCGAAAGGCCGTCGGAAATCGCTCGCGCAGGGGGCGCTTGAACAAACGGAAACTCGCGCACATCGCCGAGCTTTAACGCCTTCATACGCAAAATAACTGAGGCTAAGTTCGAGCGCACGATTTCAGGGTCTGTGTACGCCGGGCGTCTTTGGTAATCGAGGTCGCTATAAAGGCGAATACAAATACCCGGACCGACGCGACCGCACCGACCGGCGCGTTGGTCGGCAGAGGCGCGACTGATGGGTTCGATTAAAAGTTGCTCGACTTTGTTGCGATACGAATAGCGCTTAACGCGCGCCAGCCCCGTATCGACGACATAGCGGATACCGGGTACGGTAATGGAGGTTTCGGCCACATTGGTCGCAAGGACAATGCGACGGGCACCGGACCTTTTAAAGACGCGCTCTTGTTCTTCGGCCGAAAGACGCGCATAAAGCGGCAAGACTTCGACCGTTCCCGGTCTGTGGCGCCGTAGCAAAACGTCGGCGGCTTCCCGAATCTCCCGCTCGCCCGGGAAAAACACGAGAATGTCGCCGCGGCCTGCCATCTCAAGTTCGTCAACGGCATCGGCCACCGAATCCATGAGGGTTTTGTCATCGTCCTCATCGGCATCTTCAAAAGGACGATACCGAATTTCCACCGGATAGGTTCGTCCGGAAATCGAAAAAACAGGAGCGGGCTTTCCCTCGCTCGCAAAATGCTTGGCAAAGCGCTCCGAATCGATGGTGGCCGATGTGACGATTACGCGCAAATCCCGGCGTTTAAGAAGAAGGCGCTTTAAATACCCGAGCAAAAAGTCAATATTGACCGACCGTTCGTGGGCCTCGTCGATAATGATCGTGTCGTATTTTTTTAGGTGCGGATCGGTTTGCGTCTCGGCAAGCAAGATGCCGTCAGTCATGAGTTTGATCGTTGCCTCGGGACTTGTCTTATCGGTAAAACGCACCTTGTAGCCGACGACATCTCCTAACGGAGTTTTCATTTCTTCGGCGATGCGCTTGGCAACGGAACTTGCAGCAATGCGCCTCGGTTGCGTGTGCCCGATTAAACCCCGCCGTCCGCGCCCGGCTAAAAGGCAGATCTTCGGCAGTTGTGTTGTCTTCCCTGAGCCTGTTTCGCCACTCACGATGATGACGGGATTGTCGCGAATGGCCTTTTCCAAAACGGCGCTATCGCGACTGACGGGAAGGTCAGGCGCCAGTGTAAAAAGCGGAATCGGCGTGCGGGTATCCGGGAAACCCGGCAAAAAAGAGGACGTCGAAGATTTCTCCGAGATTGCACCGTCTGCGGTTGACAGCTTTTCGTGTTCGGAAACGGGCTTTTTAACCGACGGTTTTTTTCCGTAAGGCCGAGTGGTCTTTCCGATAAGTTCTCGCAAATTTTTAAGGGAAGACTCCGTATTCATTCAGGAAATGCCAATAGGAACGCTTGAAAAAATCGTGCGAATTTTACCGACTCGGGCTCTTGGCACCAACAAAACCTACGCGCATAGAAGAGAAATGATACAGGGGAATTGACGAAAAATGCATTTCCCGATACAATCGACGTGACCGCAAGGAGGAAAACCTCCTGTTTATTCTGCGGATTTTTTTGGAGTATCGCATTATGAGAAAGGCCATTCTTTTGTCAGTTGTTGCTACAGCCACACTTGCAGCCGCCGGAGTTAGCTACGCCTGTTCAACCGTCGTTGTCGGCAAAGCCGTCAGCCAGACGGGAACCGTCCTGGTCGGACACAACGAAGATAACGGCGGACGCATCTACTCGGCGCAATACTATGTTCCCCCTGCCAAGCACAAAGCCGGCGAGATGATTGAATTCGAAGAAGGCATGGCACGCATTCCTCAGGTCGAACAGACGCTCGGCTTTTATTGGGCGCAGACACTCGACCTTACCGGAGCCTCCTATTCGGATAGTTTTGTCAATGACAAAGGTGTCGTTCTTGTCTCGAATAACTGCGCACAGATCTTCCCGGATAACGACCAAAAATTAAATGAAGGCGGCATCGGATACGGAATCCGGCGCCTCATTGCCGAACGCGCTGTCAGCGCACGTGATGCCATCCGCGTCGCCTCCGAGCTACTCGCTAAATACGGCTACCACGCCGAAGGGCGCACCTACACGATTGCCGACACGAAAGAAGCCTGGCAACTGGCAATCCATAAGGGCAATGTTTGGGTTGCCCGTCGCGTCCAAGATAACGAAATTACCTACATCCCCAATAACTTCATGATGAACAAAATCGATGTAACCGATAAGGAAAACGTCATTTGTTCACCCGGTCTGATTGAGAACGCCATCGCCAAGGGTCGCTACAAGCCCGCCAAAGAAGGGGTTTACACCGACTTTAATTTCCGCGAAGCCTATCAGCCCTTAACGCGGCGCGCCGCCGAGTACAACCAGTCGCGCAACATGCTTGCTTGGAGATTCATCACGGGTAAAACCATCACCGACCCGGATAAGTTCCCCTACAGCGTCGTCCCGAATCGCAAGTTCGGCGTTGAAGATGTCAAAACTATTTTGCGCACGCACGAGGATTCGCTTCAGGTCAATGACGGTTGGTACCACAAGCGCGGCATCGGCATTTGCCGTCCGACAACGCACGAATCGGAAGTGTTCGTGATGAATGCCAAACCCGAACTCATTCGCGGGTATCGTGCCATGGCGCTTCCGTGCGAAACGCCGTACGTTCCCTTCTATCCGCTTGCCAAACCCGATGCCGGCACAAGTTTCCTGACGCCGATTCGGGCCACTGTCGATCACTTTAAGGGCGTGAAATCGCACTTTGACCTTCGAACGGATTGGCCGGTTTGGCCCTTTATCCGGTACGTGAACGTAGTCGACTTCCAAAACACCGGGTTTAAAGACAACGTCAAGTTCTTAGCCGATTTGGAAAAGACCCTTTATAAGGACGAAGCGAAGGTCGAGCAAAAAGCCGCCGAGCTTTTAGCCAAGAATCGTAAGGAAGCGATGGCGTACCTGTATCGGTACAACCATAAGAGCTTTGAAAAGGCCCAGGAAGCGATTGAAAAACGCGTCAAGAGTCTTTCTCCGCACAAGATGCAGATTGACGTTTCCTCCGTAGAGCCTGCCAAGGGACGCCTTGTTGAAATTGCCCTGCTATCGGACAAGACGTTTGATGCGACGAAGATTGATCTAACGAAGACCCATGCCGGTGTTTCGCGCTCGGCTATCGGCAAGGGCGACATCGACCAGATGGCAGGTGTTCTTTCCTCCAAGATTGTCGACGTGAACAAAGACGGTCGCAAGGACATCGTCCTGACGTTCGATTCGCTCGATCTCGCTAAGGGTCTTCCGACCGGCGTTTTAAACGATGTGTGGCTTTATACCTACGCTAAGAATAAGCCCGTTGCGTCGTTCGCTCCGCTTTTTATCAATGAAGTAAAGCCGACTAAATAGACCTTCTTTTCTCGGTCTCAAAGGGTGTCTTTCGCACATCGAAAGACACCCTTTTTGTCCCGGGGACCTCCCCTATATAATGAGCGGCGTTAACCGCATGGAGACTTACGGATGACCCGCATGGTGCATTGCGTCAAACTTAATAAAGACGCCGAAGGTTTGGATTTTCCTCCCGTTCCCGGAGAACTCGGAAAACGGATTTACGAGTCTGTCAGCAAAGAAGCTTGGGAAGACTGGAAGAAACTGCAGACGATGATTATCAACGAGTACGGCTTAAATTGTGCCGACCCCAAAGTGCGTGCGCACGTTTCCGAGCAGTGCGAACGGTACTTTTTCGGAGGCGGTATCGAGGCTGTCCCCAACCACGTTCCCCTCGAGAAAAAATAAGCTCGGGAAAGCCGTCCAACCGGCTACCCCGAGCCTTGATATCTGGCAATCAGTCTTGATTACTTGCGCGTGTACGTCTCAACACCGCTTTCGGTGCCGACAAGGACCACATCGGCTCTACGATGTGCAAAAAGACCGACTGTCACAACACCGGGAATCTGATTGATCTTAGTTTCGAGCGCTTTCGGATCACTCATATCTAAACCTGCCACATCGAGAATGCGATTTCCGTTATCGGTCGTAAAGTCGCGTTCGACGGGATTGCCGCCCATAGCGCGCAATGTGCGCGAGACACAAGCCACAGCCATCGGAATCACTTCCACGGGAAGCGCCACATGACCGAGGGTCTTACTGTGTTTGCTTTTATCGATAATGCAAACGAACTTTTTCGAAATACTCGAGACAATCTTTTCACGCGTTAAGGCACCGCCCGCTCCCTTAATCATCGCGAGCGTCTCGTCGACTTCATCGGCCCCGTCGATGTAAACGGAAATCGATTCGATTGTATTTAAATCGACGACCTTAAAGCCGTAAGACTCAAGGCGCTTTGTCGAACGCACGGAACTGGAGGCACAAGCCGGAACTTTAAGCCCGCTTTCTTTGAGTGCATCGATAAAGCAGTCAACGGTCGAACCCGTGCCGACGCCGAGAACCTCGCCTTCGATAACATACTTTAAGGCGGCCTTTCCCACCTCGCGCTTTAATTGATCCTGATTCATCGCAACAATCCTTTTTAAGAGAAATAGTTCTAGGCTCGGGGCTCCGAGTTCTTTGTTCGAAGGCATTTTAGGCTTATTATCGCAACATCCGAAAAGAAAACCACCATGACACTTAAAGCGCCAAAACCGATCGGAGACCTACTCTTAGAGCTCGTGCAGCCGCAAAAAACGCACGCGAGCCGGTTCGGTGTCGGCGCCGTGTTGATTCTGATTTTTGCAGCAATTGCCTTAACCGTTTTTGTCTGGCGCATTGTCTCGGACGAGACGCGGCGAAATGAACTTGAGTCCCTGTACGTTGCCGGTGAAAACATCTCGATTAGTGCCGAGGAACGCCTCACGAACATCTCGGTGCGCCTGTCGTCTATCGCGGGAATCGGACCGGGGTTTTCCTGCCGGCGCCTGAAGCCCCTTTTTCACACCTACCCGGAGCTTGTTGAGTTTTCTATTGTCGATGCCGACCGGCGCGTTCTTAAAAGTTGTGCCAATCCGAGCGCGATGGGTGAGCTCTCCCACCCGACAGGCTCGGTGATCACAAATCCGAGCACGCTCCTAGCTAAAGAACACGCCAGGGCCAGCAACTCGGCCATTTACTCGCCGCCTTATTTGGATAACGGACCGGCCGGACCTTTTTCGGATTTGGTCCTCCCGCCGAGTCATAACGACCTATCGATTGTTGCCCGCATCTCGCTGCCCGTGACGCTTCGCTTTGCCTCGGCCGATAAACTCAATCGCTTTCAACACTATTACCTCCTTGATGCTAAAACCGTTTTTGCCACAACGGTCATTCACAAGGATTTGCCGAGCCTGGAAGCCATGGAAGTGTGTCTGCCGCTCCCGCCGCTTCCCTCGCGCGTGGAGCTCGGTCTGACATCGTCCCTTCTCAGTTCCTTTTACAGCAACAGCCTGTACGCTTGGTGCGCGCTCGTGATGCTGGGATTAATTTTCGTTTCTCTCTTTTTGCTCTGGCGTTTTCAGACGCAACAACTGAAAGCCGAAAGTGCGATGCGAGCACGTATTCTCGTGCAGCGAGCCGTCAGTGAGTCGCTTTTAGATGCCTTGTGCGTAATCGATAGCAAGGGAAAAATCCTTTACTCCAACGATGCCTTCGGGGAACTTTTCGGATACGGACAAAAAGAGACCACGGGTTTAATGCCCCCCTACCCCTTCTGGCCCAAAGACGACACCTCCGTACGCGAAGCCTTTTCTTTGGCCTTGGCCGGTGCCGGCGAGCGCCACAAAAAGCAGTATTTTGAGTTTGAAGCCGTCCGCAAAGACTTAACGCATTTTGAATGCGCTGTTCAGGTCTTCCCGCTTTTTGCCGGCGACGGCAAACGCTTAGGCTACATGGTTACGTATAGCAACATCACGCAAGCGAATCGTTCGGCACGCGAACTTCGGGCCATGCAGCAACGCTTTACCCGCGTTTTGGAAACCATGGATGCGGCCGTGAGCGTCATTTCGCTTCAGGGCAGCAAGCCGACGCTTTTATTTGCCAACACCATCTATCAGGACCAATTCGGAGACTCCCCCGACCAGCACATCAAGTTTTGTTCGCTCTTACACGAAGTCTCGGCCAATGCCGATGACATTTACGACAAGGAGCGCAATCGCTGGTACGCCATTCATGTGAAAAACATCACGTGGATTGACGAGAGCGAAGCGCAACTTCTGACGGCGTACGACGTGACGGCTGCGCACATCAATCGCGAGACCGTCGCCCGGCAAATGGAAAAGGCCGAGCGCTCCTCTAAGCTCATTAACATGGGCGAGATGGCAAGCTCGCTTGCCCATGAGCTCAATCAACCCTTAGCCGCCCTGCAAAACTATGCCGTTGCTTCCAAGGTGATGCTCGAAAATAAGCGTCTGTCGCCGGAAGAAGCCATTCGCATGTTTGAGAAAATTATTGCGCAGACTCAGCGAGCCACTCAGGTCATGCGACGGATTCGCAGCTTTGCCAAACGCACCGATCCAATACGAGCTCCGGCCAATGTCGTGACAATTGTCAACGAGGCGGTGGAGATGGCGCGCCCCTTAGCCAAAGAACACGGCGTTGCGGTACAAACGCGTCTGGAGCCGGGGATGCCGACCGTTGTCTGCGATGCGATTTTGATCGGACTCGTTCTCATTAACCTCATTAAAAATGCTATCGAAGCTTCGGAACACACGGAGAAAAAATGCGTTCAAGTCGATGTGCATCACTGGGGCAATTCTCTACGGTTCGAAGTCATCGATTTCGGGGAAGGCATCAGTCCGAAGAAAAAAGACTCCCTGTATCAGCCGTTTTACACGACAAAAGAAACCGGAATGGGCATTGGGCTCAACCTATGCCGCTCCATTGTCGAGAGCCATAACGGGCATCTGGCATTTCGCGACAACCCGGAAGGCGGAACGATTTTTTACTTTGACTTATCGCTGGCTCGATAGACTACAATGAACGTTTGTCAAGCCTCTTTTTCACGCCCCTTTTTGCCGTCGTTTTTTGACTATGAACGCCTTTGCCGAAAATGAAAAAACTTTAGGAACCGTCTACGTTGTCGATGATGACGAGGCTGTACGCGATTCCATCCGTTGGTTACTCGAGGCGAGTAACTACAAGGTTGAGCTTTACGAAAGCGGCGAAAGTTTTATCGCGCGTTACGATCCGAATGCTATTGCCGTATTGCTATTGGACGTGCGCATGAACGGCATGAGCGGGCTTGAAGTTCAGGAACTTTTGCGCTCGAAAAACGCCGACCTTCCGATTATTTTCATCACCGGTCACGGCGATGTTCCGATGGCCGTCAATGCCCTGAAAAAAGGTGCGGTGGACTTTATCGAAAAGCCCTTTGACTTGCAGGCCTTAAAGCAGCAAGTGGAAGAAATGCTCGCCGATGCTCGCGAAAAACGCATGCAAAACGAGCGGCGCAACATCAATGTTGCCCTGCTCGGGCGCCTTACACCTCGCGAGCAGCAGGTTTTGGAGCGCATCGTAGCCGGCCGTTTAAATAAGCAAATTGCCGATGACCTCGGTATTTCCATCAGGACCGTCGAAGCGCACCGCGCTTCGATTATGGGAAAAACCAATTCCGGCACCATCGCCGATTTGATGCGAGTCGTGATGGATGCCAAAGCCTGATGTAACCGCTTTGCTCAGTAGAGGCAGTCGAGCATGACACAGGCGTATTTCATCGTCCCGGGCTTACTCGTTCCGAACCGAAACGTGTTGAAGGCGATTCCACCCGAAGCGATTGCGTGCGTGGAAAAACTCACGCAAGGCGCTGAAGACTGGACCGAGCAAACTTTAGCCGAATCCCATCAAACGGGATCTGCGCACCTTATTTGGTGTTGGCGCGTTTTAACGCGCAGTCGCGAAGCGATGGCAACGGCTCCGTATCGGTGGGTGATGCAAGGAGGCCCTCGGCTTTCCGGACAAATCTGGCGCCTCACACTACTGCATTGCGATAAGAACGGAGGCGTTCTCGGAAAGACCTCTCTTACGGAAGCGCAGCAAGACCGCGTGTATTCGGTCCTATACCCGCTTTTTCAGAAAGAGGGCTTTACGCTACAACGTTGGGATGCCGATTTTTATCTTTCCCGAAAAACCCCTTGGCAGGTGTCCGTGCGCGAGGTCGAAACATTACTCGGGCATCCGATTCCAAGTGAAGAAGGCTTTTTCTCCGACAAGGCGGAAAACGTGACAAATGCCTTGACCCTGCTTGGCACACTCACGCAAGCGATTCAGGGGCTCGGCATCGCCGGGCTTGAGGGGCTTTGGATTGACGGCGGAGGTCCGGTTCAAGACTTTTATCCGCCCACCCAAATCCGCAGCGTTCTTTCGGACGATGCGGCTGTCTTAGGCTGGGCCGATGCCGCCGGAATTCTGAATCACCGAGTCGGGAAAATAACCGGAGCGCTTTCTTGGCCTTCCGATGCGCCGAGGGGCGCCGTGCTTGCCCTCTTTCCGAACCTGTACAAGGCGTGGATTCAGGGTGATTGGGATGCGTGGAACCGAGCCCTACCGACGCTTGCCGAGCAACTCATTACCTTAAAAGAAGCGGCACGCCTTCGCGGGTGTAATGAGGCCCTGATTGTGGCTTGCGGCGGAAAAATGACGAAAACATTTACCGTGAAACTCACGAATCCCAAGTCGCTTCTTTCCCGCTTTCGTCCGCAAAAATCGCCGGATGTGAACGCCTGGATAATCGAAGAGGCATCACATCGATGAGAACGCGTTTTGAAGAAAGACCCTTTGATGCGGCCGTTGCCAAGCGGCTCAAGGCTTCCGGCATGCTCCCGGCGTTAGCGCGCGTTTTAGCGGCACGCGGCATTCGGTCCGTGGACGATTTAGCAGAAGACTGGAAATCCCTTGCCGATCCGGCCCTTTTAGAGGGCCTTGATACGGCAGCCGACATTGTGTGCCGAGCACGCAAAACCGGACAACGCATCACGATTGTGGCCGATTACGACTGTGATGGAGCAACAGCCTGCGCCGTGGCCGTGCGAGGCCTTAAAGCCCTCGGAATCCGAGTCGATTACATTGTTCCGGACCGCTTTAAATACGGATACGGTCTGTCGCCGGAAATCGTCGATTTAGCCCTTTCTCAACCGGAAAAGCCCGCCATTCTTCTGACCGTCGATAACGGCATTACCAGTGTCGACGGAGTGGACCACGCCAATGCCTTGGGTCTTACCGTCATCATCACCGATCACCACTTAGCCGGCAAAAGGCTTCCGAACGCCGGCGCTATCGTCAATCCGAATTTAGTCGGCAATCGCTTCCCGAGTAAAGCCCTGGCCGGGTGCGGCGTGATGTATTACTTACTTTTGGCCGTTCGGGCTCGTCTGCGGCAAGAAGGTGTTTTTTCCAAAGAAACGCAACCGCGCCTTGATGCGTTAAGCGACCTGGTGGCACTCGGAACCGTGGCCGACGTCGTCGCTTTGGATAAAAATAACCGCATTCTCGTGTCCCGGGGCTTAGCACGTGTGCGCCAAGGGAAGGCCTGCGCCGGCATTCAAGCGCTTTTTGACGTGTGCGGACACGACAGGGGACTTGCTTCCGTTAAAGACTTTGCCTTTAGCATCGCGCCGCGTATTAATGCGGCCGGGCGCCTAACCGAAATGGGAATCGGCATTGATTGTCTTTTAACCGATGATGCGGTGTGTGCTCAGGAATATGCCCGAGAGCTCGACCGCCTGAACTCGGAAAGGCGCTCCTTGGAAGAAGGCATGCAAAACGAGGCTTTTGCGCTGATTCAAGACATGGACGTTGAAAAGAAAGCCGGCATCGTCCTATTTAATCCGACCTGGCACCAAGGCGTTGTCGGTCTTGTCGCGAGCCGCATCAAAGAAGCCGTTCATCGTCCGGTTATTGCCTTTGCTCCCGATGAGGGCGAAGACCTGAAAGGATCGGGGCGATCGATTGACGGCCTACACCTACGCGATATCTTGGAGGACTTGGACAAAAAGGCCCCGGGGCTGATGCAGCGCTACGGCGGACACGCCATGGCGGCCGGGCTGACGATTAAAAAAGAAAACCTGACCCGCTTTACATCGCTTTTCGATGCCGTGGTGCGGGGAAAATGCGATGCCCGCACCTTGGAAAACCGCATCGTCGTAGACGGTCCCTTAGCCGCCGACGAGATTAGCTTCGTGCTCATCGATGCGCTGGAATCGCGCATTTGGGGACAAGGTTTTGAAGCGCCGATTTTTGCGAACGAATTTACCGTTCTCAACCAGCGCGTATTAAAGGGCAGTCACCTCAAACTATTTTTGGAACTCGAAGGAAAACGCTTCGATGCCATTTTCTTTCGACACGCCACGCCCCTTCCCTCACGTGTGCGCTTAGCGTACAAACCCGAAGTTAATACCTTTATGGGACGGCGCTCACCGCAACTCATCGTTGTGGCGGCAGAGCAATAGCTCGGACAATAAACTAAAGAGCCCCGCATCGGAGTTCTCGCCCGAAATCTTCCGGCACCGCAGCTTCCGTGCGTTTAACTTGACTAATCGCTTCGACAAAGGCTCCACTTACTCTACAAACTTATCAATTTACTCTACAAATTTGCCTGTTTACTCTATCAATTCTGCGATTTACTCTATAATCTACTTAGCAACTATCTAAGTTAATTGCAGACTTCTATGCCCGATTCGTTACAAGAAACAATCACTAGGCAAATTGCCTTCATGAGAAAATCCGGACGCGACAACCAACATTGCGAGGTCAAATCGGCTCAGGAAGGAACGCCTAAAAGTC
>ENA-OZKY01000332-OZKY01000332.1-human-gut-metagenome-genome-assembly--contig:-NODE-332-length-14578-cov-10.059630_pt1 | contig 14578 bp, 8 predicted proteins | sample MGYA00244830_ERZ653773 | MGnify/ENA primary metagenome ERZ653773 (study PRJEB26926, sample SAMN06165206) | human gut metagenome | biome: ENVO:00009003; feature: ENVO:2100002; material: ENVO:00002003...
GCATCCTGCTGCCGCTGGGTTCGGCGGCAGTGACCAGCGTCCTCAAGCCCCGGTGGGCGCGGTATTGGACGATGTTCGCGCTGCTGGTGGTCACGTCGCTCTCCGGCGTCATTTCCGCCATCTTCGCATCCGGCGCGGAAAGCTACACCTACATGATGGGTCACTTTCCCGCGCCGTGGGGCAACGAAATCCGTGCGGGTCAGCTGGAGGCCGTGACCGCCCTGTTCTTCAGCCTGATTATGCTGCTGAGTCTGCTCGGCGGCTTGAAAAAGATTGACGAGCACATTGACCAGAACAAGGTCAGCCTGTACTACGTCGTGCTGCTGCTGCTGACGGCGGCGCTGATGGCGCAGGTGTACACGAACGATATTTTCACTGCCTACGTCTTCCTTGAAATCATGACGCTGGCGGCGTGTGCGCTGATTGCCATCCGCAAGCGCGGGCGCACGCTCGTCGCCGCGACGCGCTACATGATCATGAACCTGATCGGCTCAGGTCTGTTCCTGCTGGGCATCATCCTGCTGTATGACCTGACGGGTCACCTGTTGATGAGCAACATGAAGGAAGCGGTTGCGGCGCTGGCGAAGTCCGGGCAGTATCAAGTGCCGCTGACGGTTGTCGTCGCGCTGATTTCCATCGGTCTGTCCATCAAGAGCGCCCTCTTCCCGTTCCACACATGGGTGCCGGATGCCTACGCCTATTCTACCCCGACGTCCGCTGCGGTGCTGTCCTCCTTAGTCAGCAAGGGCTACATCTTCCTGCTGATGAAGATTATGTACCGCGTAATTGGGCTGGACGTCATCGTCTCCACTGGGATTCAGGATGTGCTGTTCGTTTTCGCGCTTGTTGGCATGGTGATGGGCAGCATTTCCGCCATTCGTCAGACCGACATTCGCCGGATGATTGCGTTCTCCTCCGTCGCGCAGATTGGCTATGTCTTCATGGGCATCGGCTTGGGCACGGATGAAGGCATGATGGCGGCAACGTTCCACATCTTCAGCCACGCGGTGTGCAAGAGTATGCTCTTCCTTGCCGCGGGCGGCTTAGCGGACGCTTCCAACAACTCCAAGAAGTTCCGTGACCTGCGCGGTGCGGGCTTCCGCAGCCCGATTGCGGGCGTGGCTTTCACCATCGGCGCGCTGAGCATGGTCGGCTTCCCGTTCCTCGGCGGATTCGCATCGAAGCTGAATTTCGCCCTTGCCGCGATGGATGTCGGCGGTGCTCGGACGATGCTGGTGCTGATTACACTGGCAATTTCGACGTGGCTGAACACGCTGTACTTCCTGCGCACAGTGATTACGCTCTACCGCAAGCCCGTGCCGGGGGCGGTGTATTCCGTCGCCCGCGGTCAGCGCGGCTTCTGCTTCAACGCCTCTCTGGTGGCTTTCTCCATCGTCAATGTGGCGCTGGGGCTTTTCGCGCAGACCTTCGTCAGCGCCATCACCGCGGGTCTGGCAATATTTGGGTAAGGGAGGAAACGAATAATGAATCTATGGCTGCTTCTTCCTCTGCTGCTGCCCATGCTGGCGGGGCTGCTTCTGCTGACAAAGCCGTTCGCGGAGGAGAAAATCCGCCGCCTGACGGTGCAAATCGGGTTGATTTTGACGCTCGTGTCGCTGCTTCCGGCGTTTCTGACGTCCGGGCGCGACCTGACGCTCTTCACGCTGTCGGACAACGTGGAGATTGCGCTGCATGTGGACGGCATCAGCATGTGCTTCTGTGTTCTGATGGCGTTCGTCTGGGCGGCGGCGGGGTTCTACTCGTTTGACTACATGGCGCACGAGGGGCATGAAAAGCGCTTCTACTGCCTGTATCTGCTGACGCTGGGCGTGCTGATGGGGCTGTGCATGTCCGGGAGTCTGGTCACCTTCTACATGTTCTACGAAGCCATGACGCTGCTGACCATGCCGCTGGTGATGCACTCCGGCAGCAAGGAGGCGGTCGCAGCGGGCATTAAGTACCTGATTTACTCCGTCGTCGGCGCGTCGCTGGTGCTGCTGGGTATTTTCGCGATTGCCCCGTACGCGCAGTCGCTGTCCTTCGCGCCCGGCGGTGCGCTGGACATGGCGAAAGTCGCGGGGCACGAGGGCTTTGTGCTGGCGATTGGCGGCGTGATGCTGCTTGGCTTCGGCGCGAAGGCGGGTCTGTATCCGCTGCACGGCTGGCTGCCGACGGCGCACCCGGCCGCGCCTTCCCCGGCGTCGGCGGTGCTGTCCGGCGTGATTACGAAAGCGGGCGTGCTGGGTCTTTTGCGCGTCATTTACTGCTTCCTCGGCGCACAGAACCTGCGCGGAACGTGGGTGCAGACGGCGCTGATGGCGCTCTCGCTCTTGACGGTTTTCATCGGTTCGCTGCTGGCGTACCGGGAGCATCACCTCAAAAAGCGGCTGGCATGGTCTACGGTCAGTCAGGTGAGCTACGTCGTGTTCGGGTTGAGCACGCTACATCCGCTGGGGCTGCTCGGTGCCATGCTGCACGTCGTGTGCCACTCGCTGGTCAAGGACGTGCTGTTCATGGGTGCGGGCGCAGTCATCTTGAAAACAGGCGAAACGCAGGTGGATGCCCTCCGTGCTATCGGCAAGCGGATGCCGGTCACGATGTGGTGCTTCGCGATTGGAAGCCTTGGGCTGATTGGCATTCCGCCGTGTCTGGGCTTTTTCAGCAAGTGGGAGCTGGCGCAGGGCAGCCTTGCCATGACGGGCGTGGCTTCATGGCTGAACTGGTTTGGGCCCGTTGTGCTGCTGCTCTCCGCCCTGCTGACGGCTGGCTACCTGATGCCGATTGTCCTGCGCGGCTTCTTCCCCGGAAAAGACGCACAAGTCGGCGAAAAGTGCGAAGCGTCCGCGTCGATGCTCATTCCCATGCTGGTGCTGACGGTGCTGTCAGTGGCGCTGGGCATGTTCCCGTCGCTGCTGACCGACCTTCTTTCCCCCATTTTGACCGCACTGCTGTAAGGAGGAAGCGCATATGCTGTTATTCTTGACCATCGCGCTGCCCATGCTTGGCGGCGCGGCAATGGGACTGATGCGCTTTTCCAGCGCGAAATCCCGCGGAATCTACGTTGAAACCATCGTGCTGGCGACGAGCATCCTGACGTGGGTGCTGCTGCTCACCCGCACGGATACCACCTACGTCCTCTGCCACATGAACAGCGAGCTGGCGCTTGCGTTCCGTGTGGACGGCATGAGCTGCATTTTCGCAGGTCTGGTATCCATCCTCTGGCCGCTGGCGTCGCTGTACGGCTTTGAGTACATGCAGCACGAGGAGCGTCCGAACACGTTCTTCAGCTACTACACGATGAGCTACGCCGTCACGCTGGCCGTCGCGTTCTCGGCAAACCTGTTCTCGCTCTACGTCTTTTATGAGTGCCTGACGCTGATTACCCTGCCTCTTGTCATCCACAAGAAGGATACCATGTCCATCCGCGCAGGGCGCAAGTACCTCACCTTCTCCATCTCCGGCGCGGCGCTGGCGTTCATTGCGCTGGTGTTCATCATCTACTACGGCACGACAACGGACTTTGTCCTCGGCGGCGTGCTGGACGCGGAAAAAATCAGCGGGATGGAAGAACTGCTGAAATTCGTGTTCCTGCTGGCGTTCGTCGGCTTCGGCACAAAAGCGGCTGTTTTCCCGATGTACGCATGGCTGCCGGCGGCTTCTGTCGCCCCGACGCCCGTGACAGCGCTGCTGCACGCGGTGGCGGTCGTCAACGCGGGCGCGTACGCCGTCCTGCGCGTGATTTACTACTCCTTCGGCGCGTCGTTCCTCTACGGGACGTGGGCGCAGACGGTCGCTTTGCTGCTTAGCTGCTTCACGATTCTCTTCGGTTCGACAATGGCGGTTCGCGAGCAGCACTTCAAGCGCCGTCTGGCGTACTCGACCATCTCCAACCTGTCCTACATGCTCATGGGCGCGGCGCTGATGACCCCCGACGGCATGACGGGCAGCTTGAGCCATCTGGTGATTCACGGCGTGATTAAGATTACGCTGTTCTACTGCGCGGGCGCGATTCTCATCAAGACCGGCAAGGAGTATGTGCAGGATCTGCGCGGATACAGCAGGATTATGCCTGCGACGTGCGGCATCTTCCTGCTGGGCAGCATCGCGCTGGTCGGCACGCCGCCGCTGGCAGGCTTCGTCAGCAAGTGGAATCTGCTGACCGCCGCGTCCGCCACGGAGCTGCCAATGGGAACCGTCGCGATTGTCTGCCTCATCATCTCCGCCATCCTGACGGCAATCTACCTCTTCACTGCCGCACTGCCGATGTACTTCCGCCCGCTCAACGCGGATCAGGCGCAATTGGCGGGGCAGAAGCTCGATCCCAGCTGGATGATGCTCTTGCCGATGGGGATTTTGTGCGCGCTGATGATTGGCTTGGGGCTGTGGTCGCAGCCGCTGGTGACATTCCTGCGGAATATTGCCGCCGGTGTGATTTTCTAAGGACAGGAGGAAAGAAAGATGACATCGTGGATTCTGATTTTGCTGACCTTCCTGCCCTTCCTCGCCGCCATCATCGCCTATATGCTTGGCCGCCGGGATGAACGCGCCATGAACGGGTTCGTGAGCATCACGGGCATTGTAATTTTCGCGCTGAGCGCGGCACTGCTGTTCCTGCCGGAGGGTGAAGTCGCACTACCCGGCTTCTGCGGACTGGGGCTGTACCTGCGTGCAGACGGCTTCCGCGGGCTGTACAGCTGCGTCGCCGCCTTCATGTGGATGATGACGGGGCTGTTTGCGCCGGAATACTTCCAGCATCACGGCAGCAAAGCGCGCTACAGCTTCTTCACGCTGATGACGCTCGGTGCAACGCTGGGTGTGTTCCTCTCGGACAACCTCGGCACGACGTTCCTGTTCTTCGAAGTGATGTCGTTCGCCAGCTATGCGTGGGTCGCGCAGGAGGAAACGCCGGGCGCGCTCCGGGCGGCGGCGACGTACCTTGCGGTGGCGGTCATCGGCGGTCTGACGACGCTGATGGGCTTGTTCCTGCTCCAGCACCAGCTGGGGACGCTGGATTTTGCTTCCCTGCGCACCGCCATGGGGCAGCAGGATGTAACCGTCGCGGTGTGGCTGACGCTGGTCGGCTTTGGCGCGAAGGCCGGCCTGTTCCCGCTGCATATCTGGCTGCCGAAAGCGCACCCGGTTGCGCCCGCACCCGCGTCGGCGCTTTTGTCGGGCATCCTGACCAAATCCGGCGTATTCGGGCTGATTGTGCTGTGCGCGAACCTGATGCAGGGCAACGCCGCGTTCGGCAATGCGCTGATGATTTTCGCTGCGATTACGATGTTCCTCGGCGCACTGCTGGCGCTCTTCTCCACCGACCTCAAACGGACGCTCGCCTGCTCGTCGATGAGCCAAATCGGCTTCATCACGCTGGGGCTGTCGGTGATGGTGCTGCTGGGCGACGAAGGCACGCTGGCGGCGTATGGCAGCGTGATGCACATGCTGAACCACTCGCTCATCAAGCTGACGCTGTTCATCGCGGCGGGCGTGGTGTACATGAACCTGCACGCGCTGAATCTTGATGATATCCGCGGCTTCGGGCGCAAAAAGCCGCTGCTGCACATTGCGTTCCTGCTGGGGGCGCTGAGCATTGCGTGCATCCCGCCGCTGGGCAGCGGGTACAACAGCAAGAGTCTGCTGCACGAAGGGCTGCTGGAGCTGATTGGCGAAATGCAGGCGGCTGGCAGCGCGTGGATGGGCTACAAGGCGATTGAGGTGCTCTTCCTCATCAGCGGCGGATTGACCGTCGCGTACATGGCGAAGCTGTACATCTGCATTTTCTGGCAGAAGCACCCGACCCGTCAGGCGGAATTCGACGGCATGACGCACTACATGAACGGCACAACCGCGTTTGCGCTGCTGGGCAGTGCGGCGGCGCTCCCCTTCCTGGGCGCACTGCCGGGGCTGCTGCTCACACCGTTCGGGGCAAAAAGCGCGTCGTTCTTCGGCGTACCCGCGCTGAAGGAAGCGATTGCGTACTTCTCGGCGGAGAATCTGCAGGGCGCGGCGATTTCCATCATCATCGGTGCGGCGGTGTATCTGCTGATTGTCCTGCCGCTGCTGACGCGCAAGGCCGAAAGTGGCGTGCGCCTATACGTCAACCGTTGGAATGAGAAGCTCGACTTGGAGAACGCTGTCTACCGTCCGCTGCTGCTGACGCTGCTGCCGCAGGTGCTGACGCTGGTGTTCCGCTTCATTGCGGAGCTGCCGGAAAACCTCGTGATGGCAAGCCGCGCGACCATCTTCCGGATGCGCAAGACGCGCAAGCCCGTGCCAGTCGGCAACCGCTTCACCTACACGCTGGGGCGCGCGCTGAACGCACTGGCGCGGCTGCTTAACCGCACGATTCTGCACCGCCACCCGATGCGCACGGACTTCGAGTATGTGCTGGACGCTTCCTTCCGTGAAGTTTCCAGCGGCATCCGCAGCATGAGCGTGAGCATTTCCTTCGGGCTGCTGCTGCTGTGCATTGGGCTGTATGTAACCTGTTTGTATCTGCTGCAATAATCGGCATAATTATTTGCGGAGGCATTTCCGGGCTGCGAACCCTTGTGCAGCCCGGTTTTTGCTGCTAAAACAATGGGTTTTCGCTGTTTTCGATACTTTTCGTCAGCGTTCTTTGGCGGATTTGGGCGTTTTTAGACAAATTGTCGTGGAAGCTGGCGGGAAGCATACTTGTCATTTTCCCATTTCTGTAGTATGATACACGACGGCAATGCAAACAATGATTTTGCATCGCAATGTTTGATTCCGGAGCAGGGCATTCAACGGCATTCCACGAAAGCCCTTTGCAAATAAAAGGAGGATTCCCATGCCTACGACATCTTTTGACAAGGATTCCATCAAGGCATCCATTATCGGCAAGCTGCAGCGCTATAACGGCCGCACCATCGAGGAAGCATCGAATGGGCAGATTTATCGCGCACTGGCTTCCACCGTCCGCGACCAGATCATGCAGAAATGGATGATTTCCCGCGAAGAACGCAAGACGAACAACAACAAGCGTCTATTTTACCTCTCCGTGGAATTTCTGATGGGCCGCAGCCTATACACCAACATCCTGAACCTCGTCTCGCTCGACGCCTACAAGCAGGCGCTGGACGAACTGCACATCGACGTAGACAAGGTGCTTCAGGAAGAGCCTGAACCCGCGCTGGGCAACGGTGGTCTGGGCCGTCTGGCAGCGTGCTTCATGGACTCGCTGGCGTCCCTTGACCTGCCTGCGATGGGCTGCTCCATCCGCTATGAATACGGTCTGTTCCGCCAGAAGATTGTGGACGGTCAGCAGGTCGAGCTGCCGGACTACTGGCTGGGCAACGGCAACGTGTGGGAAATGCCCGTAATGGAGGATGCCTGCGAGGTGCACTTCAACGGTCACGTTGAAATGGGCAACGAGAACGGCCGCACGGTGTTCCGTCACGTCGGCTACAACACGGTCGAGGCTGTCCCCTACGACATGCCGCTGGTGGGCTATGACACCTCCACTGTCAACAGTCTGCGCCTGTGGAGCGCCCGCGCCCCGAAGCGCATTGACCTGAGCGACTTCAACCACGGCCACTATGTGCAGGCGTCGGAGGAAAAGGAACTGGCGGAAGCTATCTCCAACATCCTCTACCCCGAAGACAACCACTATGAAGGCAAGCTGCTCCGCTTGAAGCAGCAGTATTTCTTCACCTCCGCCACTCTCCAGTACATCCTCAAGGACTTCAAGAAGCTCAACGGCACGAACTGGAGCAAGCTGCCGGAGAAGGTCGTCATCCACATCAACGACACGCATCCGGGTCTGGCGATTCCGGAACTGATGCGCCTGCTGATGGACGAAGAAGGCTTGGGCTGGGACGAAGCGCAGCAGATTGTCAGCCGTACGATGGCGTACACCAACCACACCATCATGGCGGAAGCGCTCGAAAAGTGGCCGGAAGATATGGTGAAGAGCCTGCTGCCGCGCATCTATCAGATTTTGGTGGAAATGAACAAGCGTCTCTGCGCGCGCCTGTGGAACTTCTTCCCCGGCGAAGCGGAGCGCGTGGGCCGCATGGCGATTATTGCCTACGGTTACATCCACATGGCGAACCTGTGCGTTGCCATGACGTTCTCCACCAACGGCGTGAGCAAGCTGCACGGCGATATCCTCAAGCAGGAGACGTTCCACGACTTCTACCTCGTTATGCCGGAGAAGTTCAGCGCAATTACCAACGGCATCACGCATCGCCGCTGGCTGATGGCGTGCAACCCGGAACTGACCAAGCTTATCTGCGACACCATCGGCACAGACTGGGTGAAAGATCCGGAACTGCTGCATGACCTTGCGCCCTATGCTGACGACGCGGCGTTCCGCGAGCAGTTTGAGAAGATTAAGCACAACAACAAGGTTCGCCTGTCGAATTTCCTGAAAGAACATCAGGGTGCAATCGTTGACCCGAACTTCATCTTCGACGCACAGTCCAAGCGGCTGCACGAATACAAGCGTCAGATGCTCAACGCTTTGCACATCCTTGTGCTGTACAACCGCATCGTCAATGACCCGAACTTCACCATGCGGCCGCGTGTGTTCATCTTCGGCTCGAAGGCAGCGCCGGGCTACAACCGCGCCAAGCTGATTATCCGCTTCATCAACGGTCTGTCCGCGCTGATTGCCAAGCACCCGCGCGCCAGCAAGATGCTGCAGGTCGTCTTCCTCGAAAACTACGACGTGTCCAGCGCGCAGCTGCTGATTCCGGCAACCGAAATCTCCGAACAGATTTCCACCGCGTCCAAGGAAGCCAGCGGCACGGGCAACATGAAGTACATGATGAACGGCGCCATCACGATCGGCACGATGGACGGCGCAAACGTCGAGATTTCCGAGCAGGTCGGCATGGATAACATCTACATCTTCGGTATGCGTTCCGACACGGTGCTGGATATGTACCGTGAGCGTAACTACAACCCGATGACCATCTTTGAGACGAATCAGGAACTGCGTCTGGCGTTGACCCAGATGATCGACGGCACCGTGCTGCCGGACGCGCCGAGCGCCCTGCAGGATTTGTATCACAGCCTGCTGATTGGCGACTGGGGCAACATGGCCGATCCGTTCTTCGTCCTGAAAGACTTCGGTTCGTACTCGATGGCGCAGCGCCGCATCGACGCGGATTATGCCGACCGCGACAAGTGGAACCGCATGGCGGTCATCAATACCGCAATGTCCGGTGTTTTCTGCTCCGACCGCACAATTCGCGAGTACAACGACACCATTTGGCATCTTGACCCGCTCAAGCGCAAGGTATAAACTGCATATTTTCGAGAGCACTGCGGAAAAATATCCATCCGCAGTGCTCCCGGTTCAAAAGTCCGGAGCATTTCGGGCTTTTTTGCCGTGTTTCCGCAATTATTGATGATTGGATGGATGGATATCATGCTGCTGCACGATTCCCACAACGAATTTTATCGCACGCCGTCCGGCCCTGCTCCGGCTGGCAGCAATGTTCTGATTCGCCTGCACTGCGACGAAGCGACGAGCGTCGTCCTGCGCACTTGGATGACGGAAGAACTTTGCTACACCATGCTGCCGACCGCTGAGCATGTCTGGGAAGTTGCCATTCCCCTGCCGACCACGCCGGGGCTTTTCTGGTATTACTTCCTGATTTACCGCAAGGACGGCCGCACCATCCGCTATGGCAACCAGCCGGACAAACTTGGCGGCGTCGGTGTCGCGTATGACCACGGCGAGCCGGAATCCTTCCAGATTACGCTCTACGACCCAGCTTACAAGACGCCGGAAGCCTTCCACGGGGCGAATATCTACCAGATTTTCCCCGACCGTTTCCGCCATGCGCCAACAAAAGCCGTTGATGACCGCAAAGACCGCTATGTCCACAAAAACTGGGATGAAGAGCTGTTGGGCGTGGGCGACCTGCGCGGCGGCAAGTATCAGGAACTGGACTTCTACGGCGGCACGCTGACCGGCATTCAGGAGAAGCTGCCCTACCTGAAGGACATGGGCATCGACATCATCTACCTGAACCCGATTTTCCGCGCACGGTCGAATCACCGCTACGACACGGGCGACTACACGCAGGTTGACCCGCTGTGCGGCACGAACACGGAGTTCACCGAACTGTGCGAAGCGGCGAAGAAAGTCGGCATCCGCGTGATGCTCGACGGCGTATTTTCCCACACGGGCGAAGATAGCGTGTACTTCAACCACTTCGGGCATTATCCGACGCTCGGCGCGTATCAGGGGCAATCCTCCCCCTACTACGACTGGTACACATTCAATCACTATCCGGAAGACTACAAGGCATGGTGGGGCATTCTCTCCCTGCCGGAGCTGCGCAAGGACAATCCGGAATACCAGAAGTTCATGTTCCAGCCGCACGAGGGTGTTGTACCGCGTTGGATTGAGGCGGGCAGCTGCGGCTGGCGGCTGGATGTGGCGGACGAATTGCCGGTGGACTTCCTGCGCAAGCTGCGCGCCGCCGCAAAGGCCGCCGACCCGGAAGCCGTTGTCTTGGGCGAAGTGTGGGAGGACGCGAGCAACAAGGTTGCTTACGGCGAAACGCGCTGCTACTGCACAGGCGACACGCTCGACAGCGTGATGAACTACCCCGTGCGCGAGGCGATTCTCAACTTTGTGATGGGCAAAACGTCCGCCAGCACCTTTGTGCGCCTGATCCACCATCAGGAGGAAGTTTACCCGGCGCAGTTCCGTTACGCGCTGATGAACCTCGTCGGCAGCCACGACCGCTGCCGTGCGCTGAACATCCTTGCTGGACGCGAATGTCAGGAACTGAGCAAGGCGGATCAGCAGCATGTCCACCTGAACGTGGAAGAGTACGAGTTAGCTGTGAGGCGCTACAAACTTTGCATCGACCTGCTGTGCGCGCTGCCGGGCTGCGCAACAGTGTACTATGGGGACGAAGTTGGGCTGACCGGCTGCCACGACCCGTGGAATCGCCGCGCCTTCCCGTGGGGGCGCGAAGACAAGTCGCTGCAGAAATACGTCGCGAACAAGCTGCGCCATCGGCAGGAATCCGACCTGCTGCGCCTCGGCTACTGCGACATCGAAGCGCCGGATGACGACACGCTGCTCATTACGCGCCGCATGAAGGACGGTCACGACGCGCTTGGGCAGGAAACGACCGTCACGGGCAAGGAAATCATCAAGGTGTGCCGGAAGCTGCACTAAAAGGTACAATTGCATAACAATAGCGCCGCTTGGTCTCATTGTGAAATCAGGCGGCGCTTTTCGTTACTCAATCCCCGCCGGGCGCACAGTCGTCCGCCCTGTCGGCTCCTGCCACACGTCATAGAAGCCAATCAGATTGCCCGGATTCGTCGCCCGATACACTTGCACGGCGCGGCGCAAATCCTCCCGCTCGATGCGGACGCTCAGCCCGCACCCCATCGCCACCGCGCGCGGCGTAATCATCACCGACGCGCGCACCCCGTGCTGGCGCAAATCCCGTTCAAACGCCATCACCTGCTGCCGTGAGCGGAACGCCGCAATGCAAAACTCCTCCGTCATCGGTTCTACCGCCTCCTTTTCGCCATTAGAATAATATGAAAAAACGCCCGCCGAGGTTCGCGGACGATGGAGGAAATGCGTCGATGATTTATCTGGACAATGCCGCGACAAGCTTCCCGAAGCCGCCGGAGGTCATTCGGGCAATGGCGGGCGTAGAGGAGAAGATGGGCGCGAATCCCGGACGCGGCGGGCATCGGCTGGCACTGCGCGCGGGACGGGTGGTGGAGCACTGCCGGGAGGAAGCTGCGCGTCTGCTGGGTGTGCATCATCCGGAGCGGATTCTGTTCACCGCAAACTGCACCGAAGCGCTGAATCTCGCCATTTCCGGCACGCTGCGGCGCGGCGACGAGGTCATCTGCTCCTACGCGGAACACAACGCTGTCATGCGGCTGCTCGACCGCTACGTTTCGCGCGGGGAAATCACGGTGCATATGCTTGCGCCGGATGAACGCGGTATCCTGTCCCCTGCTTCTCTACGCCGCGTCATCAGCCGCAAAACCGCACTGGTGATCATCGCCCACGCCAGCAACGTCACGGGGCTGATTCAGCCGATTGCACAGCTGGGCGCGGTCTGCCGGGAGCGCGGCGTTCCCCTGCTGGTGGATGCGGCGCAGACGGCCGGGATGGCGGACGTTTCGCCAGACGTGCTGTGCGCAGACATGGTGGCCATGCCGGGGCACAAGGGGCTGCTGGGGCCGCAGGGCACGGGACTGCTTGTGCTGGGCTACGGCATGAACCCTGAACCGCTGCTGCTTGGCGGAACCGGCTCGATGAGCGAGAGCGTCCGTCAGCCGGACATGCTGCCCGACCGCTACGAGAGCGGTACGGTGAACCTGCCCGGCATAGCGGGGCTGTACGCGGGGGTGAAGTTCGTGCGGGCGCACCGGGCGGAAATCGAGGAATACGAGCTGGCGCTGTGCGATCGCCTGCGCGCGCGGCTGCGGGAGATTCCCGGCGTGCGCATCCTCTGCGACGATGGGCAGGCGCATATGGCGATTACGAGCATTGTCGTGCCGGGGCATGACGGCGGGGCGCTGGCGGATGCACTCGACGCGGCAGATATTGCCGTGCGTGCGGGGCTTCACTGCGCGCCGACCGTCCATGCGTGGCTGGGAACGCTGCAAAGCGGCGCGATTCGCTTTTCGCCGGGGCTTTACAACACAGCGCAGGAGATGGACGACACGGCGCTGCTGCTGGCGCGATTATTGCAAGCATAAGAAAATCCCTGCACCGTTTGCGTGATGCAGGGATTTTTCTGAATATGCGGTGAAGCCGCTTACCAAGACAGCACTTCGTGACCCGTATCCGTCACAAGCACCATGATTTCCCACTGCGCCGACGGTTTGCCGTCCGCCGTGAAGATTTCCCAGGTGTTGCCCGGATGCGTTCCAACCTCGTCCGTACCCATATTGACCATCGGCTCGATGGTGAAAATCATGCCGGGAGCGAGCACCATTTCCGTGCCGCGCTTCGTAACATAGCTGACCCACGGGTCTTCGTGGAACTCCAGCCCGCAGCCGTGGCCGCCGATTTCGCGCACGACGCGGTAGCCGTTCGCGCGGGCATGGTCGTTGACCGCCTGCCCAACGTCGCCCAAGAAACCCCACGGCTTCACCTGCGCCAAGCCCAGTTCGACGCACTCCTTCGTCACTTGCACGAGCTTGCGGTTTTCGTCGCTGACGTCGCCGATGCAGTACATGCGGGAGGAATCGGAAAAATAGCCATTCAGGATGGTCGAGCAGTCCACATTGATGATGTCGCCGGATTTCAGCACAACGTTCTTCGACGGGAAGCCATGGCAGACCTGATCATTCACTGACGTGCAGACGCTGTACGGGTAGCCCTCATAGTTCAACGGTGCGGGAATGCCGCCCATGTCGCGCGTCATGGTGGACACGATGTCGTCGATTTCTGCCGTCGTCATGCCCTCATGAATTTGCTTTCCTATTTCGTCCAGCACGGCAATATTGATTTTGCAGCTTTCCTTGATTTTTTCAATCTGCTCCGGCGTTTTAATCATCTTATGCGTCGGAACGATGTGCCCCTGTGCCGCCAGCGACGCAATCTGCTGGTCAAACGCGCAGTGGCAGCTCTTGTACTTGCGGCCGCTCCCGCACCAGCAGGGGTCGTTGCGTCCCGGCAGATGTGGAAACGAGAAAGCAGGGAAATTCATACACTTTCCTTTCTACGATGGCACTCAGCGGTGGTCGCCGAGGAAGAAAATCGCCAGCGTACCGGGGCCGGAGTGGGAGCCAATGACTGGGCCGACATACGTCACCAGGACGCCCGCAATGCCGGGGATTTCCGCCTTGATGATGTCTGCCAGCGCGTTCGCCTCATCCTCGCAATCGCCGTGGCTGATGAAAATCATCTGCCCTTCCGGGTTGACGATATGCTCCTTGACGCGGTTGGCAAGGATGCGGATGCTGCGGCGGCGGCCCGTCACCTTCTCCACAACTGCCAAATGACCTTCCTCATCAACGTGCATAATCGGCTTGATGCGCACGAGCGAACCAACGACCGCGCTGGTTGCAGACAGTCGGCCGCCGCGATAGAGGAACATCAGGTCATCGACGGTGAACCAGTGAATCAGGTGCTGAATATGCTCCTTGACCCACTGGGCGTTCTCCTCGATGGACATGCCCTGTTCGCGGTTCTGCAGCGCATAATGCACCAGCAGGCCCTCGCCTGCCGACGCGCATCGGCTGTCAATCACGATGATTTTCTGATTCGGGTACTTCGGCGCAAGTTCCTTCGCCGCGTCCGCTGCAGCGGCATAAGTGCCGGACAGTCCGCTGGAGAACGTAATGCAAAGGACATCTTGACCCTCGTCCAGCAGCTTCTGGAAGCATTCCTCCCACGTCGCGGTATTGACGGCGGAGGTCTTAATCACCACGCCGCTGCGGAGCTGACGATAAGTCTCCTTTTTCGCCACTTCTGACGTTCCCGGAACGGAGGAAACGCCATTGATCGTGCAGGAAAGCGACACGATGTGGAAATCATGCTGTGCCTCCACCCAAGACTGCGGCATGTCAGTGGAAGAATCCGTAACAATATAGTACATTTTTG
>ENA-OZKY01000346-OZKY01000346.1-human-gut-metagenome-genome-assembly--contig:-NODE-346-length-14322-cov-4.581902_pt1 | contig 14322 bp, 10 predicted proteins | sample MGYA00244830_ERZ653773 | MGnify/ENA primary metagenome ERZ653773 (study PRJEB26926, sample SAMN06165206) | human gut metagenome | biome: ENVO:00009003; feature: ENVO:2100002; material: ENVO:00002003...
CGAGATTAGCGAGTGTCTCGTGGGCTCGGAGATGTGTATAAGAGACAGGCCATGTTCTCACCCGTTCCGCCGAACGAGAAGCCGCGCACAAAATAGGTCGACTCAATATTGTCGCTTTCCTGCTTAAGAACCACATCGGCAGCATGCCGAAGGACGGCATCGGTACGACCGGCCGTGGCACTCGGCGGTGTCGAGCCCGTAAAGAGAAGCACGCCCTGATCTTCCTGCGGCATAAAAGAGCTCGGCAAATGGGCAAATCCCCACACCACAAGAGCTAAGAGCAATCCGTAAATCACCACAAGCATCTTGATGCGACGCGAGAATCCGTGCGCGACACGGCATACAAAGCGACTGAATAGGTGGAAACCGTGATTAAACGCCATAAAAAAGCGCAGTCTCGTCGGCTCTTCCCCTTCGGCCCTTTGCCGAAGAATCGAAGCGCACAAGGCCGGCGTGAGTGTGACGGCCACAACCACCGACAGGAGCATCGCCGAGACAATCGTCACCGAGAACTGGCGATAAATCACACCGGTCGACCCTCCGAAAAAGGCCATCGGGATGAACACGGCCGAAAGCACCATCGCAATACCGACAAGCGCTCCGGTAATTTGTTGCATGGACTTGACGGTTGCTTCATGAGGATCGGACCGATCTTCATCCATCACGCGTTCGACGTTTTCAACCACGACAATTGCATCGTCGACGAGTAGTCCGATAGCCAGCACCAACCCGAACATCGTGAGCATGTTGATGGAAAAGCCGAGTAGTCCCATCACGGCGAGTGTTCCGAGTAAGACCACCGGCACCGCAATCGTCGGAATAATCGTCGCTCGAGCGTTTTGCAGGAACAAATACATCACGAAGACAACAAGGAAGATTGCTTCGATTAAAGTTTTGATCACTTCATGCATAGCCGCGTCGACAAAGCGCGTCGTATCCATGACGATTTTAAGTTCCACCCCTTCGGGGAAAAACGGTCGTAGTTCTTCAAGCTTGGCCTGAACATCGGCGGCAACGCGCTTGGCATTGGCTCCGCCGGCAAGGCTAATGGCCATACCCGAAGCGCTTTGCCCCTTGTAAATACCGTCGAATTGGTACGATTGGCTTCCGAGTTCCACGCGTGCGACGTCTTTAATGCGTACGACGGTGCCGTCTTGTTTCGTGACCAGCGCAATCTGTTCGAACTGCTCGGGACGCTCCATCAGGGAACTGGCCCGAATCTTGGCCGTAATCAGTCGCTCTTGATTGACCGGCGCACCGCCGACGTCACCGGCAGCCACCTGAACGTTCTGAGCGGCGACGGCATTGACAACATCCGAGGGCTGCAAGTTGTATTTAAAGAGCTTATCGGGATCGACCCAAATGCGCATAGCATAGGAAGCCCCGAAGCATTGAACATCGCCGACACCCTGTACGCGGGAAATCGGCTCTTTGATGTTGTTAATGAGAAAGTCTCCGAGATCGTGCCCAGTTAACTTTCCTGTCTTGTCATAAAAGGCAAACGCCATCAAGAAGGACGGCGCGCTCTTTTCAACCGTAATTCCGATACGTCGTACCGACTCAGGAAGCTTAGCCTCCACAACCGAGAGCTTGTTTTGGACCTGAACCTGAGCAATATCCGGATTGGTTCCTGCTTCGAAGGTAATACGAATGGACGCCATACCGACCGAGTCAGACTGCGAACTCATGTAGAGCATGCCGTCAAGACCGGTCATGTTCTCTTCGATAATCTGCGTCACGGTTCGCGCCACCGTCTCGGCATTGGCACCGGGATACTGCGCCCAAATGCGAATCTGAGGCGGAGCGATATTCGGGTACTGCGACACCGGAAGCGTGATACTGGCTAAGGCCCCTGCCAACATAATGACGATGGCAATAACCCAGGCAAAAATCGGTCGGTTAACAAAAAAACGACTCAACATAGACCAAACCTCTAAAAGCCTTACTTGGCAGCAGGCGCCGCAGGCGCTTTGTCCGACTTAAAACTCACCAAATCATTGACTCGAACACGCAGTGTTCCGTCGACAATCACAACGTCTCCGGCGCTCAAGCCTTTTTCCAAAATCCAATCCGTGCCGTCAGCGTAGTGAAGAACCACATCACGCGACTCGACGCGATTACTCTTATTGACGACAAAGACATACGGACTGCCGTTTTGAGCACGCATCACGGCCTTCTGGCTGATACGAATCACTTTTTCACGCACACCGTCAACGGCCTTGGCGCGGGCAAACATGCCGGGCAAAAGCGTTCCGTCCGGATTGGGGAAAACCGCACGAAGGCGCACCGAGCCGGTGGTTTCATCGACAAGGGCGTCTTTGAACATGAGCTTACCTTTGTACGGATAGACCTGACCGTCTGCGAGCGTAATCGTGACATCGGCCTCACCGTTCGTGCCCTTTTTCAGATACCCGGTGGCTAACTGACTCTTTAATTTAGCCAGAGCTTCGTACGACTGCTGCACATCCATGTAAATCGGGTCAAGCTGCTGCACGACCGTCAGGCGTGCCGCTTGATTGGCTGTCACAAGAGCACCGGGGGTAACTTCCGAAAGAGAAACGCGTCCGGGAATCGGGCTCTTGACTTCGGTGTACCGCAGGTTTTCCTGAGCTGTTGTGAGGGCCGCCTTTGCCGCCAAGAGATTGGCCTGAGCCACTTTGTATTTCGCCTGAGCCGATTCGTCGGCCTGTTCACTCACGGCCTTGGAGGCTAAAAGCGCCGTCGAGCGCTTAGCATCGGCTTTGGCTAACCGTAAATTCGCTTCGGCTTGAGCCACGGACGCCGTTGCCTGAGCCACGGCGGCCTTATAAAGCGTCGGGTCAATCTGATACAGCGATTGGCCTTCCTGAACCTGAGAGCCTTCCTCAAAAAGGCGCTTAAGAATAATGCCGGTCACCTGGGGACGCACTTCTGCCGTACGATAAGCCGTCAGACGTCCGGGAAGTTCGGAACTGACAATCTCATCGGATAACTCAGCCACTTGCACTCCGACAGGCGTTGCGTGCGGTCCCTGGACGGGCGCCTGCTTGTGGCAACCGGTCAGTCCCGCTGCGAGTGCCGCAGCAAAAGTCAGCGTCAGAATCTTCGAACGGGTAGAAAACAACATCTCATCCTTCTCCTAGAAAGGAACTCTTTGCAATAAATCAGTTATTCGTCCGGTTATTTTACACCGGACTGAACGAGGATTCAGCATTCTACAGATTCGGAGGAATTTTTCTCGCGCTGTCGGAAATATTTACACTTCAATACCTTTTTCGCGTCTTGTTCTAGGTGCTAATGCCTAGAAAGGCACCCATTGAGCGGCTCTTGAGAAAGAAAAACGGGGCCGATACCCCGCTTTTCTTGTGTAGCAACACGTCGACTACTCAACCGTCACGCTTTTTGCCAAGTTACGCGGTCTGTCGACGTCGGTTCCGCGGACTAGGGCCGTGTGGTAAGCAAGTAGTTGCAAGGGCACCACGTGCAGAATCGGACTTAAGTCGCCGTCGTTTTCCGGCATGCGGATTACGTGCATCCCCTCGGCCGAGACAATTTGTGTGTCACTATCGGCAAACACGTAAAGCTCACCGCCGCGCGCCCGCACTTCCTGCATGTTGCTCTTGAGTTTTTCAAGCAGCTCATCATTGGGCGCAATGGTCACAACGGGCATCTTGGCATCAACAAGCGCCAAGGGGCCGTGTTTGAGTTCCCCGGCCGGATACGCTTCGGCATGAATGTAGCTGATTTCTTTCAGTTTCAATGCCCCTTCGAGCGCAATCGGATAGTGAATGCCGCGTCCGAGGAAAAGCGCATGGTCTTTTGTCGCAAACCGTTCGGCCCACGCGATGATCTGAGGCTCTAAAGCCAAAACACCCGTCAGAGCTGTCGGAATGTGTCTTAAGCGCGACAAACGGGACTGTTCGGACGCCTCACTCAAACGCCCGTTTAGCTTAGCTAAAACGAGTGTCAAAAGATAAAGCGCCACCAATTGCGTCGTAAATGCCTTGGTACTTGCCACACCGATTTCCACCCCGGCTCGTGTAAAGAAGCGAAGAGCGCTTTCTCGCACCAGGGCGCTGTGCTCGACGTTACAAATAGCCAGAGTCTTATCCATTCCCAAACTCTTGGCGTACTTTAAGGCAGCAATCGTGTCGGCCGTTTCGCCGGACTGCGAAATCGTCACCACGAGCGTGTCATCGGAGGCAACGGGCACCCGATAACGGTATTCGCTGGCAATTTCCGCCGAGGCAGGAATTCCCGCAATTCCTTCGAGCCAGTAGCGCGCAACCGAGGCGGCATAAAAACTCGTGCCGCACGCCAAAAGAAGGACGCGCTTTACTTTCGGAAAGATTTCGGCCGCATCGGGTCCGAAAATTTCCGGACAAATCGTTTGCACGGAATCGATTGTGTCGGCAACGGCCTTGGGCTGCTCGAAAATCTCTTTTTGCATGTAGTGCCGGTACGGTCCGAGTTCGGCGGCCCCCGCATAGCCGTCTAGATGCACAACTTTGCGTACGGCTTCGGTGTAGATTTGCCCGTGATGTTCGTAGACGGCATAGCGCTCGCGCGTCATATCGATGACATCGCCGTCAGCCAGATACACAATGTTTTCCACGACATTGGCAATGGCCATGGCGTCACTGGCGAGGAAGTTTTCTCCCTCTCCCAAACCGAGCACAAGAGGAGACCCCTGACGTGCGCCGACAAGGCGCCCTGGCTCATCTTTACAAAACGCAGCAATCGCATAAGCGCCGCGCACACGATTAAGCGCTGTCTTCACGGCCTCGAGCAAATCGCCGTTGTAGTAAAAGTTCACGAGCTGGGCTAAAACTTCCGTATCCGTCTGGCTTTCAAAGACCACGCCGGTCTTTTTAAGCTCATCGCGCAACTCGGCATAGTTTTCGATAATTCCGTTATGCACGAGCGCAATGCGACCCCCGGCAATATGCGGGTGCGCATTGGCAACAACCGGTCCTCCGTGCGTCGCCCACCGAGTATGAGCAATGCCCAGTGTGCCGTGCAAACCTGTTTCCTGAACCTGTCGGCACAAATCATTCACACGCTTGACCGTTCGTACACGATCAATCTTTCCGGCCTCACAGACGGCAATCCCGCAACTATCGTATCCGCGATACTCCAAGCGGCGCAGACCCTCCAAAAGAATCGGGACAACGTCTTTGGCACTCACTCCGGCAACAATTCCGCACATAGCTTCCTCCAGATTCCGTTACTTGTCGGTCTTTTGCGGACGCGTCCAATTCTCAATGGTCATCTGGCGCATGCGGCTGATTGTGAGTTTTCCGGCTGGCGCATCTTTAGCCAGCGTCGTTCCGGCTCCGAGCGTCGCACCGGCTCCGACCGTCACCGGGGCAATCAGTTGCGTATCCGACCCGATAAAGGCATCGTCTCCGATGACCGTCTTCGACTTATGAACGCCATCGTAGTTGCACGTGATGGTTCCGGCGCCGATATTGACGCGCTCGCCCATCTGCGTATCCCCGATATACGACAAGTGATTGATTTTGGAGGATTTTCCGATAAAGGACTTTTTGATTTCCACGAAGTTTCCGACGTGCACGTCATCGGAAAGAACCGCCTCGGGACGCAATCGGGCAAAGGGGCCGATTTTGACGTTTTCACCGACCTTGGCTCCGACAATGTGTGTAAACGCGTCGATGTGTGTTCCGGCCGCAATCTGCGCATTTTCAATCACGCAGTACGGTCCGACCTGAACACCGTCGCCTAACGAAACATTTCCCTGGAAAACACACCCGACGTCGATACTGACGTCCGTTCCGCACGACAACTTTCCGCGAATATCCAGACGCGACGGGTCGATAACCGTCACGCCGGCTTCGGTAAGCTCTTCGGCCAAATGGTCCTGCCAGATGCCTTCTAGGCGTGCCAGTTGTGTTTTTGAATTCACGCCTTCGACTTCGAAACTGCGCCGCGGACGCGCCGAGTTAATGCGAACGCCGTCTCTGACCGCAAGCCCGATGACATCCGTTAAGTAATACTCGCCCTGTGCATTGCTGGCTTTAAGTTCGGAAAGCCACCCGGCAAGGCGCGCTGTCGGCAGGAGCATGATGCCCGTATTGACTTCGCGAATCTGCTTTTGGCCTTCCGTGGCATCTTTTTGTTCGACAATCGCCACAATGCGCCCTTTTTGCCGAAGAATCCGTCCGTATCCGGTCGGATTGCGCAGCACCGTTGTCAAAAGCGCCATCCCGTCGCCTGCTACCGTTCTCAGGCGTGCCACGGTTTCGGTCTGAATCAGCGGAACATCCCCTAACAAAACAAGCGTTTGCTCGGCCGACAAATCCAAACTCGGCAAGGCCTGTTGCAACGCATGCCCGGTTCCGAGTTGCGGCTCTTGAAGAACGAACTGCACGTCAGGGTGGTTTTTAAGGCTTTCTTGAACTAAGGGAGCTAAGTGTCCGACGACCACGATGGTCTTTGCTACATCGCCCAAGGTTGCGACCGTATCTAGGACGTGTTCAATCATGGGTTTTCCGGCCAAGGGCTGGAGCACTTTCGGCAAGCGCGAATGCATGCGCTTACCCTGGCCGGCGGCCAGGATAACGACATTGATCATATAGATTTTCCTTTTTGTTTTACGCCCTTTTCAAACGGTAACTTTCGGGCGGGTTTGCACTAAACAGAAGGCATTTTACGCAGGACTGTGCCCTCAAGGACGGTCGCAAGCGAAAAAAACGGGGCCGGCACAAAACCGAACCCCGCATCTTTAACCGATTTCTTTCTTAAGCCTGAGTCGACAGTTCGGCAGCCAGGTACATCTGACGGCTCTTCTCGTTGTAGCGCGACGGAACCAGGCTTCCGACCACCATGCCGAAGCACGCCACGACAAAACCGCCCAAAACACTCGGAATCACCTCGCCGAGCGGCGTAACCGTCAGAATCGTCCAAGCCGCAGCACCGAGAATAATCGATGTCCAAGCGCCCTGCGTCGTCGCTTTCTTCCAGTAGATGCCGGCAACAAGTGGCCAGAAGGCTCCGACAACCGGGAACTGGTAGGCCATCGCCACCATGTCGTAAATCGCCGTTCCTTCAAACCACAGGCTGTAGGCCAAAACGGAGGCGGCAAAAATCACAAGAGCTCCGCGGAAATACAGCAATTCGTCTTTCGGATTAATCGTGATGTAGTTACGCAGCACGTTGTGCACGAATGTCGTTGTCGGCGCCAGCATCGTAGCCGAGGCCGTCGACATCACAGCCGACAAAACAGCACCGAAAAAGAGAACTCGCAACCAAACGGGCATGTAATCACGCACGAGCGTCGGCAGGAGCAATTGCGGATCGGTCGTCAAAAGCGTCTGACCGACACCGGGCATCGCCAAAACCGCTGCACAAACGATAAACATCGGCACGAAAGCAAACAGGATGTAAAAGCATCCGCCCAAAATCGGACCGCGCGTAGCCGTTTTTTCATCCTTGGCGCTCATCACACGCTGGAAAACGTCCTGCTGCGGAATCGACCCGATCATCATGGTCATGGCGGCAGAAATCCAGAAAATCCAGCCGTGGAACGTCATTTCCGGGAACACGTGGAACAGGTCGCGACTCTGAGCAAAGGAAACGACGTTGCCGACACCGCCGGCCATGTTACCGGCCACAACGGCTACGGCAATTAAGCCGGCAATGATGATGCCCATTTGTAAAAAGTCGGTAAACGCCACAGACCACATGCCGCCGTAGACAGTGTAAAAGAGCACCACAAACGTTCCGATCATCATGCCGAGTGAAACGCTGATAGCCCCTTCGGTTAGCAGGTTCAGCACCAGCCCTAAAGCCGCAACCTGCGCCCCGACCCATCCTAAGTACGAAAGGATGATGAAAACGGAGCACGCAAGTTCAATCTTCTTTCCGTAGCGGCGACGATAAAAATCACCGATGGTCAGAAGATTCATGCGGTAAAGCTTACGAGCAAAGAAAACGCCCACGAGAATCAGTGCCGCACCGGAACCGAACGGTTCCTCGACGACACCGGCAATGCCTCCCTCGATAAAACGACCGGGAAGACCGAGCACTGTCTCACTGCCAAACCACGTGGCGAATGTCGTTGCGATGACCATCATCAAAGGCAACGAGCGCCCGGCTAAAGCATAATCGGCGGTATTGTTTACGCGGCGAGCCGCCCACAATCCTATTCCGATCGAAACCAGCATATACATGCAAACCAGTACGATCAGGCTAGTCATTAGCAAATCTCCAAAAAAGCGTAACGACCTAGGTTCTTGTAGGAGTCTTTCTTTGTGCTTTTTCACAAGGGAAGACGGAAATTTTTTTGCGGAGGCGCAGTATAGGGAGATGTCTCGGGAAATTTCTCCGAAAAGCAATCTTTTTTCGAGAAATCCCCGAAAGTTTCATCGAGGTCAAACTTTGGCCGATTTCTCGGCGCAAAAAACGGCCTCGTTTTCCCGTTTTTTAAAAACAAGACCGCTTGAAATGCCCAATGTTTATAGTGGGTTTTGAGGGTATCGCCCGAAATCGATACTTATAGTTCACATTTCGGGCGTCGCATAAGGGCAACAGGAGAATTTCGACAAAACGTTACAAAAAACCGGGGCGCGCCCGGCTTTTTGTTGCTAAAAGGACGAATTGTTTCGCGCTTAATCTTTCGTGTGGCAGAGCGAAAAAGCGTCGCATCAGTCGATGTACTCGATTTGCGGAGCCAGTCGCTCGACAATGGGTTCTTTTCTTTCGTTAAAGAGCGCCCTGTTCTTATCAAAAAGATTTTCCCCATGCGTATCAATCGAAACAATCAAAGGTCCGAAATCTTTCACACGCATGACCCACATGGCCTCGGGCATCCCCAAATCGTGCCACTGCACGTCTTCGACCTGCTCGACGCAACTGGCGGCAACGACGGCACATCCGCCCGGGAACACGCAATGCAGCGCTTTAAATTCCGAGCACGCACGAACCATATTCGGACCCATGCCGCCCTTACCGACAATCAGGCGCACGCCGGTTTCACGGACAAATTCGTATTCGAACTTTTCCATGCGCATGGACGTTGTCGGACCGATGGAAACGACTTTGTAGCCCGAGGGCGACGTTGCATCCTCTTGCATAATGGGACCAGCATGCAAAATCGATTTTTCTTTTAAATCAACAGGAAGTACCCGCCCTTGCTTAACTAGGCGCGTATGCGCGCAATCGCGCGCCGTGACGAGAGTTCCCGTCAAGTAGACGATATCCCCCGTGTGAATGTCCTGAAGATCGGCGGCCTTAATCGGTGTTTGCAGATGTTTGATGCTCATAGTTTCGCCCCTTTGTGCGTAAGGACTTCGTAGGACAAGTCTGACGAGAGCCGAATCGTGGCACGACGGTGCGCCCAGCAACCCGTGGAAATTCCGACGGCCAGGCACGAGGGGTGTCGTGCGGCGTGCTCGACATGAACCGCCATCACGGAACCGGTTCCCGTAAGTCCCTGCGGACCGATATTGAGTTCGTTCAGGCCTTCTTCAATCAGGCGTTCGAACTCGGCGCCCTTGGGATTGGAGTTATGAGTTCCGATTCGGCGCATCAGCGCTTTTTTACTCAGGCGTGAGGCCACTTCGGCCGAGCCGGCAATCCCGACGCCCAACAAAAGAGGCGGACAGGCATTGATTCCGCGTTCTGTCACGAGGTCGAAGATAAAACGCAAAACGCCTTCGTATCCTTCAACGGGCATGAGAACTTTGGCTACACCCGGTAGCGAGCACCCGCCGCCTGCCATGTAACAGTGAATCGTGCACCCGTCGCCCTCGACGATATCCCAATCGAGCCACGGGATACGGTGACCCGTGTTATTTCCCGTGTTCTTTTCGTCGAAAATCTCGACGGCATTGTGGCGTAGCGGCGCTTTTTTCGTTGCCTCACGCGTTGCCGTCTCCAGAACTTGCGGCAAGTCCTTTAAGTAGGGAAATTCCGAGCCGCATTCAATAAAGTATTGAATGACACCCGTGTCCTGGCACAGGGGAACGTTTCTGTCATTGGCAAGGGTCAAATCCCGAAACATGGTTTCGTATACGAGCGTCGAAAGCTCGCTTTTTTGTTCGGCCTTCAGTTCCGTGAGGCGTTTTAAAACATCATCGGGAAGGTGCTTGCCAAAGTAGGCAGTCAGTCGCGTCATCACATCCGTCAGGCGCAACTTCGCTTGAGCATGATCCATCTAGGGACTCCTTTCTTGCACAAAAGAGAGTGAATCGGTGTACTACGGACGTTATTTTAGCGAGAGCCGCATCCCGCTCACCTTCGGAATCTCCTTACGAATTTTCGACAGGAAACATCCGTTTATTGTCTTCCGGCGTCCGCTAACGCGTCTTAAACCTGCTCGATACCGGCTAAAAGCCATCCGGTGGAGTCATCGTCGGAGCGAACGAGGAGCCAGCGCTCACTGACCTGTTCGAATGCGCCGTTAATCTTCATCGCGCCTTCAAACGACACAACGGCCGCGTACTCGTTTTGTTCGTGAACAATTCCGAGTAGTCGCACCGTGAGATTCACGACTTCGCTTGTTTGAACAGCCGTTCCGTGGTTGCGAAGCTCATGGGTCAGCGCAATAAAGAAGTCGTTTGTCATGAAATCGGCAACGGAAACGATGTCGGCCTTATCCCAGGCCTTTTGAAGCCGAATAAAGTTCTTGCGCGCCTCTGTCTCAAAACCCTTGGCATCAAAACCCGCGGGAACCGAAAGCGACTCGATGCCGGACGAAGAAAAACTATCCATCGCGCTTCCCGGTCGCGTTTGCCCCTGCTCGGCCGCCTCCTGCCAAGTCCGAGTCTGTGGACCTTGCGTTCGTGCAACGCGCGACGCGAAGAAAAGGCCGGCGATAAAGCGCAAAGCAAAATAAATGAGTGCTCCGATAGCCAGTGCCGTAAGCACCTGAGCAAAGCCGGCCGAAAGACCCAACGCACTCACAAGCGCCGCAATTCCGAACATGGTTGCAATGCCCATGAGCATGCCGCCCATGGGGCGGGCGGCGGCTGCCGGAGCCGCTGTTTTAGCCGCCGACGTCTGAGGGGCGCTTTGCTTCGTTGCAGCACCCGGTGCTGCCTTGCCCGCCTCGGGCGCCGTCTTCCCGGCAAGCCCGGGTTTGGGAGCCGGCGCCTTTTGAAACAGGCTGCTCGTGGAACGCCCGAAGCTACGTCCGCCGCCGAAGCGCATGGCGGCATCGGCATCGGTAACGCAAGAGGCAAGAAGGAACGTGACGGCTAGGAGTGCGAGAAATTTCTTCATGTGTAGTGAAAATATTGTTAAAGGTCCGATGAGCGCGGACCTCGAAAAAACACGGCTTTAGGCTTTGATTCCGATGTGAAGAGCACAAACCCCGAATGTCAGGTTTTTCCACAGCACCTGATTAAAGCCTGCTTTGCGCATCATATCAGCCAGAGTCTTTTGATCCGGGTGAACTCGAATCGATTCGGCTAAATATCTGTAACTATTTGCATCCCCGACGACAAGAGCACCGAGTCTGGGCATTACGACAAAGGAGTAAAAATCGTAAAACGGTCGGAAAATCTTCCAGCAGTGGCTAAACTCCAGAACCAAAACGCGGCCGCCTGGTTTTGTCACGCGCTGCATTTCGCAAAGCGCCTTGTCTTTGTGCGTCATGTTGCGCAATCCGAACGAAACCGTCACAATGTCAAACGTGTTGTCGGCAAACGGAAGGCTCTCGCAATCGCACTGAACAACACGCGCGTCCGACTCCGCTCGAGCAATGCGTTTGGCGCCCTCCGAGAGCATGGCGTAGTTAATGTCCGTTGCCCAAACCTGTCCTGTCTTTCCCACAAGCGGAGAAAACGCCAACGCTAAATCGCAGGTCCCCGATGCAATATCCAGAACGCAACTTCCCTCTTTAAGTTCTGCCGCTCGGATGGTTTTGCGTTTCCAAAGCCGGTGCAACCCGAAACTCAGTAAATCGTTCATCAAGTCGTATTTTTTGGCGACCGAATCGAAAACCTGTTTGACGTCGCGTGCCTTTTCCGACTCGGGAACTTCTCGAAACCCGAAAGCGACTTTCTTTTCGTTTTTTTCTTGCTGCGGTTGCACGGGAAAAAGCCTACAAAAACAAAGCCGGGTCAAGAATCCCCGGCTGAAAAGGAATTTTGGTGCCTCCGGCGGGACTCGAACCCACATCACAGCCTTCGGAGGGCCGCATTCTATCCAGTTGAACTACGGAGACAACGCACGGCATTATACCTACGCGCAAAAAACCGCACTACAGGTCCGTGGGGTCGACTTCCACGGTCCAAAAGACGCCATGCTCTGTCTTAAGGAGCAAAACCCATTCGGATAAAAAGGCATTTAATTGCGTTCGCGTCGGCGCTTCGACCAATAGCTGCGCCCGTTCCTCATCCATCAGGCGCATGAGCGACATCGGCACCGGGTCATAAAGCACAACGCGACCGCGATTGCTACTCTCGCCTGTTTGCCGGGCTCGATCTAAAAAGCCCAATGCGCGCTCCAAGGTTTCCGAGCGAGCGAGCAACAGAGCCTGCCGAACAAAAGGCGGCATCTGCGCTTCGCGTCTTTCCGAAAGCGCACGTTCGGCAAACGCTTCATAGTCCTGAGCGATGACTTCTTGATAAAGCGGATGCTCGGGAAAACGAGTTTGAATCAGAACCCGACCGATTTCGCCCGAGCGACCGGCACGACCGGCTACCTGCAAAAGAAGTGAAAAAAGGCGCTCCTCGGCCTTAATACTCGGACTGACAAGAAGGGCGTCGGCGTTTAAAACGACTACGAGTCCGACACGCTTAAAGTCGTGTCCTTTGGAAATCATTTGCGTGCCGACCACGATATCGGCCCGACCGGCATGGACGTCCGAAAACGCCTTTTGCGCCTGATTTTTCGTGCGCACGCTGTCGCGGTCAATCCGAAGTACCCGAGCCTCAGGCCAAAGCGTTTCGATGGCCTCTTCGATTTTTTGGGTTCCCGTGCCGATGGCTTCCAAGCCCGGATTCCCACACGTCGGACAACGCTCGGGAACCGGATAACTTGCCGAGCAATGATGGCATACAAGACGCCCCTCTTTTTTATGGAAAACCGTAAAGCCCGAACAATGAAGGCAACGACTGACCCATCCGCAAGCCGGACACGTGACCGTCGGAGCATACCCGCGACGATTGATAAAAACGAGGACTTGCCGACCTTGCCCGAGGGTCTCGTCAACAGCTTGCCGGACTTCGGAAACAAAGACCTGACCGCGTTCGGCTCGTCTGTCGACAACGGCAATATTCGGGAGTTCTGCCTCCTTAACGGCCCGGTGCGAAAGACGCAAAAGCCGATACACGCCTTTTCGGACTTTCTCCCAGGTTTCAAGCGACGGTGTGGCCGAGCCTAGGACACAGGCCACGGCATTCATTTGCGCCCGTTTTATTGCCAAATCCCGCGCAGAAAACCGAGCTCCGTCGTCGGCCTTGTAACTTTCGTCGTGCTCCTCGTCGACAAGAATCAAGGCCAAGCGCCGAAAACTCGCAAAAATCGCAAGTCGCGTTCCGACCAGTATCCGAGCTCGCCCTTCGTGAACGGCAAGCCAATTGCGTGCCCGATCTCCGTCGCTTAAAGCCGAATGCAGCGTAACGACCGTCTCCTCGGGAAAGCGCTCCCGAACACGCGCTTCCAATTGCGGCGTCAGATTAATCTCCGGAACCAGCAAAAGCACTTGATTCTCAGGGTTCTTTTCAAGAACCTCGTGCATGATTTGCAAATACACTTCCGTTTTTCCCGATCCCGTCACGCCGAAGAGAACAAACGGAGAAAAGCCTGAAGAATCGCTGACGGCACGCGATGCTGCTTGTTGTTCGGCATTGAGCGTCGGAATCGGACGGCTTTCGATGCTCATCGGGGGAATCTCCCGAATCCGATTTAAGGAGGCCTGTCGTCTTGCGCGCGGGGGGAGCCTGAAAAAGCGCGGCAAAGAAGAAAGCGCCGCCTCTCCCCACGAACGGATGTAGTAATTGGCCGTAAAGCGCATTAACTCCAGCCACTCACGACGAAACGGCTCCGTTTCCCCGAGCACGCGGAGAACTTTTTTCAGCTTTCGTCCCTCAACGGCAGAAAAAGCCGTCACCTCAACGACAATGCCGACGACCTGACGAGTGCCGAGTGTCACGAGCACGCGATCGCCGACGGCAACCTCGGTGGACTCATCGACGCGATAGTCCAGCGGTCCCAAAGGTGCTTGTACGATAACACGTACAAATTGATCGGTTAACGCATGTTGCATAAGTGACTTATCCACAGCATGGATTGCGGCCTTTCCACAGGCGATACATTTTCCACAGCCGTTAACAAATTGAAAAACATCAGCTTTTCCCATCCCTGTCTCTTATA
>ENA-OZKY01000375-OZKY01000375.1-human-gut-metagenome-genome-assembly--contig:-NODE-375-length-13923-cov-11.682362_pt1 | contig 13923 bp, 9 predicted proteins | sample MGYA00244830_ERZ653773 | MGnify/ENA primary metagenome ERZ653773 (study PRJEB26926, sample SAMN06165206) | human gut metagenome | biome: ENVO:00009003; feature: ENVO:2100002; material: ENVO:00002003...
CTCTGGACTCCGCAAGGGACTTCGTCCCTTGACCCTTTCGCGCGATTGAGTTGGTCGCATCTGCATACTGCTTCCGCGTGTTTATCCACAGGATACCCACACAATTCACGCGATTTCAGGGAAATAAAACCACATTTACATCATGGTCGTGGGGTTGTACTCAAAGTACACCTCCGCGCCCTCCTGCTTCTCCCGCGCCAGCTCACTCAATGCCGCGGCGAACTGCTCCGTCTCCGGATGCACCAGCAGCTTCATCAGCACATGCCAGCGCGTTTTTCCGCGCAAAACCGTGATGCTCGGCTGGTCAAGCCGCACCATCAGCGCCCGCTTCTTCCACTGCGGATGCGCGTTAAGCAGTTCCTCGCACCGCGCATGAAGCGCCGTCGCGACCTCTCGCGCCTTCTGCGGCGAATTGCTCTCCACCAGCAGCCGCGCCAGAATCGTGAACGGCGGATACAACCCCGTCCGCCGGCGATCGAACTCCAGCTCAAAGAACGCGCGGTAGTCCTGCGCGGCAGCGGTCTGAATCACCTCATCCTCCGGCTTGTACGTCTGGATGATGACCTGCCCCGGCAGTGTACCGCGTCCAGCGCGCCCGGCGACCTGCGTCAGCAGCTGGAATGTCCGCTCCCGCGCGCGGTAGTCGGGCAGATTCAGCGTCATATCCGCCGCAATCACGCCCACCAGCGTCACCTTCGGGAAATCCAGCCCCTTGGCAATCATCTGCGTGCCGACGAGCAGCTTTGCGCGCCCGGAGCGGAACTCATCGAGCAGCTTTGCGTGACCATCCTTGCCGGAGGTCGTGTCAATATCCATGCGGATGACGTTTTCCTGTGGGAAGAGCTTCTTCAATTCTTCCTCGATTTTCTGCGTCCCTGCGCCGAAATAGCGGATGTACTTGCTGCCGCATTTCGGGCAGGTGTTCGGCGGCAGCGCGGCGAATCCGCAGTAGTGGCAGTGGAGTTTCGCCTCAGTCTGCCCGCTGCCCACGACGTGGTAGGTCATGGCGACATCGCAGTTCGGGCATTTGACGACATAACCGCAGCTTCGGCAGCTGACGAAGCTGTTGTACCCGCGCCGATTCATCAGCAGCATGGCCTGTTCGCCGCGCGCGACGCAGTTCTTGAGTGCCGCGACCAATTGCCCGGAAAATACGCTTCGGTTGCCGTTCTCCATCTCCTTGCGCATGTCCACCAGCGTGACCTGCGGCATCGGGCGGTTGCCGACGCGGGAGGGCATTTCAAGCAGCACATAATCCCCGCGCCGTGCCCTGGCGAAGGACAGAATGCTGGGCGTAGCGGAGGCAAGCAGAAGCGTCGCGTGCTCATTTTCGCATCGGCGGATGGCAACTTCGCGCGCGTCATATCGCGGATGACGGTCGGAGATATACGTCGATTCGTGCTCCTCATCCACGACAATCAGCCCTAAGTTCCCGCACGGCGCGAACACCGCTGACCGTGCGCCGATGACGACCCGCGCGTCGCCGCGCCGGATGCGCCGCCACTCATCAAAGCGCTCGCCCGCGCTGAGCCGCGAGTGCAGCACCGCCGCAACCGCCCCGAACCGCGCCCGAAACCACATGACCATTTGCGGCGTGAGGGCGATTTCCGGCACGAGAATCATGGCGGATTTCCCCTGCACGAGCGTCTGGCGCACGAGGCGGATGAACACCTCGGTTTTGCCGCTGCCCGTCACACCGTGGAGCAGGTATTTCCCCTGTCCACTGCGCAAATCCGGCAGCATGACAGACAGCGCTTCCTCTTGCCCCGGCGTGAGGGGCGGGTCAGGGACGGCGGTGTCCGGCGTATTGCCGCCCGGTCGGCGCAGCACCTCTTCTTCCCGCAGGGCAATTAGCCCCGCTGCTTCTATCTGGCGCAGCGCTTGCAGCGGCTCGCGGACAAGCAGCTTCAATTCCTCCACCGGGTGCGTCCGCCCGTCGGATAAGACCGTCAGCAGCAGACGCCGTTTCGGCGAGCGTTTCTCCGCCAGTGCCGCCGCTTCCAGCATTTCGCGTGGCTTTGCTGCCTGCGCGACCGTCTGCGTTTTCACCTGAATGCGTCCGCCGCGCATTTGGGCGGGCAGCATCAGCCGCAGCGTTTCCGCCAGTGGGCAATGCACGTCGTCCGCCATCTGCTGGGCGAGCGTCAGCAGCGTGGGGCAGATAGCGGCATAATCCTCCAGCGGGCGGAGGATGTCGCGGAGCTTTTCCGGCGGCACGTCCGTCTCCTGCGTCAGGGAAAGGACGACCCCCTCCTTGCGCATCCGCCCGAACGGAACTTCCACGCGCTGTCCGGCGGTGAGCGTCATGCCGTCCGGAATGCGGTAGGTAAACGTGTGCGCAACATTCTCATGCACAATGTCCACAATTACCTGTGCGTACAGGACACTCACCCCCTTTCTGCCCAATGCGCTAATACACCATTGTTTATTATACATCGGAATGCTGAAGGGGTCAAGGAAAAAAGGCATGTTTCTGCGATTTCCCAAAACGAAAAAAGCGGTCGCACGACCGCTTCTTCAATGCGCAATGATTTCTCAAATTGCTAATTACTCCTCGCATTTTCCGTGAATCACATGGATGGCGACGATGACGACCCCCGCCAGCATTTCCGCAACGGACATTCCCATCAGCACACCCGAAAAGAATTCCTTGACATGGCTGCCGCCGACCAGCGCAGACAATGCGTTGCTCGCGATGCCCAGCAGAATCAGCAGAACGCCGTAGAGAATATGCTGCTCATAGACTGTGCGCTGCATCCGGCGCAGCAGGTCAAGCATCTGTGCGTCATGCGTCAGCTGCATTTCTTCCTTCTGCGGCGAATCCTTGCCGTTGAGCAGTTCGGGCAGGGTGATACCCAGCGCCGTGCAGAGCGCTTCCACCGCATCAGCATCGGGCAGACGTTTGCCCGTTTCCCAGCGCATCAAGGATTTCTGCGATACGCCAATTTTCTGCGCCAGCTGCTCCTGCGTCATCCCTTGCGCAGTGCGCTTGCCTGCGATATACTGACCAATTGCCGCCTGATTCATAAGCACACTTCCTTTGATAGCCGCACCCCTCTTGGAGTACTTTCCGTATCATAGCACGACTTTGTAACGAATGTCGGAAGTGTTTGTAAATATTTTGTGAACAATAATTGCGTCGAAACTGTTGCAAAAAGAACCTGTTCAAGCAGGAGAAAATGTGCTATAATAAGGCATAATCAACCATACTGGAGGTGTTTCTGCGTGGCACACAAGCCTGTATTGTATATTGTGATTCCCTGCTACAACGAAGAAAGCGTACTGCCGATTACCAGCGGCATGTTCCGCGACAAGGTGCGTCAGCTCGCAGACGCGGGGAAAATCAGCGACGAGAGCCGCATTCTGTTCGTCAACGACGGCAGCAAGGACAAGACGTGGGAGATTATCACGGCGCTGTCCGCGAAAGACCCGTGCTTCCAAGGCATTGCGCAGAGCCGCAACCGAGGGCACCAAAGGGCGGTCTGGGCAGGGCTGATGGAGGCAAAAGACCGCTGCGACATCACCATCAGCATCGACTGCGACGGGCAGGACGATATCAACGCCATGGACGCGATGGTGGATGCGTACCTTGACGGCTGCGAAATCGTCTACGGCGTGCGCTCCAAGCGTGATACCGACACGTTCTTCAAGCGCTTCACGGCGGAAGGCTTCTACAAGCTGCTCAGCGCAATGGGCGCGGAGGTTGTGTTTAATCACGCGGATTATCGCCTGATTTCCAGCCGTGCCCTGCAGGAATTGGCGAAATTCCGCGAAGTAAACCTGTATCTGCGCGGGATGGTTCCGCTGGTCGGGTTCAAGTCCACCAGCGTCTCTTACGAGCGCCACGAGCGCATTGCGGGCGAAAGCCACTATCCGCTGAAGAAGATGCTGGGGCTGGCGTTCGACGGCATCACAAGCCTATCGGTCAAACCGATTCGCATGGTGTTCTTCGCCGGGCTGTTTATCACGATTCTGTCATTTATCGGCATTATCTGGGCGGTGATTGCCGCGATTGCCGGGCATTCGGTGGCTGGCTGGGCGTCGCTGGCTTGTCTGGTATGCTTCGTTGGCGGGATGCAGTGCCTGTTTCTGGGTATCATCGGGGAATATATCGGCAAAATCTACTTGGAAGTCAAGCAGCGTCCGCGGTATATTATTTCGGAACGCACAGCGGAGATGGATGAGAAGAAGGAGTAACGGCACACCCACTAATCGCATTTTCGATAAAATCCAAGTAACATGGGTGTGCGTGCGAAGGAGTCCGGAGGGCGACCGCAAAGCCCTCTGGTCGCCTCCGCAGAGGCGAAACCCCTGCCGCGATAAAGAAGTACCAATAGTACCACTATAAAAGGAAAAAGGAGAACACAACACACATGCTCTACGAAGGCAAAATCTGGCTTGGAACAGGTGAACATCCCGTCTGCCTGCTGCCGCAGATGGCAAACCGCCATGGTCTCATCGCCGGGGCGACCGGCACGGGCAAAACCGTCTCCCTCAAGGTGCTGGCAGAGGGATTTTCGGACATGGGCGTGCCCGTGTTCCTCGCGGATATCAAGGGCGATCTCGCCGGGATGGTGCAGCCCGGCACACACAGCGACAATATCGCCAATCGCCTGACGCAGTGCGGCGTGCCGACGTTCGAGTACCGCGCATTCCCGACCGTGTTCTGGGACGTGTTCGGCAAAGAAGGGCATCCCGTCCGCACGACCGTGAGCGAAATGGGGCCGACGCTGCTCGCGCGGCTGATGAACCTCAACGACACGCAGGCAGGCGTGCTGAGCATCCTCTTCCGCGTCGCAGACGATGAGAACATGCTCCTGCTCGACCTCAAGGACTTGAAGGCCATGCTCGCCTACGTCGGGGAACACGCCAAGGAGTATACGCTGGATTACGGCAACGTGTCCATGGCGTCTGTCGGTGCGATTCAGCGCGCCGTCGCCATGCTGGAGGACGAGGGCGGCAATGCCTTCTTCGGCGAACCCGCGCTGAACATCGCCGACTGGATGCAGCTTGATGAAAACGGGCGCGGCGTTATCAACATCCTCGCGGCGGACGTGCTCTACCGCAAACCCCGGCTGTACTCGACCTTCCTGCTGTGGATGCTGTCGGAGCTGTACGAGCTGCTGCCCGAATGCGGCGATTTGGACAAGCCGCGCATGGTGTTCTTCTTCGACGAGGCGCACCTGCTCTTCGACGACTGCCCCAAGGCGCTGCTGGAAACGCTGGAGCAGGTCGTCCGGCTGATTCGCTCCAAGGGCGTCGGCGTGTATTTCGTCACCCAGAACCCCTGCGACATTCCCATGAGCATTCTGGGGCAGCTCGGCAACCGCGTCCAGCACGCCCTGCGCGCCTACACGCCGCTTGACCAGAAGGCCGTCCGCACAGCCGCGATGACCTTCCGCGCGAATCCCGCGTTCGACACGGCGGAAGCCATCACCACGCTCAAAACAGGCGAAGCGCTGGTTTCCTTCCTCGATGCGGACGGTGCGCCGAGCATCGTCGAGCGCGCGACCATCCTTCCCCCGCAGAGTGCCATGAACGCCATCGACGGCGATGTGCGGCAGGAGTGCATCGAATCCAGCCCCTTCCGCGGCGTTTACGACACGCCGGTTGACCGCGTTTCCGCCTACGAAATGCTGGCAAGTGCGTTCCAGAAGGAGCAGATGCCCGCGCCGGAAGCCGCCGCGCCGCAGATTTCGACCGCTGCGCCGACGGTCAGCCGCCCCGATGCGTTCCTTGTGTTCGACCCGCAGACAGGGCATTATGTGCAGCGCGAGGCTGCGCAGCCGATGGCTCAGGCGCAGCCGATGGCTCAGGCGCAGCCTGTTCAGCAGCCTGCCGCACAGGGCAGCACGCCGCGTCCCGCGTGGATGGCGGCGGACGAACCCGCACGTCCGGCGTGGCAGAATCAGCAGGAGCAGCAGCCGGTAGGTCAGGCGCAGCCTGTCCCGGTGCTGACTGTGCAGCAGCCGCAGGTGCAAAACATGCTGGTGATGGTCTACGACCCGGCAAGTGGGCAGTATGTGCAGAAGATGATGCCGATGCAGCTTGACCCCGCGACGGGCAATTACGTCCCGGCTCAGGCGCAGCCCGCAGCAGCGCCGACAACGACGAAGGCGCAGGAGCGCGAGGCGGAAAAGCAGCGCAAAGCGGCTGAAAAAGCCGAGAAGGATCGCCAGGCGGAAGAACGCCGGAAGCACGCGGATGAACTGCGCGAAGAACGTGCCGCGCGCGCCCGGAAGAACGACTCATTGCTGGGGCGCGTGCAGAATACGGCGATTAACACCGCGACCCGCGAAGTGACGCGGCAGGTGACGCGCGGGATTCTGGGCGGAATCACGGGGCTGTTCGGGGGAAACAAGAAATAACTATTGATATACGCAAAGCGGGTGCATGGAGTTTGAAGCTCCGCGCACCCGCCTTTTTTATACTATTTCCAAATTCGCGGCGCAAGCAGATGGCGCAGGCGAATGCAGGAAATAGTATTAGGGTAACACCGCACAAATGAGGTGGTCGGCTGACGAATGGATTTTTCGTCAGATGCAAATGCAAATTTCGAAGGTTTACTGGCGGTAAATCGAGAAATTTGCATGCCGCAGATGGCGGAAAAGACATCGGCAGACGCGCCGCCGAGTTGTGCGGTGGTGCCTTAGTCCACCGTAATCAGCCCCGGATACTGCGCCATCACTTCGTCCGCCTGATTCACGAACGTCGTCACCGCGGACGGCTGCGCCTCAAACGGCTTTCCTTCCACCAGCACCTCGACTTTCTTCACGCCCGGAAATTGGCTCGCCGTGAACACAATTGCCCGGAGCGCCTGGCTTGTCGCCGCGCTCGCGTCCTCCGCCGTCGCAAGGGACGCAAATTCTTTTGTGAAGTCAATTGTCGCGACACCGTTCTTCAGCGTCACCGACCGCAGACCGCAGTCCTTCGGCAGCGGAATTTCCAGTCCGCTGTCCTTCTCCGGGCCTTTCGCCAGTTCCAGCATTGCCGTGGTCAGGTCAGCAGGGGAAAACACCGTCCGCGTAACAGGCACCATCAGCCGCCCATCCGCCGACGGGAAATACAGCTGCACCCGCGACGCATTTGTCAGGTTTGCCGTCGTCTCCACGCTTTCCAGATTCACGCTGTCCGCCTTGAACACGCCGGACACGTCCGTCCCGTGCGTCAACTGCGAGCGTTTCTGACCGTCAAAGAGGAACGTCACCTCCTGCACCGTGTCAAATCCGCACAGCGCCGCCGCCGTCCCCTGCACCATCAGCAGCTCTTCTTCCGCGTTCTGGCAGCTCAGCGCCTCCTTGCTCAAGTCCACGCGCGCCTTGCCGCCGGAAATGTCCAAATCGAACGTAACGCCCTCTGGAATAACGTTCCGCAGCCCCATCCGTGCCGCCGCGAGGTCATTTTCGGATGACTTCACCATCAGGCTCAGCGTCGCCTTCGCCACGCCGTCCTGCAGCGGAATCTGGCGCGTGACCGGCACGAGATACCCCTCGCCGTCCTCATACCAGCAGACGATAGCGGTCATTTCGACATCCGGCGATGCGTCCGCGATGGTTTGGGTGCTGACATCGGGGGTGAAGTCAGTCTGCTGCATGGCGGTTTGGGTCTGCTGTCCGCCGCGGACGGCGAGGACAACTACAAGCGCCGCCGCAGAGACAATGAGCAGCCGTTCCATGGTGATGCGCCTGGGGAGATGAAGGGATTTGAGGGATGGAAGTTTCGGAAGTTTGGGAAGTTTCATGTTTGTCCGCCTCCTTGCCCGTTGATTCGGCTGATGGATGGTATGCGGGCGGGCGGCGGAAAAGAAGGGCGCGGGGAAAAGAAAAAACGGGGGCAGGGAGCATTGCACCCCCTGCACCCGTCCCTTTGCAATTTTCCCTTCAGCCCAATCAGCCGATATATTCCTTCCCGCCCATGTACATGCGCAGCGCTTCCGGAATGCGGATGCGGCCGTCGGCCTGCAGGTTGTTTTCGAGGAAGGCAATCAGCATACGCGGCGGCGCAACACAGGTGTTGTTCAGCGTATGCGCGAAGTATTTGCGGCCGTCGTCGCCCTTGACGCGAATCTTCAAGCGGCGTGCCTGCGCATCGCCCAGATTCGAGCAGCTGCCGACCTCAAAGTACTTCTTCTGGCGCGGAGACCACGCTTCCACGTCCAGCGACTTCACCTTCAGGTCAGCAAGGTCGCCGGAGCAGCATTCCAGCGTGCGAACCGGGATATCCATCGAGCGGAAGAAATCGACGGTGTTCTGCCACAGGCGGTTGAACCACATCGGGCTGTCCTCCGGCTTGCAGACGACGATCATCTCCTGCTTCTCGAACTGGTGGATGCGGTACACGCCGCGCTCCTCAATGCCATGCGCGCCAACTTCCTTGCGGAAGCAGGGGGAATAGCTGGTCAGCGTCTGCGGCAGCTGGCTTTCGTCCAGAATCGTATCAATGAACTTGCCGATCATCGAGTGCTCGGACGTACCAATCAGATAGAGGTCTTCGCCCTCGATCTTGTACATCATGTTCTCCATCTCGGCGAAGCTCATCACGCCCGTCACCACGTCGCCGTGGATCATGTACGGCGGGATGCAGTAGGTGAAGCCGCGGTCGATCATGAAATCACGGCCATAGGACAGAATCGCGGAGTGCAGGCGAGCAATATCGCCCATGAGGTAATAGAAGCCGTTGCCGGAGGTTCTGCGGGCGCTGTCAAGGTCGATGCCGTGCAGGCGCTCCATGATATCCACATGATACGGAATCTCGAAATCCGGCACGACGGGCTCGCCGAAGCGCTCGATTTCCACGTTCTGGCTGTCATCCTTGCCAATCGGCACAGACGGGTCAATGATGTTCGGAATGACGAGCATCCGCTTGCGGATTTCCGCCTGCAGTTCGTCTTCCTTCGCCGCCAGACCCTCCAGATCCGCCTTGTAAACGGCGACCTGTTCCTTCGCCTTTTCGGCCTCTTCCTTCTGACCCTTGCCCATCAGCATGCCGATCTGCTTGGACGCAACCTTAATTTGGTTGCGCAGGGTGTCCGCCTGCTGAATCGCGGCGCGGTACTCCTTGTCCATCTCGACGACTTCGTCGACCATGACGAGCTTTTCGTCCTGAAACTTCTTGCGGATGTTCTCCTTCACCAATTCGGGATTGGTACGGAGCAGATTGATGTCCAGCATCGGAAAAAATCCTCCTTTTTTGCTTGGCGGAAACCAAAAAGGCTTCCCATCCCGTAAAATTCCGGGACGAGAAGCTCGCGTTGCCACCCAGTTTGCCTGACGCACGTCAGACCACTCATGCTCGCGGTATCGGGCGAACCCGGCAGACTCCTCGTCTGCCCCCATTCAGGAGTGGAAGAAGCACCCGCGCCCTGCCGCCTCGCACCATCCGGCGGCTCTCTGGAAGGACAAAAGCTGCTTTTCTCCCGTCAAGCGGGGTCATTTGACAGGCTTATTATACGCCATTTTGCGCGCTGATGCAAGAGGGAATTTCAACTTTTGGGCGAAATGGTGCGCATCCGCAAAGTTGTTACAAAAAAATTAAATTTTCGTACATGACAACGTTTTCCCCTTTTGATTCGTCTGATAAGTAGAACACCGTAGGAGGTACATTTCCCGATGAAACGCCTGATTTCGCTTTTGCTCTGCGCGCTGCTGATTGTTCCCGCTTTGGCGGAGGACGCGCCTGATTTCGAGCCAATTCCGTGGGACATCAAGGTTTCCCCCAACCTGCCGAACCCGGATTGCTACCTGCCCAATAACGGCGGCTACCATGATGATTCCATCGACATCCAGATTAACGTCACCTACTGGACGCAGGATTTGCAGCAGGTTGATGCCCCCGGCGAAGGCACAACAACCGTCATGTCCGCGCGCGTGAAGCTGACCGACGTGAGCCAATTCCGCACAGGCTTCGCGAACAAGTACCCGTCGAAGCAGGCGCGCCACGTCAACGACATGACGAAGCGTTTCAACGCCGTCATGGGCATCGACGGCGACTACTGCCTCTACCATGAGCAAGGCATCGTCGTCCGCAACGGTCAGACGCTGCGGATGCGCCCGCACAAGGGCCGCGACGAGCTGATTGTGGACGAAAATGGCGACTTCCACCTCATCACCTGCACCACGCAGGCGAAGTGGGACGAGTACATTGCCGGCGGCGGCACGGTGCTGCACGCCTTCTGCTTCGGCCCCGCGCTGGTGGTGGACGGCGTTCCGCTCACAAACCTTGATGACGTGACCATCGACAACGGCAAAGCCAAGAAAGCCCAGCGAATGGTCATCGGGCAGGTCGGCAAGCTGGAATACCTGATACTGACGAACGAGGGGCCGGAAAGCACCGCCCCGAAATCCGTCGGCTTCGACCTTGTGCAGATGGCGAACCTGTGCGTGCAGTTTGGGCTAAACAACGCCTACAACCTCGACGGCGGCTCATCGAGTACGATTGCGCTGAATAATCAGAAGATTAACTCGCCATCGAGCCACAAGAACCGCATGGTTGGGGATTGCATTTGGTTCGCGACGCTGGTGAAGGAAGAGACGTGGCGGGAGAAGGAGTCGGTACAGACGGTAGAAGTGGAGGAAAATAAGTGAACCTCGCGGTGCGCAGGCGATTATCAGACCTGCGCACCTTGCTTTTGAGGCAAATTCACCGTCAAGGAAGCGGCAGGTGCAGAAAAATAGGGATGAGGTCAGGAAAAACATCGAGACTGCAATGCGTTCTGCTTATAAATGCAAAATCTGCCCCAAAACACGAAAAAAGCCCTGCAAAATGCAAGGCTTATGGAGCTGATAACCAGATTTGAACTGGTGACCTCATCCTTACCAAGGATGCGCTCTACCAACTGAGCTATATCAGCATCCGTGTGCCAGCGAGTGAATCGCACTGACAACATTGATATAATAGCACACTTCTTCGGAAAATGCAATAGGGAAAATGAAATTTTTTTCGGGAAATTTGCGAAAAATATCGTTTGCGGGAAAATCAGCAGATTTCAGCACGGAAAATCAGCGTTTTCGGTGGAAAAAATGCGTTCCAGCCTTGACAAAGTGAGCGTTTGCGCCTATCATTACATTTGTTAGATTCTCACTTTTTCAGGAGGAAATCACGATGGCTGATTTGACGATGGACAAACTGGTTGCGCTGTGCAAAAACCGCGGTCTGATTTTTGCCGGAAGCGAACTGTACGGCGGTTTGGCAAATACATGGGACTACGGCCCGCTGGGTGTGGAATTCAAGAACAACGTGAAAAAGGCGTGGTGGCAGAAATTTGTGCAGGAAAGCAAGTACAACGTGGGGCTTGACTGCGCTATTCTGATGAACCGCGAAGTGTGGGTGGCGTCGGGCCACGTCGGCGGCTTCAATGACCCGCTGATGGACTGCAAGGCGTGCAAGGCGCGCTACCGTGCAGACAAGCTGATTGAGGACTTCACCGGTGGCGCGGAAACCGGCGACGGCTGGACGAACGCTGAGCTGGAAAAGTACATTGCCGAGCACGACATCGTCTGCCCGAAGTGCGGCAAGAAGGATTTCACCGGCATCCGCCAGTTCAACCTGATGTTCAAGACCCACGCGGGCGTGATGGAAACGCCGGAGAACGAGATTTACCTGCGTCCCGAAACCGCGCAGGGCATCTTCGTCAACTTCGCCAACGTCATGCGCTCCACGCGCAAGAAGCTCCCGGCGGGCATCGCGCAGATTGGCAAATCCTTCCGCAACGAAATCACCCCCGGCAACTTCATCTTCCGTGTCCGCGAATTTGAGCAGATGGAGCTGGAATTCTTCTGCAAGCCCGGCGAGGATTTGCAGTGGTTCGACTACTGGCGTTCGTTCTGCAAGCAGTGGCTGCTTTCGCTGGGCATCAAGGAGGACAGCCTGCGCCTGCGCGACCATGAGCCGGAGAAGCTGGCGTTCTATTCCAAGGCGACAACGGACTTCGAGTTTCTGTTCCCGTTCGGCTGGGGTGAACTCTGGGGCATCGCCGACCGCACGGATTACGACCTGACGCAGCATCAAAACCATTCCGGCAAGTCGCTGGAATACCTCGACCCGGTGACGAACGAGCGCTACATCCCCTACTGCATCGAGCCGTCGCTGGGCGTTGACCGCATGGTGCTGGCATTCCTGTGCAATGCCTACGAGGAGCAGGAGCTGGAGGGCGGCGACGTGCGCACGGTGCTGCACCTGCATCCGGCGCTGGCGCCCTACAAGGCTGCCGTTCTGCCGCTGCAAAAGAACAAGCTGGGCGCGCTGGCGAGCGAAATCCACGCGGATTTGGCGAAGTATTTCCCGGTGGATTACGACGAGACGGGTTCGATTGGCAAGCGCTATCGCCGTCAGGACGAAATCGGCACGCCGTTCACGATCTGCGTGGACTTCGACACCGAAGCGACGCAGTCGGTCACGGTTCGCGACCGCGACACCATGCTGCAGGAGCGCGTGGCGCTGAAAGACCTGCGCAGCTACATTGAGGAGCGGATGCGCTTCTAATTTCGCCCGTTTCCCTCATAAACACGCGGGCACTGTATGCAGCCGCATCCAACTCAATCGCGCGAAAGGGAGTCCAGAGGGTCGAAGACCCTTTGGCAGGGTCAAGGGGCAGCGCCCCTTGCGCCTCCCCCCTCTACGGAAAGGAATGGACAAATGAAATATCTGCGGAAACTCATCGCCGCGTGTGCGCTGCTGGCGATGCTTTGCCCTGCGCTGGCGGAGGAAACGACCTACGAGCCGCTTCCTTGGCTGGACATCACGGGCAGAAAACTCCTTGCCGCGCCGTATCTGCCGAATCCGGACTGCTATCTGCCCGATCAGGGCGGCTACCACGACGATTCGCTGGATATTCGCGTCGAAACGTCCTACTGGACGCAGGACATCGAGCGCGTCGATGAACCCGGCGAGGGCACGACGACCGTCATGGCGGTGTACGTCAAAATCACCGATCCGACGCAGATTCGCACTGCGCTGGCATCCCCCTATCCCTCGAAAAATACCGAGCGTGTGGAGCGCATGGCGAGCCGCAACAACGCCGTCCTCGCCATCAACGGCGACTACTTCATCTACCATTCTGAAGGAATCGTCTATCGCAACACGCACCGTCTGCGTGAACTGCCCCGCGAATACCGCGACACGATGATTATCGACACAGAGGGCGGTATGCACATCATTCAGGGCACGACGCATCAAAAATGGCGGGATTATCTGGAAAACGGCAGCACTGTCGCCCACACGTTCTGCTTCGGCCCCGGACTGGTGATTGACGGCGTTGTCCGCGACGAGTTTGACTCCCGCATGGACAACGGCCCCAAGACGCTGGCGCAGCGCATGATTTTCGGACAGATTACCCCGATGGAGTTCGTCATCCTTTGCACAGAAGGCCCGGAAAGTCAAAACCCGAAATCCATCGGCTTCGACCTGTGGGGCGCGGCAAAGCTGGCGGGCGCGTTCAGCTTGCAGAACGCCTACAACCTCGATGGCGGTTCCTCCTGCACCGTGGTGCTGAACAACGAGAAGATTAACTCCCCCTCGAACCCGAAGCGCCGCGAGGTGGGTGACTGCATTTACTTCGCGACCCTGATTCCGAACGAGTAAGCAAATAAGCAAAGGCTGCGCATGGGCGACTGTGCGCAGCCTTTTGGGTAAGATGCTATGAAACAGACCGAACACACCGCGATTGTCCTCCGCTACGCCAATTACCGCGACAACGACCGAATGCTGACCCTCTTCAGCCCGACGAAGGGGCGCATTGAGGCGCTTGCCCGCGGATGCCGCAAACCGCGCTCCCCTATTCTCAACGCCAGCGAGCTGTTCGCCTTGGGCGATTTTGAGCTGTACGAGCGCGGCAATCACCTTACCGTCATCAGCGCAAACCTGATGGAGACGTTCTACCCCCTGCGCGCTGATTTCGACCGCTTGGCCGTCGGAACGTACCTCCTC
>ENA-OZKY01000391-OZKY01000391.1-human-gut-metagenome-genome-assembly--contig:-NODE-391-length-13700-cov-5.604031_pt1 | contig 13700 bp, 8 predicted proteins | sample MGYA00244830_ERZ653773 | MGnify/ENA primary metagenome ERZ653773 (study PRJEB26926, sample SAMN06165206) | human gut metagenome | biome: ENVO:00009003; feature: ENVO:2100002; material: ENVO:00002003...
TATTCTCCACTTCCTCGATGCCGACCGTCGCACCCTTTACGGTCGCGTCAATGTCCATCGTGGAGCGGGCGTCAAGGCCGACCATTGCAGCCACCAGCATCCCGCCCTTGAGAATGAACTTGTCCCGGTACTCCGAAAGAGAAATGCGCTCCAGAAAGCGCTCCATCATGTAATTGCGCATCAGGATTTGTGCATCTGCGGATTTGTCCTTGGAGAGATTGCGGATCAGGTCTTTGAGCTGCCGCGCGGTCTTAATCATAAGAGTACCTCCAAATACTGCCGAAGCAGTTTTTCAACACGGAACATCTGCGCATAGCGCATCAGATTCCGTAAGTTCTTGTCTTTTCGTTTTGCGTATTGCTTGAGTGCATCCTGAAAGGTCTGCGTCTCGATCCCGCTGCGGCTGCGGATCAGATCGCAGATGGTACGCTCCATATCATAGACGGGAACGGGATTCCCGAACGGCGTGTTCATCGTGACGATCCCCACGTCATGCAATTCTTTCTTGATGGTGTAGACCTTGATGCCATCCGCTTGCAGACTGGCGGGATTGTAGCCAGTCTTGACCGTGATGGAATACGGACTCGGCTCCCGGTCGGTCAGGTCATGGAAAAACAATGCGCTTTCATGGGAGAATACGGCCTGCGCACAGCGAAGGTGCAGCAGGTACATGGCGTCCGTCCATGCGTCGGGCGAAACATAAACGCCGTGCGCTGCCTGCTCCACGCCGCGCTGCTTAGCGTAGGCGTAAAACGTGGACTTGGCAATACCGATTTCCAAAACCTGCGCGGTTTTGACGATCCCATTGTTTTGCTGAAAAAGCAGATCAAGCCGGTCGTAGGCGGTCATGTTATCACTTCCTTCTTGCTAATATTATATCCGAGATTAGCAAGAAAGTAAACAGCGATTTTAGAAAAGCAAGCCGAGGCGTTCGCCCCGGCTTGCACTTTAACTATGAATGAAGTTTTTCATGGCAGAGTTCACGTCTTGCAGCTTGCCAAGTCCCTGCACAGCCAGCATCGGAAGTCCCATCGGGCTGATCAGAAACGCCAGCACAAGGAGGATGATGCCGTTCTTTACGGAGTAGGTAATCAGCACGGCGAAAGCCAGCAGGGAGAGCAGTCCGCTTGCCAGCTTGAACACGAAGCCGGAACAGGACAGCAGCCCCGCGCACAGCCAAACGAACAGGGACAGGATAAGCGACAGCGGCGCAAAGAGAATTTTCAGGATGAACATTTTGCGGCCTCCTTTTCACAAAGTGCGGTCAGCGCGTCACGCTCTTTGGCGAGCTTTGCTTCTTCCTTTTCGGTCAGATCACGATCTCCACCCGTAATCTCCATCATGCGGAAATTCTCATAGGCATCCAGCAGAGAATCCAACAAATCTTCGGGCGTAGGGCAAAAGTCCACGGTGTTCCAGTCCTGCCGATAGCAGTCAAAGCCCATAACAGTGTAGCCCTTGCTGGTGAGGACAACTTCAAAATCATTATCGCGGGCGAGGTAGTCAGAAAATACCTTCAGCACAATTTCGTTTGTCAGCATGCGTTCCGCAGCTCCTTTCCAAGCGGTCAAATCTCTTTCTGATATTAGATTACTTTGCTCATTGGTGTTTTGCAAGGATGCGGCAAAGTCATACGAATAGTTTTCGCCTTTTGCCCGACATCTAACCATATCACATAATCCTTCTTTAGTACAGCTACATGAACTAATTTGCTCCAGATGGGAAATATAATGTTGGTACAGTTACAGGGACGGGAGGTGTGGTACTTGCAGTTGAATGAAGCCGTCAGCAGGCGTTTGGTCGAGCTGATGCAGGAGCGCGGCATGACGCAGTATCAGCTTTATATGAAAAGCGGCGTACCGAAGTCCACCATCGGCAATCTTGTGAACTGCGCATACCCATCCATGAAGCTGCGGATCATACACGAGCTTTGTCAGGGATTGGAGATCGACCTGAGCAGCTTTTTTGCCTCGCCGTTATTCGATGAAAATAATCTGGAACCGTAGAAGCTCCGATGCTGTTTTGCGTCGGGGCTTTTGCTTTTGTACGGGCAGGGGCGGCGGTTATTCCGCCGCCCCTGCGACTTATTTCAGCGCCGCCAGCGAGGAAACGATTTTCTCCGCCGCCGTCCATATCCGCTCCTGATTTTGCTGAATGTCCTTCAGATCGGCCTCATAGATACGTCCCGTCTCGTGGGCGCGGCGGGTGAGCTGATTGAGGTTGTTGCTGGAATACCGAAGCAGGGACACCAGCTCCCGCAGCTCCGGGAGATTGAGCTTTACCACGTATCCGTCAATCGCCATCTTGCGGAGATACGCCGCCATGTTGGTGGTGCCGAACTGCGCCATCTTCGTTTCGATCATTTCCCGTTCCTGCGGTGTGACGCGGAATTTAAGCTGAATATCTCGTTTACGCTTTGCCATCGCTCAACGCTCCGGGGCTTTGGACTTCGCCGAAATTTTCGGCGAAGTTGTTTCAGGCGGCTTTTTCAGCTTGTCCCGGACAGAGGTTTTCTGCTGCTCCTGCGCGTAGGCTTTGCGGGTCTGGCTGAGAAACAGATCGACCAGACCGGGATGGCTGTTGACGGCCAGATAGCAGTTGCGGTCAGTACCCCATGCGTCGGGATTGGCAGGGATGGACATGGCGTTTGCCCAAGCCCTGTTGTCGGGAGAATAGCGCCTGTCCCAGTCCGCTTGACAGACGGTGATGGCAAGGACGTGAAACGCGCGGTCATAGCCGAACTGCTGCACCACCTGAGCGACCGCCGCTGTATCCAACCGGTTATCCCGGTAGTGGTCACGGATGGCGGCTTCAATCGCTTCCTTGCAGGCTGCGTTCGCCTGATTGGAGGCGCGGTAGGCAGCAAGCTCGTCATGCTCTCTGGCATAGGATGCCGGGTGCTTGTAAACGGGGAGATTTTTCATTATCGTGCCTCCATTTCTTTTTTGTGGGGCTTTTCCGGTGCGCCATGAACAGGCGACGCTTTCAGCCTGTCCAAAACGGAAGGCCGCGTCGATTTTGCAATCGCCTGCTCAGGCTGCGGCTGTCCCTTGCCGTCCAGATTCAGCTCCATATCCAACTCAATCAGCCGCGCCGTTTTCGCGGCCAGCTCCTGCTCCTGCGGGAACGGCTTACCGACCTCGGCCTTTGCCGCCGCCTGCTGGTTATAGAGGTTTTCAAGCTGCTCCTGAACGCTGCGCAAACGCTCCGGCATTTTATCCAGCGCGTTCTCAATGCGGACAAGGTTGCCTCTGGCATCCGAACCGAGTTCAACGCGATGGGTCATTTGGCCTTTCAGCGTCAGCGTGTACATTTTCCACATGGAATCAAAAGCAACGGACATGGTAAAGCCGCGATAGCTGCCGATCTGTACCGGGTCTTTGCCCTTGACCTCCTTGCAGGTATCCAGCAACGCAGCACCGGCGTTTTCCTTATCAGTGAGCCGGTCGCCGCGAATCTCCATGCCGACAAAGCCCTCTGCCGGGAGCGGATGCGCTGCGAGGGTCTGCATATCCGCCTCCAGCCCACGAACAAAGCCCTTGTGTTCTTCTATCTTTTCCGGGAAGTATTTCAGCAGACTGTCCTCCAATCGGAATTGCTTGCTGTTGTGGTCTGCCTTCATAATTTTGAGCTTGGACACCTCAATGTCCAAATCCATACGCTCCTTGATGCGGGGATCACCGGCACAGAGCGCTTTGATCTCCGCAAAGGACAGCGCCGTAGCGTCCACATCCTCACAGGAGCGAACCGGGGATTTTGAGGTCATGATCTGAGAGATGAATTTCTGCTTGTTCTCAACGGTCTGCCAGAGGTAGGCGTCAAACGTCCCTTCGGTCACATAGCGGCAGACATGAACGAGCTTGTTCTGATTGCCCTGACGCTCAATGCGGCCTTTTCTCTGCGTGAGATCACGGGGACGCCACGGGCAATCCAAATCGTGAAGTGCGACCAAACGATCCTGTACGTTGGTTCCTGCGCCCATCTTGGCCGTGCTGCCCATCAGGACGCGCACCTGACCGCTGCGTACCTTTGCGAACAATTCCCGCTTTTTGACCTCCGTATTGGCATCGTGGATGAACGCGATCTGTTCCGGGGGCATACCGGCGTCAATGAGCTTTTGGCGCACATCCTCATAGACCGTGAACGGCGTTTCCGCGCTTTCCTCCAATGAAATCGCACTCTCCAGCGCATGAATTTCCGGGCTGTCCAGCGTACCGGGGGAAGCCTTTGCCGCCCGCTGCGAGGGCGTGGCCTTTGGCGTAGAAATGTCGCAGAACACAAGCTGTGTCAGTTTTTCCTCCTCGCCGTCGCGCCAGTATTGGAGAATGTTCGCCACACACTGATTGACCTTGGTGGTTTCCTCGTCGGGGAGCATGGGATTGATGATGCGCTGGTCAAGCCCCAGCTTGCGTCCGTCCGAGGTGATTTTGAGCATATTGTCCACATCCGGGCTGACCGCACCGCTGTGTACCTTGGACGCTCGTTCCGAGAGGGCTTTCACCATGTCCTGCTGGATCTGCGTGGGTTTGGTGGCGATGGTGTGGTACGCAACCTCCGGCGTGGGTAAGTGGAGCTGATCCGCCGTTTTGATGTCGGCGACCTCTTTGAACAGATTCATCAATTCGGGCAAGTTGAAAAACTTTGCAAAGCGCGTCCTTGCCCGGTAGCCGGTTCCCTCCGGGGCAAGCTCCAGCGCGGTGGTGGTTTCACCAAAGCGGCTTGCCCAGCAATCGAAGTGGCCCATACCCATCTCTTGCAGCCGGTCATGCTGCAAATAGCGCTGGATGGTATAAAGCTCTGTCATGGAGTTGGAAACCGGGGTGCCGGTGGCAAACACCACGCCGCGCCCGCCGGTCAGCTCATCCATGTAGCGGCACTTGGAGAACATATCCGAGGATTTCTGCGCATCGGTGGTGGAAAGCCCTGCCACGTTGCGCATCTTTGTATAGAGGAAAAGATTTTTATAATTGTCCGACTCGTCCACGAACATCCTGTCTACGCCGAGCTGTTCAAAGTAAATCACATCATCCTTGCGGTCGCTGGCTTGCAGCTTTTTCAGCCGCGCCTCCAGCCCCTTTTTCGTGCGCTCCAAGCTCTTGATGGTAAAGCTGTTGCCGCCTGCGAGCTTGGTATCCTGAATGCCATCGGTGATTTCCTCAATCTGCTGATGAAGGAGCCGCTCCTGCCGCTCCGGGCTGATGGGGATACGCTCAAACTGCGAGTGGCCGATGATAACAGCGTCATAGTCGCCAGTGGCGATACGGTCGCAGAATTTCTTGCGGTTGTGGGTTTCAAAGTCCTTCTTGGTAGTGACAAGGATGTTGGCCGAAGGGTAGAGCCGCAGAAACTCGGATGCCCACTGTTCCGTCAGATGGTTCGGCACGACAAAAATGGATTTCTGGCACAGTCCCAACCTCTTAGATTCCATCGCAGAGGCTACCATTTCAAAGGTTTTTCCCGCGCCAACTTCGTGTGCCAGCAGCGTATTCCCGCCGTACAGCACATGGGCGATGGCGTTTTTCTGATGCTCCCGGAGGGTGATTTCCGGGTTCATACCGGAGAAAACGATGTGGCTACCGTCATACTCGCGGGGACGAGTGCTGTTCATTTCCTCGTTGTATTGCCGTACCAGCGTTTCGCGCCGCTCCGGGTCTTTCCAAATCCAGTCCTTGAACGCATCCCGGATAAGCTGCTGCTTCTGCGCGGCAAGGGTGGTTTCCTTGGCGTTGAGGACACGGCGCTCCCGTCCGTCTGCGTCCTCAATGGTATCGTAGATGCGAATATCGCGGAGGTTCAGCGCATCCTCCAGCAGCCGGTAGGCGCTGGCGCGGTCTGTGCCGTAGGTGGTGAACGCCGCCACATCGTTGTAGCGCACCATGCTCTTGCGGGAAACCTGCCATTCTGCGGTGTACGGGACATAGCTGATCTCGATCTGTCCGCGCAGATAGCGGGGCGTTTCAAAGGTTTCGTACATGAATTGCTCGATGTACTTCTTGTCAAGCCATGTCACACCCAGCCGCACCTCAATCTCGCTGGCCTCCAAGTCCTTCGGCTGGGCGGCAATCAGGGCATCCACATTTCCGGCAAAGAACGGGTCGCGCGCTGCCACACGCTGCGCGGTGCGAAGCTTCTGCCGGACGTTGCCGGAGAGATATTCGTCCGCCGTCTGCCAGCCCTTTGCCCAATGCTCGCCGCCGTCCTGCAAGTCAAATGGGCCACTGTTGGGTTCCTTGTAAATGACGCCCTTCAAATCCTCAACGATCTGTGGAATCTTTTCGCTGCTGCCCATGAGGGAGGCCATAAAGTCGAGATCGACGCAGGCTTTTTCTCCGATGCAGACAGCAAGGGCTTCGCTGGCGGTATCCACAGAATCTACGCTGCGCTGCTGCTTGATAGTGCGCTTGTGGAACATATCCGCCTTGCGCTCCAGCTTTCCGTCGTCGTCCAGCACTTCCAGTGAACACAGGAGGTAGTAAGAGGAATCGTCAGAGAACGCAAGACGGTTCGCACGGTCATTGATTAGGCCATGTTTTGCGGAGAACGCATCATAGAGGCGGTTTAGCTCGGCCTGCGCTTCCTGAATCCGGATTTCTGCGCTGTACTCGTCCATTTGCAGGGCAATCAGCTCATTCACGCAATCCCGCAACGCGACCATGCCCTTGACACGCTCGGCGGCGGTGGCGTTCAGCTCCGGTTTGACCATGCGGCTGTTTTCCCGGTAGTACACCTCGCCGCCCACCACGGTGTAGGAGTAGTTTTTCACATTGAGGTCTGCGGGGATAGACGTATCGATCTGTTCGCCCTCGCCCAGCTCTGGCAGTTCCGCCTCCTGATAGGTGCCGCGAATGTTTTTCACGGCATCATGGAGCTGATCCGCAAGAGCCAGTCCCTCAATGGGGACAACGGTAAAATCCTGTCTGCCGTACTGCGTACTTTCAGAGGTCTGCCTGCCCAGAACCATTTCGGGGTTGTCGATAAAATATTGGTTGATGGCAAAACCATCGTCGTTCTTGCCAAGGTGTATCCAATCCGGTTCGATCTCAATGGGACGATCACGCTTTTGCAGGAAGATGATGTCGGACACAACTTCCGTACCGGCGTTGGCGCGGAACGCATTGTTGGGCAGACGAATGGCACCCAGCAGCTCCGCCCGCTGTGCGATATATCTGCGGACTTCGGGCGATTGCTTGTCCATCGTGTAGCGGGAGGTCACGAACGCGATCACGCCGCCCGGACGCATTTGGTCGAGGGTTTTGGCAAAGAAGTAGTCGTGAATGGAAAAACCGAGCTTGTTATAAGCCCGGTCATCTACCTGATATTGTCCGAACGGGACGTTGCCCACGGCGAGGTCATAGAAGTCTTTTCTGTCCGTTGTCTCAAAGCCCGCGATGGTAATGTCCGCCTTGGGATAAAGCTGCTTGGCAATACGTCCGGTGATGCTGTCCAGCTCCACGCCGTAGAGCTTGCTGCCCTGCATCGGCTCCGGCAGCAGGCCAAAAAAGTTGCCGACGCCCATAGACGGCTCCAGAATGTTACCGCTCTGGAAGCCCATATTGCCGACCGCTTCATAGATCGCCTTGATAACGGTGGGGCTGGTGTAATGGGCGTTCAGCGTGGACGCACGGGCGGCAGCGTATTCCTCCGGGGAAAGTGTGGCGTACAGCTCTGCAAACTCGTCTGCCCAATTTGGCTTGTTTTCATCGAACGCATCTGCCAAACCGCCCCAGCCTACATATCGGGAGAGGATTTCCTGCTGTTCCGGGCTGGCCTGTAAGCCCTCAAATTCCAACTCCTTCAGAAGATTGATTGCTGCCATATTCGCCCGGAACTTGGCCTTTGCGCCGCCGATGCCGAGGGCATCATCGGTGATGTGGAAATTCTGCGCATCGCGGTGGCTTGCCGCTTTGAAGTCAGCGTAAGCGGCCTGCTCCGCAGCGGCAATGCTGGGAAAGCCCTGCCACTCGCCGTCAACGGTGATAGATACCGCAGGACGGTGTGCGGGAGGCTCGTCGATCTCGGTCTGAGAGATGGCATCCTCAAAATCAGACACAAACTCGCCCATTTCCGAGAGCGCCGCGCGCCCTTCCTGCTCCAGAATCAGCGCTTCTTCCTCACTCATGGTGGGAGGTTCAGGCTCGGCGGGTTCCGCAGTGGGCGGGTCATGCTCCGGTTCCGGGACATGAAGCGTCTGGATTTCTATGTCATAGGGCAAGTGTGTTTTCTCGGCGGGATAGAACGCGACGGGTTTGGTGATGGGCTGCGGCTGCTCCTGTTCCTGTTCTTCAACAAACGAGCGTACAAACGCAATGTGTTCAGCGCGGAAGATGGGAAAGCCCTGCCTGTTTTGAAAAGTCACATCGCGCAGAGATACTTCATCTGCGCCGAAATTCACGCTGTCAATGACAAACTTCCGTCCGTCGATCTCCAACTCCATGCCAATGGGGATATACTCCTTGGTGTCGGCCTCGTTGATAACATCATAGCCGTCGGTTTCATTTGGCTGCGCAAACACGAAGCTGTGTCCATGCTCCAGCAGCCGCTTTGCGGCGCTTGCCCATTGTCCAAAATCATAGCCGGTCACAGCGGTTTCGCCCATACCGGGAATATTGCGTTGCAGCAGGCGGCGATTCAAAGCGCTGGCGGCCCGTTCTGCATCCGCGCCATAAAAAAGCAGCCGTTCTCCGACACGGACACCGATGAGCTTTTCGGGATGCTCTGCACGAAGCGCCTGATATGCCGAAATATTCGGCGCAAGCTCACGACCCTGATCTGTAATTCGTGTGAGGACAGCGGAAACCGGTTCGGTTCTGTGTTCCGGCTCGTGATTGCTCTCGCTGGAGGATGGAACGGCGCTGAGATGCGCGACAGTTTCATCTGCGGAATCAACATTATAGAGCGTACCGTCAATTTCCACGCGCTGCCCCACAAGGTTTTGAACCGCTTGCGGCGTCTCCGGGGTTGGCTGTTCTGTGTGCTGCGCCGCAATGACGCGCTGCGGCTCCGGTTCAGAAGCCTCGAAGTATCTGGTATCGAGGTAGCGTTCAAAGGAATTGCGGTCGATGCTGACCGGCTCCTGTTCGGGTGCGTTCGGTAACGTGTGCCAGACGTGATCTTCATCTACACGCGCGATAGCGCCGACTGCTGCTATGTGGTCTAACTCTATGGATGAAATGCGATCTCCAATATGATAAGTATAGCCAAGCGGCGTTGTAAACGCCGGAGGGGATAGCTCAATTCCCATATCCCGTTTGATGCCATCCAAGTAAGCAATGGCGTTATTCTGTTCTGCAAAGCGGAGAGTTTGCTCCCCATCTCCGCAGAACCGTTCCAACACCTCATCCCAAATGCCGGTAATTCCGCCCTCGCCGGGATGCAGACGAATGGAGTATCGGTCAGGTGAAAATAACCGCAGTCGCTCATTCTCATCATAAAATTTATTCTCGCGGATGAGCTGTGCCAACCGCCGCTGTACCTGCGCCCATGTGAGCGTCACCGGCTCGGCGTTTCCTACATGGATATACATGGGAGTTTTGGTATCTTCCCAGCCATATTTTGCAGCCAGCCATGCGGCGGTGCTGCGTTCTCGCCCATGCGCCTGCATATATAGTGCGACTTCCTGCTTGCCCTTTAGGTTGTTGTGCCAATCCAGAAGCGCGTTGTCAATGTCCTCCTGTGTGATCTGATAGGGAGAGGGTGCGACCGTTGTGGCCAGTGTGGGATACAATTCCTCCAAAAGCTCCTGATGCAGCCGGTTATGGAACGCGGGTATATCAAAGTACAGGCGGACAAGCTGGAGATCATCGGATGCCGTGACAATACGGCGGATAGCGTCCGCACCCTCCAGATAGGCGTTTTGGCGGTCTGAATTGCGGCAGGCATTGACAAAAGCCGTATCTTTGGAAAGTGCGTTGCCGACGGTCAGCTTGTACCCGTCAAACAGCTCCCGCACGGTTGGCTGGGGCGGCTGCTCGGCAGCGGGATTGCGGAACACTCTTGTACCGTCTGCGCCAAACTCTGCTTCATAGGCATTGATGGCGTTCTCGGCTTCATGGTCAATGGATGGGAGTGTGTAAATGCGGCGCTCATTGTTGTTCTCCTGTGTTGCGGCAATCGTCACATCGTACTTGTCGCGCAGCTTTTCTACATACTGCTCTAAGCTGTGCGCGGGGATACCGCACATGGTCACACGCCCTACATCCGGGATATTCCGGGAAGTAAGGTTCAAATCCAGAAGCAATTCCGCCTGACGTGCATCCTCGCCGTACATTTCAAAGAAATCACCGACCTGATACAGCACTATATCGTCCGGGTGTGCTTCCTTGACGGCGTTATAGCTGTTGTAGGCGGTGTTTCGCGCCGCATCCTGCGCCAGCGCCTTGTCATAAAGTGCCTGTTCGTCTGGCGTAAAATAGCGGTTCAGCCGAATCAGCGCAGAAACTCGTGAAGCGACCTTGTTCCAATTCATTTGAACATCTGCACAGCTCGCTTTTTTAAGTGTAATACCCTTGCTGCCGTGATCTTCATAGCTTCCATTTTCTCCAGATACAGCATGGGTGTGTCCACCAATCCCGTATTCTTTTTTCAGAAAATCGGCACTCTCCTTGGGTGTGTGCGGCGTCTGGAAGAACGTATAAATGCGTGTCTTTCCACCCTCAACGCTGCTCCCATTTGCAAGAGAAGCCGAGATTTCATCTTCGGTGATAAATCTGCCTGTTTTCGGAACAGTCGCCATGTCGGAGTGATATTCTTTACGCGGTAGGGACAGTTCTTCCAGTCGGGTGAGAAGCGCCTGCGGCCGGTGGTAATGGAAGCGCAGCAGCGCACGGTTTTCGCGGTAGGCGTCCATGAATACTTTGTATTCCGACAGAAGCCTTTCCCGAAACGCCGGTTTTGCCAGATTGCCCGCCAGCAGCTCCCGTTCTTCCGGGTAATTGGTGCTGCGGATATTGCCCATGCAGGACAGATACCCCAGCGATTTTGCTTCATCCGAAAAATCGTGATAAAGTTCCCAAATTTCGGCAGCAATACGCAGACGCTCATTCCGGGACGCTTCCGTGACCTCCAGATTGGTGGCAAATGCGCCGCTGTCCAACAGTTCTTCCGTGCGCTCCGCCGCATCTGCCCAGCTTATCACTTGGGCGGAGCGAAGATAGCGAGAGGTATCTCCGGTTGCAATATGGATACCATCGTCCCCGTACCATGCGGAAAACCTGCCGTTATCCGTAATCAAGCCGTTGCCGCCGTGGTAAAGAGCTTTCAGAAATGCCGCGCGTTCCTCCAAAGGCTTCTGCTTGGAAAACTCTGCGGCTATTCTCATTCGCGCATCTTCTTCATTGCCGCCCATGCGCAGGATGTGGTCAATGTCGTCCTGAGAAATGAACATAGAAAAAGCGGAGGGTGTTTGCGTTACACTCTCCGCTTCCGCGATGGATTGAATTTGTTCTGCCTCTGAGGGGAAAAAGGACATCTGTGCCCCAGCAGGGGCATCGAACATGGTTAGCTGAACACCAGCTCCGTGAGAATCGTTTCCTCGGCCTGCGCTTTCAGCGTGTTCATCAGCCCCGCCCACTTCATCGGGTCGCTGGCTTTCAGCGCTTCCGTCACGCCCGCCGACTTCATCAGCTCCGGCATCATCTGTTCCAGCCGGTTGTTCGCTGCCTCGTCGATCTCCCGCAGATGGGGGTACAGCTTCTCGGACAGCAGCAGGCTGTTCCACAGCACCGGACGATGCTCCTTCAGGTAATCCTTCCGCATCCTGCCGTACTTGCCCAGCGGGGCTTGCGGTTGCTCGGTCAGGCTCAGATCGGGAATCAGATAATCTCCGTTGCGGGTATAGGTCAGTTCGCTCATGGCTTTCGCTCCTTTCCGCGATTTTCTCGCGCTCATAATTCTTGATGGTGACTTCGATCTGCCGCAGCACCAGCTCGCTGGACTGGCTGATGGCCGTTCCAAGAGCGGCGACGGTCTGCGGGGTATTGAAATCAAAGACGTTCAGAAAATCCTCATGCTCAAAGTATTCTCCCGGCTGCATCCCGCAGCGGGACAGCAGCGCATAGGTGGTGCTGACAACAGCGGCGTTCCGAAAAGCGGCTCCGATGTTGAAATCATCATAACCTTCCAGAAAGGAACCGTCAACGATGCCGACAATATCGCGCCGGTTGTCGTGCCAGTATTCATCTACAAGCTGCGCCGCCACACGCTCCAACTGATCGGCAAGTCCATTTTCACCGGAAATGCCGAAGCGCTGCTCCAGCGCCGCAGATACCACCTCACGATGCTCCTGCCGGTATTCCCAAAGATAAGGGCGGCGAGAGTTCTCGCCGCCGCTGGTGTCGGAAACATCAAATACATATCGGAGTTTGGGTTGGTCGCTGCTGGTATCCACAAGGGCGATGCCCTTGCTGCCTTGCCGCACATAGCGGCGCATCTGCTTATTCCAAAGGTCGTATTCCGCGCAGGCCGTGGCTTCCGGGCGCTGGGCGAAGATCATGAGCTGCTCGTTGTAGGGATACTTATACAGCCTTGCGGCGGTGGTCAGAAATGCCGTCCACTTCTGGTAGCTTCCCGTGATCTGCTCCGCCGTGCGGTCTGCCATCTGCGCATAGAGCTGTACTTTACTCGGCATCCATATCCTCCTTTTCAAAATCGGGGAACAGGTCGAGTGCGCCATATTCCGCGTCGCTCATCCCGCGCAGCTTTGCGATGGCGCTGTCCGTCAGCTCCCGCAGCTCCGTTTCATCCGCAGCGAGATAGCCGCGCATTTCCTCCAGCGCGGCGATCAAGCCCGTGCGGGTGCCGGTGTTGTAGAGGCTCATAAGCTGGCGTTCTTCAAAGGTAATGTTCATATCAAAGCTCCTTTTCCGCGCTCTTTTTGGGCGCTGTTTTGTGTGGACGTTCTTGGGTCGGTTGGCTTTTGAGCTGCTCCAGCACAGACTTTTTCTTTTCCCGGTGTGCCGCCTCTGCCAAATCCATCAGGGAGATGGACATACCGGCCTTGACCTGTGCTTCAAGGTCGGCGACGGTGGGCTGTTTGGGGCCGTTGTTGATAATGCCGTCGATCATGCCGTAATCGTCCTCCATCGACATCTCGGCGGCCTTCAGATAATTCTCCGGTTTCTGAAAGGCGGGCAGCTCCTGAAATCCCATGCTGTCGCAGTAGTGATAGGATACCTTGCCGTCCTGTTTCAGCGCAACGATGTCGCTGACGGAGAGGCTGTGTCCCACAAAATCGCCGGGGCGCTCGTCGTTGAAAATATAGTAGAAGTTTTCAAGGATTCTGCCGGTATCATCGTCCGGGTACACCTCACGGGTATAAATGGCTTCATAGTTGGCCGGGTCAGGCGGCGCGGCCAGACTGCCGAGGCTGGCAAAACGAAGCTCGACCGGCGCATCCCTACGCAGTTGGTAGATCGCCATAGAATCGGTGGGGCTATTCAAAAAGCGCTGCTCCACATCGCGGGGAGGGATATGGCCTTTGGCCGCATCCCAATCCGGTCTTGTGATGCCGAACATTCCGTCATGCTTGATGATGTCCTCGGCCTCAAAAACCATTTCCTCGGCGTTATCAGGATAAAGCATATAAACCGTGATGTCATGCTCCAGCAGTTCCACCGCCCGATCCTTGGAAAGCGGAAGCATATCGCTGTCCAGATACCCATAGCTGCGCATATCGTCCACCGTCAGCGTGGGGTCAGGCATCG
>ENA-OZKY01000455-OZKY01000455.1-human-gut-metagenome-genome-assembly--contig:-NODE-455-length-13074-cov-7.355480_pt1 | contig 13074 bp, 11 predicted proteins | sample MGYA00244830_ERZ653773 | MGnify/ENA primary metagenome ERZ653773 (study PRJEB26926, sample SAMN06165206) | human gut metagenome | biome: ENVO:00009003; feature: ENVO:2100002; material: ENVO:00002003...
GCACTTCTGGTGATGAATGGCATATCGGTAAAGCCCGGCTGGGCGGCTTCAACGGTATGCCGGATACATTACCGCTGAATATGCCCTTTGACCCTGCCACGCCTCTCTCACCTGATGTTGTTTTCATGGTCGCGGTCGGTGCATTGACGGCGGGTTATATGTTTTGCCGCTGGCTGATTGGTTCGAACTTTGGCCGGGCTGTGGCGGGTGTAAGGGAAAACGAAGCGCGAGCAGAGCTGCTGGGTTATGACTCAAGACGCATCAAGCTTTATATGTTTGCCATTGGCGCGGGGCTGGCCGGATTAGCGGGATGTCTGTTTGCTAACTCGGTATTTGTCAGTCCTTCCGTGTTCAGCCTGACGAATAGCGCTCAGGTCCTTATTTGGGTTGTGGTTGGCGGCGTGGGCACATTGATGGGGCCGATTATCGCCTGCCTGTTTTTACAGGCGCTGACGACTTATCTCGGTACGGTGGGCTGGGTCGATCCGAATATTGTGTTGGGTAGCGTGCTGATTTTCTTCGTGCTACTGCTGCCACGAGGCTTGTTACCAACGTTGCTTGAGCGTCTCCCGGCTACCTTCGCTAAAGGGCCAACGGTGAGGGAGGTACGTGAGTCATGAGTGATTCCGTGTTGTTGCAGGCTTCAGATGTGAGTGTCCATTTCGGCGGTGTGAAGGCGTTAGAAAATATTAACTTCACGCTGAAACAGCGCGAGCTCAGATGTCTGATTGGTTCCAATGGTGCTGGTAAAACGACGTTCTTTCGTTGCCTGACAGGAGTACAGCGTCCCACCCGCGGTACGATTGTGTTTAATGGTAAAGCCATGAACGGTGCGGAGCGTTTCCAGATTGCCCGTCAGGGGATTGGTATCAAAACGCAAATCCCGCATTTGTTCGAACAACTAAGCGCGCACGAAAATATCTGGCTGGGGCTACGTAGCGTTAAAAATATGTCGCTACGTAATGAAAAAATTGATGAAGTCATGCAACGGGTAGGTATTACCGCTCTGGCGAATAAAGTCGTCGGGAAACTTTCACATGGCCAGCGACAGTTAATTGAACTGGCGATGGTGATTGCCAGCGATCCCCCACTTATTCTGCTTGATGAACCCGCCGCAGGGATGACTGCAGAAGAAGTAAACCGACTGGCGGAAATTATCCTCGAAATAAATAAACGTCATGCTTTAGTGGTGGTCGAGCATGATATGAACTTTATTCGATTAATTGGCAAACAGGTTACGGTATTTCATCAAGGGAAAATCCTCGCCGAAGATCATGTTGAGGGCATCCTCGCCAACCCATTAGTCAGGGAGGTCTATCTTGGCAAATCTCATGCGGCCTGAGTTACTTAGCGTACAGCAATTGCATACCGGCTATGGAAATATTCCGATTCTGTTTGGTGTCGACCTGACATTATTTAATGGCGAGCTGGTGGGGGTGCTTGGGCATAACGGTATGGGTAAAACAACCCTGTTAAAAGCTATTATGGGCCACCTTCCTGCGACCAGTGGTTCACTGTATTTTGCCGGTAAAGACATCACGCGTTTACGTCCTGAAGCCAGAGCGCGCATGGGGATGGGCATTGTGCCGCAGGGCAGGCAAATATTCCCAGCGCTGAGCGTGAGGGAGAACTTGCAAATTGGCACGATACATCAGGTGCCCTCAGTTTCCCGTAGCAAAATAGAAGAAGTGCTGGAAGAGTTGCCACGACTGAAATCCATTCTGAACCGTCAGGGAGGGGTACTGAGTGGTGGAGAACAACAGATTCTGGCTTTGGGTCGATGTCTCTGTATGGATCCACAACTTATTTTACTGGATGAACCTACGGAAGGTATTCAGCCATCCATCTGCGATGAAATCGCCGAGAGTTTACAGAAATTAGCCGGACGTAATGGATTATCCATCATTATTGTTGAACAGGATCTGACGTTTATTAGCCAACTGGCACAGCGTGTTTTTTTGTTGCGTCGCGGTGAAATAAGCGAGCCAATGGATACAGCAATATTGTCTGATAAAAACTGGGTCGCCGAATTTAACGGGCTTGTCGCCTGAATATCCCTTTGAGGAGTTCCTTATGATCAGTATCACTGCGGTAATTAAAGTGAAGCCGGGATATGCGCGTGTGATGGCGGATGCTCTGCTGGAAGTGGCTGCACATGTTAAAGATAACGAACCTGATACCGTCGGGTTTTTTATTTCACAAGATAATGATGATCCTTGTGTATTTACTACCTACGAGCGTTTTACCGACACAGCCGCAATGAATGCGCATAACAATTCGGCGGTGGTTGCCCGTTTTTTTGATATCGCTCGTCCTATTTTGGCAGGCGATGTAACCCTGATTATTGCCAATGAGGTATCTGCAAAATGAATATCGAAAACACGAACGACATGATGAGTTTCTTGAGTCCGGCTGCTCAGACCTTTATTAATAAAGAACATAAACTCTTTATTGATGGTCAATGGGTAAATGCGGTTTCAGGCGAAACACTGGATGTGGTTAACCCGGCAAATGGTCGCGTATGTACACAGGTGCCTGCGGGTGAAAAAGCCGATGTCGATCTGGCGGTACAGGCTGCTCGCCGGGCCTTTGAGGAAGGTGAGTGGGCGGAAATGTCACCTTCAACCCGTGGAAAATTACTCTGGCGTCTGGGTGATTTGGTGGAGGAGTACGCCGATGAGCTGGCGCAGATTGAAGCGCTCGACAATGGCAAACCGGTGAACGACGCGCGCTGGGGCGACGTCGCTTTCAGCTATGAACTGTTACGTTATATGGCGGGCTGGAGCACCAAGATTAATGGTCAAACCATCCCGTTATCCTCCGGGGCACCTTTCCATGCCTACACCCTGCGCACGCCAGTCGGTGTGTGTGGTCAAATTGTACCCTGGAACTTCTCCCTGATGATGGCGGTATGGAAAGTCGCTCCTGCTCTGGCTGCGGGCTGCACCATAGTGCTGAAACCGGCGGAACAAACACCGCTGACCGCACTGCGTCTTGCGGAGCTGGTGAAAGAAGCAGGTTTTCCGGACGGGGTGTTCAATGTTGTGACCGGCAATGGTGAAACCGCGGGTGCCGCGTTAGCAGAACATCCTGACGTAGATAAAGTCGCGTTTACGGGATCCACCGAGGTCGGTAAAAAAATCCTCGCCGCCGCGGGGACTAACCTGAAAAAAGTGTCACTGGAGCTTGGCGGTAAATCCCCGATGATCGTTTATGGTGACGCAGATATTGATAAAGCTGTGTCGGCGATCGCGTCAGGAATCTTCTACAACATGGGGCAGACCTGTACGGCGGGAACCCGTCTGTATTTACATAACGACGTGGCGGACAAGGTACTTGAAGGACTGGTGAGTTACGCCCGTGCTCTGAAGATGGGACCGGGTCTGGATCAGAATACCCAGATGGGGCCGCTGGTCTCTGAGGAACAGCAAAAACGCGTCTGTGATTATATCGCCTCCGGCATTGAAGAAGGGGCAACGGTCCTGACCGGGGGAAGCTCATGGGGCGGTGCTGGCTATTTTGTTGAGCCGACTATTCTTGATCACACCAATAATCAGATGCGCGTAGTGCAGGAGGAGATTTTCGGGCCGGTGCTGTGTGTTATTCGTTTCACAGACGCAGATGAAGAGAACGTAGTTTTTCAGGCAAATAACTCCATCTATGGTCTTGCCGCGAGCATTTTCACCCGTGATATCAGCCGCGCGCACCGCGTTGCAAAACGCCTGAAGGCCGGGACTATCGGCATCAACACCCATCACGTCATTGATCCTGCTCTGCCATTCGGTGGTTTTAAACAGTCAGGCTGGGGTAGGGAAATGGGATGGGAAGCGATTGAGTTGTATACCGAGTTGCGTTCAGTCGGCGTAGCGCTTTAATCAGGGGGGATAACCATGCATCTGAATCTCAGCACAGAAGAGGCTATTAGCGTTAACGGTACTCGCTTGTGGAATAACCTGATGGAAATGGCGGCGATCGGGGCCACTGACAAAGGCGGTAATAGCCGACTGGCATTAAGCCCAGAAGACAGTGAAGGCAGACGTAAATTTATCGCTGATTGCCAGGCGATCGGGATGGTCGTCACCTCAGATGCCATTGGCAATCTGTTCTGTCGCTATGCGGGGTTTCAACCTGAACTGGATCCCGTGGTTATGGGGAGCCATCTGGATACGCAACCCAAAGGGGGCAAATTCGATGGTGTTTACGGAGTTCTGGCAGCGCTTGAAGTCATCCGTACTCTGCATGATGCCGGTTTGCAGCCCAGGCGTAGTATTGAGATCGCGGTCTGGACCAATGAAGAAGGGGCACGCTTTACCCCGGCAATGATGGGCTCTGCTGTGTTTGCCGGCATTATGTCTCTTGAGGATGCGCTGGCCCGCACTGATGTGAATGGTGTCAGCGTCGCTGCGTCACTGGCTAAAGAGCAATGGGCAGGTGCAGCTCCATTTGGCAGACCATTTAATGCCTATTTCGAAGCACATATCGAACAGGGACCGGTGCTGGAAGAGCGGGAGTTGGTGATTGGTGTGGTGACAGGAGGGCAGGCAATCAGCTGGCTGGATATCACCGTGACCGGCAATTCTGCCCATGCCGGGACTACCCCGATGCAGAACCGTAATGATGCGCTTCTGTCGGTTGCCGCGATGGTGAATGGTCTGGAACGCGTTGCGGCCAGCTTTGCCCCTGAAGGGTTGCTGACCATCGGTGAATTAACCATCTCCTCGCCTTCGCGCAATACCATACCTGGCGAGGTCATTTTCAGCCTGGATCTTCGTCATCCGGATGATGCGCTACTGAACCAATTTGATCAGGCGTGTCGCCAGTGCATGGCAGAAGTGGCGGAGAAACGCGGTGTACAGGTCGCGGTGGAACAACATTGGCTGAGTGCCGCGACGCCTTTTGACGAAGAGTGCGTGGGGTTGGTGAATGAAGCTGCTTTAACCTTTGGCTACACCCACCAGCGGATGATCAGCGGTGCCGGGCACGATGCGATTCATATTGCTAAACACTGCCCGACTACCATGATCTTTATCCCCTGTGCGGGAGGGATCAGTCACAACGAGGCAGAAAGTATTGAACCTGAGCATGCAGAGCAGGGAGCCAATGTCTTGTTAGCCGCAGTATTTGCCAGGGCAACCAGGTAATTAATTATAAGGGAGGTGAGAATATACGTCTCCCTTATGATTCCTTTCATTAGATTAACGGCTGATTTCAAATTCCCTTCTGGTTTATTAACTATTTCCAATATTCATTTTTGACATGAAAAACATGCCAATCCTAATGGAGTATTTAAATGAGAATGTGTCGTCCTCAGATGGTGCACGCGCTGCACTTATTTGGTTAGGGGTTTTAAATAATGCACCGCAATGGTGATAATTATGGCGTTGCACATATTAATAAGATTTATAACCATTATTAAAAGCTTAAATTTGACTATTTTCGGTGTAAATATGAATCTATTGTTAAATTAACTTTCGTGATTTTTTAAGTGTGAATTAAATGTTAATCACGCAGGTGTTTGTATTTTTTTTATTGGAGTAAGTAACTATGGTGTCAGCAGTTGTATCACGAAATGGCGGTCAGATTGTATTAGAGCAACTGCGAGAGCAAGGGGCAAAACGCATATTTCTGGTTCCCGGTGAAAGTTTCCTTCCCTGTATTGATGCATTTAACGAACACAATGATCAAATTCAACCCATTGTCTGTCGCCAGGAGAGTGGTGCGGCTTACATGGCAGAAGCATACGGGAAAATGACCGGTGAACCTGGTATCTGTATGGTTACCCGCGGGCCTGGCGCAACCAACGCGTCCATTGGTGTACATACTGCCTTCCAGGACTCCACTCCGATGATTTTGTTCATCGGACAGGTAGGCAATGATTTTGTCGAACGCGAAGCGTTTCAGGAGATTGACTACCGTCGGATGTTTGGTCAGATGGCGAAATGGGTCGCTCAGATTGATCGCACTGACCGTATTCCAGAATACGTGGCTCGCGCTTATGCCATTGCCACCAGTGGCCGCCCCGGTCCGGTCGTTCTGGCATTGCCGGAAGATGTATTGTGGGGAGAGTCTGATGCGGCTGTTGTCCCGGCTCGTGAGCGTCTGGAAACCTGGCCTGGTGCAGAGTCTCTCTCTCTTTTAGCCGACCATCTCGGGCAGGCAAAGCAACCCTTCCTGCTGGTAGGAGGGAGCGGATGGACTCATGAGGCCCAGCAGCAAATCGCTGATTTTGCCGCGCGTTTTGACCTGCCGGTGGGTGTGGCATGGCGACGGTTAGAGTGCTATGACCAACAGGATCCACAGTTCGTGGGACATGTGGGCTTTGCGATGCACGATGCATTGCGCCAGCAACTTTGTGAAAGTGATCTGATTATCGCGGTCGGTACGCGCATAGGTGAAGCGACCAGCGAAGGCTACAGCTGGATTTCCTCACCCAAGCCACGGCAAAAACTCATCCATGTGTATCCTGATCCCGAAGAACTGGGCCGGGTTTACCGTCCTGATTTAGCCATCAATGCCAGTGTGAACGGCTTCGCCATGTCTTTACGTGGCCTCAAACCCACAACTACGCCGGTATGGGCTGAGCAGCGCTTGCGGGCTCGAGAAGCCTGGGTCAGCACACTGCAACCGTTGCCGTCACCGGGCAACCTGAGTCTGGATCGCGTGGCGGAAACGGTGGGCCGCGTGCTGGAAGGGCGTGGATGTATCACCGTCGGTGCGGGGAACTATGCGCTCTATCCGCATCGCTACATTCCTTTCCGTGGTTTGGGCAGTTCGCTTGCGCCTACGGTGGGGTCGATGGGGTATGGCTTGCCTGCGGCAATCTCCTGGAAACTGGAGCATCCAACCGAGCCAGCAATTTGCTTTGCTGGTGATGGTTGCTTCCAGATGAACATGCAGGAACTGGGTGTTGCGCTACAATACGACGTTGGCATCGTGGTATTGGTGTTCAACAACGGTATGTGGGGCACTATTCGTGCGCATCAGGAACGGGATTTTCCTGGACGAGAGACCGCACTGAGATTTACCAACCCGCAATTTGCCCGTCTCGCTGAGGCATACGAGGGCTTTGGTAAAGTCGTCGATCATACGGATGATTTTGAAGCGGCCTTCAGAGAAGCATTACTTTTCGCGGAAGAGAAGAAGCGCCCGGTAATTCTCGAACTGCGCTACGACAGCAATGGTATCTCTCCTGGCGTATTGCTCAGTGAAATCCAGCGTCAGGCTCTGGAGGGACCTAAGGCATGAGCATGCAAGATGCCATGCTGACCTCTTTGCTCAGTGTCGAAACGGCGACAATCGGGCATATGATCAGCCACGGATTTATGTCACCACAATTGCAATGCGTATTACCTGAGATGCGTGTTTGCGGGCCAGCACTGACGGTGTCACTTCCGGAAGATGATGGCTTCAGCTTGCCTTTAGCGCTAAAGGAAGCGCGCGCAGGCGATATTCTGGTTATTGAACGCCTTAACGATGACCGCCATGCCTGCTGGGGGGCGGTAATGACGGCCGCTGCCCAGCAAGCCGGTATTGCTGCGGTTATTCTTGATGGATACATAACCGACCTTTCGGCAATTATCTCGGCCCAATTTCCGGTCTGGTGTAAAGGGCGTTCGCCTTTAACCACCAAACAGGGAAAAACCGGCGGTTCAGTAAATAAAAAAATTAACTGTGCGGGTGTTGCTATAAATCCGGGCGACATCATTTTAGCCGATGAAAATGGCGTGCTCGCACTTTCCCGTGAAGAAATATCAAAGCTGCTGGATAAGGCATTACAGATTCAGTCGCAGGAACCACTGATTATAGAGAAACTAAAACAAGGAATAAGTTTGGCTGATATTTATGGCCTCTGACCACATCCACCTGAATATTCTCGCGTAATCCAACCTTTGGAGAGACAAGGCATGACGAGCTCGGTTGACTTTGATACGGTGCTACCTGACGCACACCCTGAAGTGAATATGCGTAAAGTCGCGGTTGCCAGCGTAATAGGAACCACCGTCGAATGGTATGATTTATTTATATTCGCTACTGCATCTGCATTAGTATTTAATAAGATTTTCTTCCCTTCATTTGATGCATTGATTGGGACACTGCTCGCATTCGGCACTTTTGCATCAGCCTATGGTGCGCGAATTTTTGGTGCTGCCTTGTTTGGTCATTTTGGCGACCGGCTCGGGCGGAAATCAATGTTGCTGATTTCACTGCTGGCGATGGGGGTGTCAACATTCGCGATTGGCCTGCTGCCTGATTATGCATCAATCGGTATTTGGGCACCTGTTGCGTTGCTGACTCTGAGACTGATCCAGGGCCTGGCGCTTGGTGGAGAATGGGGCGGTGCTGTGCTGATGGCTGTCGAACACGCCCCCAAAAATAAACGTGGTCTGTATGGTTCATGGGTGCAGATCGGCGTGCCGGTTGGCACCCTGTTAGCTAACCTGGCGTTCCTGGCAATTGCCGCGTTGTTACCACCTGAAGACCTGTTGCAATGGGGTTGGCGTATTCCTTTTCTAGCCAGTGCCTTACTGATTGCCATTGGGCTATACGTTCGTCTCAATGTGCATGAGACACCGGTGTTTAAACAGACCAAAGAGAGTGAGCCGCAGGTGCGGGTTCCTTTGCTGGAAATTGCCCGTAAGCACTGGAAACAGGTTTTGTTGGGGGGGATTGCGACGATGTCGACGGGATCCTCATTCAATATCATCGTCGCATTTGGCCTGACTTACGGTACTCAGACATTAGGTTTTAGTCGCTCGGTCATGTTGTCGGTGGTATTGGTTTCCTGCGCGCTTTGTATCGTTCTCCTCCCCGCATTTGGTGCGTTGTCTGACCGGGTTGGACGTAAGCCCGTCATTATTGCAGGTATCATTGCCGAAGCCGTCGTGGCGATCCCGATGTTTATGCTAATGGACACGAAGTCTCTGCCTTTGGTGTTCCTGGGGTATGGCTTGCTCATGACGGCATTTGCCGCAAACTACGGCCCCATCGCGACATTCCTTGCTGAGCTGTTTGGCACGCGGGTACGCTACTCGGGCCTGTCTGTCGCTTATATGCTTTCTGGTCTGCTGGGCAGTGCAACCACGCCTATCGTCACCACTGCACTGTTATCCTGGACCGGTAAAGGGTCATCCGTTGCCTGGTACATGATCGGTTCAGCACTGATTTCCTTACTGGCTCTACTGCTGCTGTCCGAGACATTCAGGCATGACCTGAAGAATATGTCAACAAAAACAAAGTAATATCCTTTGCCAGCCCAGGGAAACGACATGAAACGTATTTCAGCTGCTCCAGATTCACCTCAATCTGTTGGCCCGTATTCGCAAGTGGTTGTCAGCGGTAATCTGGTCTTTACTGCCGGCCAGATCCCGGTGGATGCCAGCACAGGTAACCCGCCTGATAGCTTTGAGGACCAGGTCAGGCAGACCCTGCGAAACCTTGAAGCGAACTTGCACGCGGCAGGATCTGACTTTGATCATGTGATTAAGGTGAATGGCTATCTTACCGACCCAGATCAGCTTGAGACCTATAACCGTGTCTATGCAGAGTTTCTTGGACACGCTCCCCCGGCCAGAACCACGGTTTGTGTTTCATTGTGGGGGGTAGCGCTGGAGATTGACTGTGTTGCGGAGTTAATCGAGCAGCAATGACGGAAGAACAGTGCGGGTTAGTAGCCCGCACTCAGCAAGGCTTCCTTCAGATGATACAGAAAGGCTTCTTCCGCCTTGTTAAATTTAAGCGTCTCATTCCACATCAGATATAACGTGATTTTTGCGATACCCTCATACGGGGGCAGCTTCCACAAATGACCTGCACGGGTTTCTTCTGCGATGACATGTTCGGGCAAAGCCCCAATTCCCAGACCACAACGAATCATCCTTTTGACTTCATGCAGGCTTGAGCTGGTGCCCACGATCGGCCCTTCCAGTGACTGTTGAGCACGGAACAATGCTAACGGTGCCAGCACGCCATCAAGCTGTTCGCTGGGGAATGAAACAAACTTTTCATGTTGCAGATCTGCAACCGTGAGGTCCTGTTGACCAAAAAGCGGGTGGCTTCTGCCACAAAACAGGAAATAACGCTGATGCAGGAGTGGGGTGTAACTCAGCCCCGGCACCTGATTATGTCGCAGCAAGATCCCAAGTCCGGCATGGTAGTGAAGTAAAGCATGCTGAACATCGGTACTGGATCCGGTGGTAATCTCAAACGTCACTCTGGGGTGGAGGGTGTGAAAGCGGGTAATCACATTATCGACAATGTCACTTTTTACCCCTGAGACCAGTGCGAGGCGTACTGCCCCCGATAAATCATGCGGAATGTCCTGAACGGCGAGGGAAAGTCTGGCAATGCTGCCGTATATCGCAAGGGATTCCCTGTAAACCATCTCACCCGCTGATGTCAGCGAGAATGTTGTGCCCGTTCGGGTAATCAGGGACTCGGCCAGCCTCTCTTCAAGCCGCTTGAGTGCGAGACTAACCGCTGGCTGTGACAGATGCAGACGCAGCGCAGCCCGGCTGATACTCCCTTCCTGCACAATTACTACAAAAGTGCGTAACAGGTTCCAGTCCAGACGGTCATGAATCTGTGTCATCGCCCTCGCCCTCATTAAGTATCTGTAAATGAGCCTGGTGTTGCCTGATGCATCGCAAAAGAATGCTAAAGGCCTCTGCCATTTCTTGCTCAGGCAGAGACGCAAAACCCATAAGCAATCCCGACTGCTTTTGCGTGCCAAGGTAGTAACGGGACAAAGGACGAACCAGTACACCCTGTTGGTTAGCATCCGCCGCGACTGTCCTATCATCAACTTCGTCAGGCAGATTCAGGATCAAATGTAATCCGGCATTGCTGGTAAAAGGATGCAATGCACCTTTCCCGAGTTGCTCCTCAATTAATGAGGTCAGAAATAGACGTCTCCTGGCATACAGCAGCCGCATGCGACGGATATGTGCGCTGTAATGGCCATCATCAATAAATTGCGCCAGCGCCCGTTGCGTTATCTGATGCCCGGCACGATAAAACTCGGCATGCGCCGTTAACAATGGTTTCAGTGCATCAGGCAGAACAACATAGCCGAGCCGCAGACCGGGATAAATCGTCTTACTGAAGGTGCCGATATAAATAACCGGCGTGTCGGTCTCCAGACCCTGAAGAGAAGGAATGGGCTGACCGGAGAAACGAAACTCGCTGTCGTAATCATCCTCAATCAACCAGCTTCCCAGCTTACGCGCGATGGCCAGCAATTGTTGCCTGCGTGGCAAACTCATTACGGACCCCAATGGGTACTGGTGTGAGGGCGTGACGAAGATTAGACGCGGAGGGGCTGTCATCAACTCATCAGGCAGAACCATACCGGATTCATCGACGGGAACGGGACAGATATTGACCTCATTCATCTTAAGGATGTTACGGATCCCCCAATATCCCGGTTCTTCAACCCAGGCGTAATCGCCGGGATTACATAACATACGTGTCACCAAATCCAACGCCTGATGGACCCCTTCGGTAATAAGGATCTGTTCAGAAGCACAATGAACCGATCGCGACACCTTCAAGTAATCGACTAATGCCGTTTGCAATGCGCGGTCCCCACCGGGGTGGCTGTTGTAAGTGAGTTGTCGGGGTGAGGGATCCCGGTTGAATCGGGCGACATAGCGATTGAAAAGTTTATGAGGAAAAGCGCTCACATCAGGCACGCCGGGCATAAAGGCCCCCCATTGATTGGGGCTGGCACTGGCATGTTCCAGCAATTGCTTCCCACGGATGGAGAGGGTGGATGGAGCGGGTTGCTCACTGAGCAACGGAGTATGGATGGTTGCGTTTAGCAGTTTATCTGGAACACTTTCAGTGACATAAGTACCACTGCCCGCACGGGAGACAATATAACCTTCCGCCAATAACTGCTCATAAACCTTTATTACGGTATTCCGCGACAGCTGCAACTCCTGGGCCAAATCGCGTGAAGGGGGGAGGCGTGTCCCCGATGAAAGACTGCCATCCAGAATACTCATCCGCACCACATCATATAAGCGTGTATAGAGCTTTCCACGGGCGTGTTGTGACAGGCGCTGCGACAGCAAGTCACCGTTCAAAGTTTTCAATTGGTCCCCTAAAGTATTCGAAACTGGTTCTCGAATATGGAACCAATTTAAGGCTATATAAGCATCAATGCGTGTGCACTTAAAGCACTTTATTCACCTTATTTTCTCGCCCAGGGGGGGCACCATGAGTAATCAAGAACTGAATAGTCGTCGTCTGTCAGCGACGCCTCGCGGCGTGGGCGTGATGTGTGATTTTTATGCTGAGCGAGCAGAGAATGCGACGCTTTGGGATGTTGAAGGTCGCGAGTTTATTGACTTTGCTGCGGGCATTGCAGTGCTGAATACCGGACATCGGCACCCACGCCTGGTACAGGCCATCGAACAGCAATTGAAAAGCTTTACCCATACGGCGTATCAGATTGTCCCTTACGAAAGCTATGTCTCTCTGGCCGAGAAAATTAACCAAAGAGTGCCCATCGAGGGACCTTGCAAAACGGCGTTTTTCACCACCGGAGCGGAAGCGGTAGAGAACGCGATCAAGATTGCCCGTTCGTACACTGGCCGTCCTGGCGTGATTGCGTTTGGCGGTGGTTTTCATGGCCGTACTTATATGACCATGGCATTAACGGGTAAGGTGGCTCCTTACAAGCTTGGTTTTGGCCCATTCCCTGGCTCGATTTTCCACGCCCGTTTCCCGGATGCGCTTAACGGCGTCAGCATCCAAGATGCCATGGACAGCTTGGAATATTTGTTTAAGGCAGATATCGATCCAAAACAGGTCGCGGCGATTATCCTTGAGCCGGTACAGGGGGAAGGGGGATTTAATATCGCACCGGATGACTTTATCAAAGCACTGCGTGAGCTTTGCGACCAGCACGGTATCCTGTTGATTGCCGATGAAGTGCAGGCTGGTTTTGCCCGTACCGGCAAAATGTTTGCGATGGAACATTACCCTGAAGTACGCGTTGACCTGATGACGATGGCGAAGAGTTTAGCGGGAGGTATGCCGCTGTCTCTTATACACATCTCCGAGCCCACG
>ENA-OZKY01000462-OZKY01000462.1-human-gut-metagenome-genome-assembly--contig:-NODE-462-length-13007-cov-8.188311_pt1 | contig 13007 bp, 10 predicted proteins | sample MGYA00244830_ERZ653773 | MGnify/ENA primary metagenome ERZ653773 (study PRJEB26926, sample SAMN06165206) | human gut metagenome | biome: ENVO:00009003; feature: ENVO:2100002; material: ENVO:00002003...
CTCAATTTAATATAAGTCTCTGTAGCTCAGCAGGATAGAGCGTTCGCCTCCTAAGTGTGAGGTGGTCGCTCACCCTGCGAGCATAAAACTAAATACTGGCCTCGGTAGCTCAGTTGGATAGAGCGACTGCCTCCTAAGCAGTAGGCCGCTGGTTCAAGCCCAGTCCGGGGTGCCAAAAACGCTGTAATCTCAATGGATTTCAGCGTTTTTGCTTTTCTTGGCTCACCCCGAAAAAGCAACTGCTTTGTGATTTGAAATGCAACTTATTTCCAGACTGTTCCCTGCTGGACTCGAACGATTTTCGAGAAATCTGCTAATGAAATTCGGATTCTGCTAATGAACCCTGCCGTGGTGTTTTATAGTCGTTTCGAGTCCTCCCGTTACCCTGCGTGCAAAAGGGCTTTCAGTTGGCGGGCAAGTTCGGGATTTTCCTGAAGCTGTGCAAGAAGCGACTGGAGGTTTAGGTCGGGAGCTGGTTCCGGTTTCGGCGGATTCAGTTCCTGCTCCACGCGCCGCATATCCGGGTTCGCATAGAATGCGACCTCAAACTTCTGCGCGTTGATTTTCCGCTCCTCATCCAGAATATGCGCATAAACTTCTGTAACCATAGACGCCTGCGCATGGCCGGTATCCCCCTGCGTGGCCTTAATGTCACCATGATTGAGCTTCAGCTTATAGGTGGTGCTTGAGTGCCGCAAAGAATGAAAGACTACATTCGGGAGGTTCGCTGACTTTTTCAGCCGTTCAAACTGATTCCCGATTACCCTGTCTTCGCAGGGCCGCCCGGTTTCCAAAGCTAAAACAAGATTATAGTCGGCATACTCGTCACCCATAATTTCTTTGAGCTTGTCCTGCTTTTGATGCCAGTCCCGAAGAATATACGCAAGGGTCTTCGGCAGCCATACCTTCCGGATACTGGTTTCCGTCTTAGGTCGTTTGAGCACAAGCCGTGTTGTCGATTTGGCTTTCACGATCCGCGGGAACATAAAGATGATGTCTTTCTCTCCGAGCGCGTCAATCGCACGTTGATCGACACGCGCCAATTCCTTGTTGACAATGATATGGGCATCGTCTTTTGCAATGTCCGAATCGGAAATGTGAACACAATCCCATGTCAGCCCTGTGATCTCGCCCATGCGCAGTGAACAGGCGAACGAAAGGTTGATTGCAACATACAGTTTCCCCTCAGAGCAGTTATCCAGAGCCTGTCTGATAATGTCAGCCGTCCAGATAGCGCGAGGATTTTTCTCTTTCTTGGGAAGAAGAACATCGTCAAACGGATTCTTCGGAACCATATCCCATCGGACGGCCTGGCGGAAAGCGCAGTGCAGCACCTTGCACACTTTTTCAATTGTGTTGGGCGGCAAGAATTCCGAGCGTGCGTTTCGGTATGTTGTGCTGACGGGTTTCATCTTTTGCAGTTGGGCGATGAAGCTGTCTACGGTACGCCTTGTCACATCCTGGACATTCATATCGCCAATGACTGGATTGATGTAATTGTTGATGATCCCGGTGTTTCCAGAGTAGGCTGAAAGCCCCCACCGCTTTGAACCGTAGAGTTCAACAAAATCTGCCAGGAAGTCACGGACAGTTACGCTGGATGGCGGAATGAAGGTTCCGTTGTTCATTTCATTCTCTACCTGTGCTTTTCTGGCCGCAGCCTCCTTCTTTGTTCCATAGGTTTCCCACTTCTGCCTTTTGACATCGGCAGAATCCGTATAGGTATATACGACGGCATACTTTTTACCGCGTTTTTGAATTGATGCCATAGCTCATGGCTCCTTTCAGGTGTTGTCTCTGCCATCAAGCCAATCATCGAAAGCCTTCTTTGATATTCTCAGCCTGGTTCCAATCCGTACACATTTGAAGGTGCCATTAGCACACATGTTATAGACGGATTTTTTGCTAACACCGAGAATTTCCGCTACTTCCATAACGGAATAGCTTCTTTTTTCAGAGTTGGCTTTAAGGCCGTTTGTATTTATCTCAGCCACAGAGGGCCTCCTTTCTTTGGTGGCTGGGGAAAAGAGCCTGTGATGTCCTCACAAATATATTATACGGATTTTCCCCACTATCACCAACAAGTAAATTACATTAGGTTCTAATCCAAGTTCGATTCCCAATTCCGGGCCATTTCCTGCGCCCTCGCTTCAGGCCGCGTATTTGCAGGCTGCCGCTGTGCGGCACTTCCCCGGCAGGTACGCAAACGCATACTGTCAGCCGATCCTGTATAACTCCCGGACAAATCGATGCAGCCGCAGTTGGGGACGGCGTTTTCAAGGTTCAATAGATGGTTTTTACCGTTCACAAAATAAATACGGGGCCATGTCCGTATTTTTTGCACGCGCGCCAGAAAAACTAAATATGGTATTTTTGTATTGACTTATACAATATATTGTGTTACACTTTGCCCGTAAATGAGTTTTGCGCAATTTCCCTTTGGGCATAGGTCAATGATCTGTGTGTGGAGTGATCCACCTGCGCACGTTGTCAGGTTTGTACGTTTTTGTCAGTAGTATTGCTGTGCCATGAGAGCCGGCTGCTGCTGGCTTTTTTGTTTTACGGGGCACCGTCCCATACTGCGGGAATGACGAGAGTTTGCTGTCAGGCAAACATACTGGATTTTACCAGAATCGTTGTTCCCGCTTTTTTGCGCCCAAATGCCGAAAGGCTTTGAGGATATATCATCAAGAAAGGTGGAAACAAGAAATGAAATTCAGACGAAAATGGAAACCCGGAGGGCATCCCAGACGCTCCTTCCGACCGTACCACAGGTACAGAGAGAAGCGGCTTTTGAATAAGCCGCGCATCAAATATGAAACCGAGGAGGAATGCATCCATGGAAAACGCAAAGTGTTACGCTCCGCAAATTCTCGTCGGTACAGAAGGTCTGCCGCGTGAACAATGGCTGGAATACCGGCGCAAGGGCATCGGCGGAAGTGACGCCGCTGCCGTTCTCGGAATTTCACCATTCCGTACCGGACGGGATCTCTACTATGACAAGCTGAATATCGTCACAGCGGATGATGCCGAAAACTGGGTTCAGCTGGAGGTTGGAACTCTGCTGGAGCCGTTGGTTGCCAAGATCTTCGCCCATAAGACGGGCTATAAGATCTACCGCCGGCCATTCATGTTCCAGCACCCGCTGTATCCCTGGATGCTGGCGGATCTGGATTATATGGTGGAACTGCCGGACGGTACAACAGCCATCCTTGAGATCAAGACCACGAACTATAACGCCAAGGATAACTGGTGGTACAACGGCGAGGAAATCGTTCCTATCTACTATGAATCGCAGGGGCGGCACTACATGGCGGTCATGAACATTGACCGTGTCTACTTCTGCTGCCTTTACGGAAATTCGGAAGACGAGGCGATGATCCGTCGCATTGACCGTGACATGGCCTATGAAGAAGAACTGATCGCTTTGGAACGGGACTTCTGGGAGAATCATGTTCTCACAAAAACGCCGCCTCCCTATGTGGAAGCGGATGGCGACCTGATCCTCGAAAGCCTGCGGCGAAAGCTGGGGCCTGCGGACAAGGACGCGCCTCCCGTACTGCTGGGACAGACGCAGTTTGGGCAGCTGTCCATGCTTCTTTCCCTGCAAGAGCAGAAAAAGACGCTGTCGGCTGATGTGAACAAACTGGAGAAGGACATCAAGCGGTTGAAGGGTATGCTCATCGAGAGAATGGGCACAAGCTGCACCGCCGTGTATAACGGTCTTGCGGAGAGCTACACCATAACCTACAATCCGGTACGCTCTGCAGGCATATCGAAGGACGCCTTAGAGCGTTTGAAGGACGAACACCCTGATATTTACGATCAGTATGTCACGGTGTCTGAATGGCGAAGATTCCATGTGAAAAAAGCTGCTTTGCAGGCAGCGTGAAAGGAAACGGAGGTGATGTGCTGTGAGCATTGTTGCAGCACTGGACAAGGTACTGTTTTTCAATGCGTCCAGCAAATATTCTGTCCTTCGGATGAAGACGGAGGACAGCAGCGTACCGGCAGAAGCCCGGAGTCCCTATCGCTATCACGACCACCTGATCCGCTTTACCGCCGTTGGCATCGAATTGCCGCAGACGGATACGGTGAAGATCGAGATGGACGGAGAATGGAAGGACGGAAAATACGGGCTCCAGCTTCAGGTCGATCATTGGCAGGAGATCGTGCCGCCCACATTGGAGGGCGTCCGCAATTATCTTGCCTCCGGTCTGCTGAAGGGCATCGGAGAGAAGACCGCCGATGCGATCATTGAAAAGTTTGGCATCAATGCTCTGGAAATTCTGGAGCATCAGCCAGACCGGCTTCTTGAGATTCGCGGCATTACAAAAGAGCGGCTTGCGGAGATCAAGGACGCCTATGCGGAAACCAGCCGGATGCGTGTCCTGATGACCCTGCTGGCCCCGTTCAAGGTCACCCCGACGACCGCGCAGAAGATCTATCAGCATTTCGGCCCTGCCTGTGCAGACATTGTGAGACAGAGTCCCTTCAATCTCTGTCAGGTGCCGGGGTTCGGCTTCAAGAGGATTGACGCCATCGTGCAAAAATCTGGGGGAGACCTGCGTGATCCGAAGCGTGTTCATGGTGCGCTGTTCTATGCGCTGGAGGACGCACGGACAAAGGACGGGCATCTCTATCTGGAGGCAGAGTCTTTGCTCAAAGCGGCTATGCAGCTGCTCAATGAGCGGATACCCCTCCCACAGATGCGCGTCCCCATGAGCCAGGTCGAACAGGAGCTGTCTGCCATGATCCAGCAGGATGAGGTGGTATCGAACCACGGCAATGTGTATCTGCCCAAGCAATTCCTACAGGAGAGCGAAACCGCACAGAAAGCGGTAGAGCTGTTTCTGGCAAAGCCGACGGTGGTGGACATTACGCAGCCGTTGGAGCGAGTGAAGCATAGCTTAGGGCTCAACCTGTCCAAACGCCAGTCAGAAGGCGTGGAAATGGTGTTCCGGCATAACCTGTCCATTATCACAGGCGGCCCCGGAACCGGCAAGACCACGGTTCTGAAAACGGTGATCGAAGTGTACCGTCAACTCTATCCGCGGCAGAAGATCGTACTCGGAGCGCCCACAGGTAAGGCGAGCCGGCGTATGGCGGAGGCAACGGGGATCGATGAAGCACAGACGCTCCACAGCATTCTGGGACTTCACGGTGATTCGGAATCGAAGAAAGACCGGGAACGGAAACCGCTGGAAGCAGGGCTCCTGATCGTGGACGAGACTTCCATGGTCGATATGTGGCTGATCCATCAGCTCTTTTCACGCTTGCGCCCCGGCACTAAAGTCCTTTTGGTCGGTGATGCAGACCAGTTAGAGAGTGTGGGCGCCGGTGATGTATTTCACGAGCTGATCGGCTCCGGCGTCGTGCCAGTCACGGTGCTGGACGAGATCTTCCGTCAGGCACAGGACAGCCTGATCGCCCACAATGCCCGTTTTATCAACGAGGGCAAAACGACGCTCTACTATGGTGAGGACTTTGCCTTTCATAAGGCAGAGAGCCAGGAGGAGACTGCCGGCATCATCCGTGAGTTGTATCAGGAGCAGATCGCCGCAAAAGGAATTGAGCAGGTGGAGATTTTATCACCGTTCCGCTCTGAGGGCGAGGCATCGGTCAACAGCCTGAATGAAGCTATCCGCGAGGAGATCAACCCCGCAGCGCCGGAGACGCCGGAGATCGTGTATGCCGGAAAGATATTCCGCCTCAATGACCGCGTGATGCAGATGCGGAACAACTATGAGATCAAGCTGTATAACCGCTCCGGCAAGCAGGTCGGCGAAGGTATTTTCAACGGTGACATCGGTACCATCCGCAAAATCAGCGGCACCAATGTCGTGATCGAGTTTGACGGCCGCTATATGGATTGCCCGCAGTTGCTTCTGGATGATTTGGAGCTGTCCTATGCCATTACGATCCACAAATCCATGGGCTCAGAGTATGATACGGTCATTATTCCGCTGCTGGCTGCCCATAATGTGCTTCTGACACGGAATCTTCTCTATACGGCCATCACCCGTGCCAAGCGCCGTGTGCTGCTGGTGGGTGAGAAACGGGCGCTGTATATGGCGATCCATCGGAGTCGAAAAGGAAAACGCAATACCATGCTGGGCGAACGCATCGCCCTCTACTATAAGGCAGTCACGCGCAAGGCTCTCCGTAACGAAGAGGGCGAAGAATGGCAGCGTGCCAGTTAATGTGAGATGAATGTGCAAAAAAACGCACAGTCATCTCTTATTTATTTTATGAAGGGAGTATCAAACCATGTCCAGAGAAAGAATTATGCTGACCCAAGCGATTCCTGCCGTGCAGCAGCTTCGCAGGGTGCAGGGCTTTGACCCGCTGCGCTTTCTGAAAAGAAACGCCAACGGCGGAATCGAGCTGGAGCCGCGCTATCAGCGGCTCTGGTTCCGATTGGCCTGCCCTGATGGAAAAATGCTGCTGAACCGGCTGCGGGTCACAGACCAAATCGCCGTTTATGAGGCGCAGGTATTTCTGTCCAGAGAGGACAACCAGCCCATTACCAATTTTACCGCGGCGGTGGAAAAGACACAGGCCCCTGCCGGACGCTATGTGCAGGCCGCGCAGGACGAGGCGCTGAAAACGGCGCTGGATAATGCAGGCTTTGGCATCCAGCTCTGTGAGATCAACCCCTCTGCGGCGGTAGATGCACAGGCCGATGGGAAACAGGAAGTCGCAACGGGCGCTGTAAATCGTCAGGAGACTGCTCTGGCGGTAAATAGAACCGCAGCGCCGCAGCGAGAAACGTCTGTCGGTGAAAATCATCCGGTGCAGGCAGTGCCTACACCGCAAGAGGTTCAACCGCAGGAGGCGGCAAAGACGCCCAGCGCAAATCAGCAGGTGGTTCCCCCCGCCCAGCAGGCGGAAAGCGTTTCAGACGCCATGAGTCTGCTGCAGGCGTTAAGCGGCGGAACTGCGGCTTCTGAGCCTGATCCGGTTATGCCCCAAAAGGCGCAGGAGGTTCCTTCGGAAACAGCGGAGCCTGCTGTCATGGAGCGGGCTGAAACAGCGCGGACGTTGAAGCCTGTCATGGTCGATATGCCGGCAGCGGCATCGACAGCGGCTGCGCCGAAATATTCGGACGATATGACGGTGGACGAGATCCTTTCGCTGATGACAGAAGAGGAAGCCGCGGAGATGGTCGTAACCACCGGTGTCAATAAGGGCTGGACGATGGCACAGGTTTCTGAGCAGCGTCCCTCCAGTCTGAAATATTACGCCTATCTCTGTGAGGACTGCGGCAATATTATGAAGGCTGCCGCCATGCTTCTGATGGGCGGTTCGCAGCAGTTAAAGGCAAGCTGACCGCTTTCCATCCGTAAATTTTGCGTCTTGGGAGGGATGCTGGTTTGAATTACGGGAAAAAGCATGATCTCCCCTTTGGCATTATGGATGTGGCCGGGCTCCTCCGCCTGAATATCAGGCGGAGGGCTCCCGGTCAGGTGTATGTGGATTGCCCCATCTGCGGTGACCGCCGGGGGAAAATGAATCTGAACACGGCAAAAGACCTGTGGCGCTGTAACTACTGCGGTGAAGGCGGCGGAATGCTGTCCCTTTACGCAAAGGTGTATGGCGTCAGCAATTCAGACGCTTATCGGGAGATCTGCGACGCTTTGGCGGTAAACGGTTTTTCACCGGACTATACCGTTCCGGAGAAAGCGGCGCCTGCGGAGGCCGAGCAGTCTGACGCGGCTTCTGTTCAGGAAGTGCATCAGACCCTCTCCATGCTGCTGTCCATGCTGACCCTCATTCCGGCGCACCACACACACCTTCAGTCTGTGCGGGGGCTGTCCGACGATGAGATCACACGCTTTGGCTTCAAGAGTACGCCGCCCCCTTTCCTCTGCCGCTCCCTGACCAATCGGTTGGTCAAGGCGGGCTGCAGGGTGCAGGGTGTTCCCGGCTTCTACGTGGATGATAACGGCTGCTGGACGGTCAAATTCCACCAGCGGACATCAGGCATCATCATTCCCATCTTCGGTGTAGACGGTCTGATCCACGGCGCGCAGATCCGGTTGGATCACCCGCTCAAGGATAAGGACGATCCACCGGAGAAAACGGGCGTGAAATACCTGACGCTGTCCTCCACGGGAAAGCGCATGGGAACGACCTCGGGGAGCCCCATTCATTTTGTGGGCGATCCATGCTCCCGCGTTGTATATGTGACGGAAGGCTGTCTCAAGGCGGATGTCGCTCACGCGCTGATGCACAGGACCTTTGTTGCCACGCTGGGCGTCAACAATACCGCCAAGCTGGATGAACTGTTTGCGTTCCTGCACCGAAACGGAACGGAGGAGATCATCGAGGCGGAGGACATGGATAAGTACAGTAATGAAATGGTGGGGAAAGGCGCATCGAAGATCTATGCGCTGGCGGCCAGGCACGGAATGCGCTGCCGCAGGCTCACATGGAATCCCAATTATAAGGGCATTGATGACTGGCAGCTTGCGCTGCGCCGCAAAGAACAGAAAATGAAGGAGGATCCAGGAATGACATTTAAGGAGCAATATCTTAATGGCCTATGCGGGCTGGAAATGCTGGAAGCCTGTACGGAAAAATGGCATGCGATGAAGGTGGACAGTATTTCCCTGCGGGAGTATCTGGGGCTGACAGAGCAGGAATACGATGCGTACTTACAAACCGACCCTGGCGTTTCTTTTCAGAAGTTGTTGGACAGTCAGCGCAAAACGCAGCGATTTCGTGTTTATCAGCTGGAGCTGGAGCATGGCGAGACGCGCGCATTCGCCTTTGGCGGCATTGACGCGCTGCACAAGGCTGGCTTTCAGCAGCCGCCAGCGGCGGAATACACACTCGTTTACGACGGTGAGCTAACCTGCCCGGTCGGGCAGGATGAACGTGATATTCTGGAGCGCATTTTTGCACGCTATAATCAGGCGTTCCCCCCGGACTATCGCGGCCGCAGCATTGCCCCATCCGATGTGCTGGAGCTTTATGATGAAAGCGAGCGTAGATACTTCTACTGCGATATGGCTGGTTTCCTGCAGGTGAAATTTTCTCCTGCGCTGGCAAAGAAGGCTTGAATGCAGGCTTTACCGCAGACGATCCATTTAGAAATGGACGAGCAGAAGAGAAAGCAGCTGAAAGCCATGCTGGGAATCTGTCAAAGACTTGGGGCGGAGACACGGTATCATCCGGAACACCGTTATTTCACAGCTATGGTCTGGACTGGATGGGATACTCCCTGTGGAATGGGAGAGGCCCTTGCTGTCCAACAGAAAATTCAAAGAACAGCCGCTCAGTACCCGGCCGTCGTGTGCTATTGCTTCGACCCGTTCAGCACACTGGTCTATACGGTTTGAGCGCAGTATGTAAGAAGGGACGCCTTGTGCCATTGGCACAAGAGCGTCCTTTTCTCATTTTTTATTTAGGAGGAATGTACGAATGGGCGCTTTTTCAAATATGGATTACGAGCTTCAAAACAGCGAGGCTGCCGTTTCCGACGCCTTTACGGAAGATGATGCTATGGATATGCCGCAGACGGCTCCTGTGGAACCGGCGACAGCAAGTTCTCCGACTGCAGCTCCGACTCCGGCAGCGGCGGCCAGCGAACCGGCAACCGCCCCCAACACCCAAAGCGAGGATGAGGCACGCCGTGCGCACGAAGCGTCTGAAGCCAAGCGCAAAGCAGAGTGGGACGCCAAGCAGGCGGAAAAGCGGCGGGCGGAACAGGCCGCGCTGGAAAGGTTGGATGCCATGGGCCCGGCAGAGCTGCTCAAGGCTGCCGCAAAGCGTGTGTCCGCAGATACGGAGAAGCTGACGCGGCGCAACATGAAAGAGAGCGTTGCCGAGTTTATCCAGACCAAGTGTATTGATGACCTCGGCTTTGCCCGGCTCACCATGCACCCGCGTAAGAGCATGATCCACTGTTTCCAGTATATCAGCCGGAAGGCATGGGATTATGTGCAGGACGAGCTGAAGGCAAACGGCGTTCAGCCGGGCCCCGGTCAGCAGGCATACGGCTGCGATATTCCCGATGATCTCTGCTATCAGTGGGCGGAGGACTATTTCCGTGACCCCGATGCCAAGGAGGATCAGGGGGATGAAGAGGAATTTGTCCCGCAGCCCTATCGCGGGAAAACATCTTCCAAGTCCGTTTCCAAGAAGAAAAAGGAAGAAAAGAAGAAAGAGCCGGAGAAGAAGGAACCGCCGAAAAAAGCGGAAGCCGACGATGGGCAGATCTCGCTGGGAGACCTCTCCTCCTTTGGGGAGGCAGCCTGATGTACGCTTATAAAGGCTTTGAGCCGGATCTCTCCTGCCGTGGCTATCGGTTCGTCATGGGAAAGAATGTCACCCCGGAGGCAAACTGCGCCAGCAACGGCTTTCACTGTGCGGAGAACCCGCTGGATTGTCTTTCCTACTATGGCGACATGAATCGCTCCATTTACTGCTTGGTGCAGCCCGGCGGGGATATTGACGAGGACGATCGTGACTCCAAAATTGCCTGCACGGAACTGACGATCCTGCGGCAGCTGACGAAGAAAGAATTCTTTCTCCATGCGCTTGCCTACATGGTGGATCACCCAGGCCGCAAGGTGAGCGGCAAGGTACAGCGTGAGCACAGCACCAGCCACAACGGCTATGCCATCGTTCGAGGCAAGACACCCGCTGCGTGTGGAAAACTGGGCGATATTCTCGCATTTGCCAGAGAGCGGCGTGAAACCGAAGTAATCTGTCAGATTGCGGTCGTTGAGGTCGATGGAGAAAAAATTCTGCCTGATGTATGGTATGACATTGATTTTGTGAAAAGAGAGGCGGTGCAGAAATGAAAAAAAGCAGTTTGCTGAAAATGAAGAATTTGCCTGCGACTGAAGAAATGCTTGCGGTTGCCCGTGAGGATGTGCCGGTCAAGGTCGGTTCGGGCTGGAACACTTTCTATCGATGCCGATACAGCGGTTTTGTACGAAGCGCGGTAGAGGGCGGCATTTTGAAAGTCACCCTGTATGACCCGGATGCAATGCGCCTTGGTGGGACGCTGCCGGTCTATGAGATTTTCATGGAGAAAGAAAAGCAGCAGTTTCTTACCTATGACCGTACCCGTAACGAGTGGCGGACGGCAAAGATCGACTACTTGGAATGGCAGGCGAAGGGATCCAATAACGTGTGGATCAGCGCCGTGGATGATGCACAGATCCGGCAATATCTGGTGTCGGATGAAAAAAGCGTATATCGGGCTATTCTGAAATTTCAGCGCGCCGTTCGTGATGCTGAACTGGAACGCCGGCACAGAAAGGAAACCGATCCGTGGGACGCGGAGCTGTCTCAGACACCGCCGCTGCCAAAGGACTGGGAACGATGGGTCAATAAGGTGGGCATTCAGGAAAACTACATCTTCTACGATTACCACAGAGGCGGCGCAAAACACGGCTACTGCACCTACTGTGAGAAGGAAGTCGCACTGAAACGGCAGCCTTATCATAACAGAACTGGAACATGCCCTGAATGCGGTCACAGAGTAACCTTCAAAGCAAGGGGAAAGATGGCGGACTATCTGCACTCTCCAACTGAATGCGCATACCTGGCGCAGAAGTGTGGAGACGGGTTTGTGGTTCGCCAATTTCAGGTGAACAGGCAGTACCGAAAGGAAGAGAACGCCATCGTATCGAAAACCTCCTGCTTTGAGAAGCAGCGCATTTTCTACCGTGCGGATCTGACCTCACACCCGTATTACTGGGGCTGGTATAAGCAACGCCGCACCCGATGGGTGGAGGGCATAGATGAGTACATCAACACAGGTATGGGCTATTCCTACAACGAGTATTGTTATCAGCCGGGGAGCATCTATGGAAAAACGCTTTCCAGCATTGCCCCATTTCTTGTAAGGACCGGATTGAGTGAGTATGTAAGACTTTGCAGGGGGCACGTAAGTCCTAACTGGTATCTGGCCGCGTGGGAGAGCCTTCCCCGCATTGAGCAGATATGCAAGGCGGGCCTATCCAGGCTGACGGTGGAATGTATGGAAAATGTCAAAGCCGTAAAAAGCTGTATCCGGCAGGAGTCTGAAACCAGTCTTGTCAAGGCATTGGCGCTTGATACGAACCGGCTTTCGCGGCTCCGGACACTCAACGGCGGCGCCATTATGCTCGACTGGCTGCAGCGGGAGAAATGCAGCGGCAGAATCATCCCAGATCATGTGCTGCGCTGGCTGGAGCAGGAGAAGATCCATGTTTCCGATATCGCCTTCATTCTTGATCGAATGTCGGAGCAGCAGGTCTGCAACTATCTTCAGCGTCAGAAATGCGGCACGCGGGACTCCCTGCGGCAGATTATTTCCACATGGCGGGATTACCTTTCCATGGCGGACAAGCTGGGGATCAACACCCATGATGAGATCGTGTACCGTGTCAAGCTGCTGCGCCAGCGTCACGATGAACTGGTGGAGCAGCTGCGGAAAAGAGAACGGGACATGGAAGCTGCCGCAACAGCAAGAAAGTATCGGAAAATTGCAGGTATCTGCCGCTTGATCAAACCAAAATACGAATACACCGGCGAGGTGTATTCCATCGTCGTTCCGTCAGGTGTACGCGATATTATGCGCGAGGGCGATGCGCTTTCCCACTGTGTCGGCAAGTCAGACCGCTATTGGGAGCGCATCGAGCAGCAGGAGGCATATATCCTGTTCCTGCGCAAGACCGCAGAAATCGACAAGCCGTACTACACCCTTGAGGTGGAGCCAAACGGCACGATACGGCAGAAACGGACCTACTTTGACCGACAGAACGATGACCTTAAGGACGCGGAGCAGTTCCTGAAGGAATGGCAGAAGGTTGTCTCCGAGCGCTTGACAGAGAGCGACCGGGAAAAAGCGGAAAAGAGCAAGGTCCTTCGCCTGCAGGAATTCGAGCAGCTGCGGCAGGATGACATTCGTATCCATACCGGCGACCTTGCCGGTCAGCGGTTGGTGGATGTTCTGGTGTCGGATCTCATGGAAACTGCGGCCTAAGCCGCAGCACAACACATTT
>ENA-OZKY01000464-OZKY01000464.1-human-gut-metagenome-genome-assembly--contig:-NODE-464-length-12967-cov-5.376007_pt1 | contig 12967 bp, 10 predicted proteins | sample MGYA00244830_ERZ653773 | MGnify/ENA primary metagenome ERZ653773 (study PRJEB26926, sample SAMN06165206) | human gut metagenome | biome: ENVO:00009003; feature: ENVO:2100002; material: ENVO:00002003...
ACCCGAACGTTTGGGAGGCAGCGAACAAAGAAAAGATTGAAGCCAGCAAACGAGCAAAGGCAGAAGCAGCAGCAAAGGCGGCAGCAGAAGCAAAGGCGGCAGAACGTGAACAAATGAAAGCCGAAATTATTGCAGAACTGACAGCCGCCGGAGTTATCCCAGCAGAACCAAAGAAAGCCGGACGAAAACCAAAAGCCGAAAAAACAGCAGAAGCAGAGGAAGCGGCAGGCGATAGCCCGGAAAACAACGAGAATGTTTAACCATTAAAAATTACGAATATGGCACAGATTGCACAGCAAGACAATTTGGTTATTGAAGTAACCACAACCGCCGCAGCATTGGACGGCGACACAAAGAAAAAGTTGATTGAATGTATTGAGGGCGGAACAATTACCGACGTCATTTTGGTAACAAAAGAGGTTGAAAAGAAAATCAGCCATGCACGTGTTGTTAGTTGGTTGGTTGACACAACCGGGGATTCCCCCAAATACACAATTGATATTATTAACGCAAACAGCGGAGCAGTAGAAGCAATCGCACTTAATTAATTCAAAGGGTAAGAATATTATGTTAACGAGAGAAATTTTAGTTGCAAATGCGGCTTTGTCGGGATTGTCTGACGAACAGATTACAGCGATAACAACATTATCGCAGAATGACGAAAACAGCGTTATTGCCAAGAAAACGGGCGAAATTTACGGGGCTTTGGATGCCGATATTTTGGCGGTTTCCGGTATCGCTAAAAATGGAACCGAAAAAACGTATGATTACGCAAAACGTGTAATGGGGGAAATGAAAACAAAAGCCGATGGCGCAACCGGGCTGCAATCGCAGATTGATTCATTGACCAAGGAAAGAGCCCGTTTAGAAAAGGCAATTGCCGATGGTGCGGCAGATGCGGAAACCGTGAAAGCATTGAAGCAGGCAAAAGCAGATTTGCAGAACGTGACAACGCAGTTTACCGAGTTGACAACCAAGTATGAGGCAGAAAAGGCAAACCACGAAAAAGAATTGTTCGGAGTAAGAATTGACAACGCATTGCAGACAGCCGCCGCCGGGCTTAAATTCAAAGCAGGATTCCCGGAAAGCGTAACAAAGGTTATTTTGACGCAGGCGACCGAAAAAGTAAAAGGCATGAACCCGGAATATATAGACGACGGAAACGGCGGAAAGGTTTTGGCGTTCAAAGATGCAAGCGGCGCAATTATGCGCAATCCAAACAATCAGTTGAACCCATTCACGCCCGCCGAGTTGCTGACAAAAGAATTGGAAACGATGGGAATATTGGAGCAGCAAAGACAACAGCCAGGAGGCGGCACAAGTAAGCCCACAGGCGGTGCCGGAGGCGGCGGAATTACATTGGACGTAAGCGGAGCCAAAACGCAATCAGAGGCGTACGAACTTATTACAAAACAATTGATGGCGCAAGGTAAAACGGTAGGTTCCAAAGAGTTTGACGAAGATATGAGAAAGGTTTGGCAGGAAAATAGTATTAACAAATTGCCGGAGAGATAACCGGGTAATGGGTAAACCCGCATTTAATAACAAATTAAAATAAAAAGACTATGAGTTTAATTGCAACAAGATTACAGAATTGGCGAGTAGAAAACCCGGAGTTAGACCGTAATATGACCCGCCCGTGCGAGTATGGCGCATTAGATTTTTTCATTGAACAGACCAACGCCGGAAATTCCATTTTGTCCCCGAAATTGCGTGAACGTGCGTTTGCCTCAATCGGAAATACGGTACAAGTTCCGGTTATCAATTACGATGGCGACGTTACGGTTAGCAACGTTCGTACGTGTGTTATCCCGGACGATGAAAACACGTCCGCACTTTATACCGTGGTTTGGGCGACATATTCCGTCGGCTTTACAATGGTGCCAACGTTGTATATGAACAACGAAATTTCGTATGACCACGATTTCAACCGCAAAATGGAAAAGGTTTGCAGAGCGTTTGCAAATTCGTTAGACCAAGCAGCCGTTTCAGCGTTGGAGGCAGGAAAAACCCAAGTATTGAAAGACAAGTTGAATTACAATTTCGCTGCAAACGTTATTGAGGTTCCAACGCAGATGGCAACCGAAATTATGGGCGATATTAACCCGATTATGCGTGCAAATTGTTATCCGGGTTTGGTTCACGTCGTAGGTAACGCCGGAATTGACAGCCTTATTAAAAAATTGGCACAGCACGGTATTTATAACGACGTAAACAAGCGTATGGAATACGAAAATAAAGTGTTCCATTATACAAACAACGTCGTAAATGAAGCTAGCAAAAACGGCACATTCTTTGCCGTAGAGGATGGTAACGTTGGCGTTTTAACACGTGTTGACCGTGAGGCGTTGAACCGCACCCGTGCGAATTTCCACGAATGGGACGTTGTACGTTTGCCGTACATTGATTTGCCCGTTGGTTCGCACTATTACACAGCAGTTGGCGACCAGTCACAGACAGCAGGCGCAGCGAGTGCCGATATGACTTGCAACGTGAAAGAATATTTTGGATTTAGCGCAGACGTTGCGTTTGTAATTGCTTACAACAGCAACCCAACAACCGTTGCAAATCCGATTATCAAAGCGCAGATTGCAGCACGTGCGGAAAATGTACCTTTGGGTATGCCTGTATATGTAACCAACGCCGGGGAATTTCCCGCCGGAGGTGCGAGCGCATAACGCCGGAGCATAACGAATTATTTAACCGAGGGGACGGGGTGGTTATCCCCGCCCCCTTATTTATTGCAATCTTAATTCCTAATATGGGAAATAAATGGGCGTTTTTATGATAAGAATAAATGAAATATGCGAAGCGTTAAAAAATGTGTGCGGGTGGGAGCAATCATACGACCCGGCAAAGGCGATAGACGACAATTTAACGCAGACGGAAAGTGGGTTGTATTTTCAAGGTGCGCACCCGCTTTTGACGTTGGATAGTATGGAGGCGATTATGCCGGATGATTGGGGAATACAATACCCCGTATGGGATGCGCTGACGCAATGGAAACAAAACAAGGTTGTGCAGTATGGTAATGATACAAACGGGAACAAATTGTTTTGGAAAGCGAAAGCGGATAACGTAGGAGAGGAACCAACGGAAGATTCTTTGTTTTGGAGCAAATACAACATTCTTTCGGACTTTTTGGAAAGAATGACACGCAACGGGATTGCAACCGCAATTCAGACATTTACCCAAATTAAGCAGTTGGATAAAGAAACACGCAATTTGTTAGAACGCAGAACGTTTTTTGATGGTGCCGGACGCATACGGGCAACCCTGCAAAATAATCATAAATTGGTTGGCTTTGAAATTGTCCCGGTTCGTGCAATGGGAGTGACGGCGAAAATTGAAAAGATAGGTTTGCAAATGACCGGGGGAACCGGGGTTGTTAGAATGTATTTGTTTCATTCGTCGCAGATAGACCCAATAAAGACTTTTGATTTGAATTTTACCGTTACAAATGGCGGTTTTCAGTGGTTCCCGTTAAATGATTGTTATTTGCCGTATATAAGCGACAAGAACAATGCCGGGGGGGCGTGGTTCCTTTGCTACAATCAAGACGAATTACCCGCCGGAATGGAAGCAATTAACGTATCAAAGGATTGGAGCCGGGAGCCGTGCGGAACGTGCAACATTGGTTCCGTTGAGGTTTGGCGAGAATTGACAAAGTATTTGCAAGTAACGCCGTTTATGTATAATGCGCCGGAAACGTTCGCAGAATACCCGGAGTTGTGGGATATTGCATACACGATGTACACACGAACCCAAAATTACGGGCTGAATTGCGAAATTACTATTGGATGCGATTTAACGGATTTCATTATTTCCCAAAGGCAGATTTTCCAAACGGTAATACAAAGACAAGTTGCTGCAATTGCATTGCGGACGTTGGCAATGAACCCCAACGTAAGGGTTAACCGCAATCAATCAAACGCAACCCGGATGGATATTTTGTATGAGTTGGACGGCAACACGTCCGGCGTTCGTCCCGGCGGTTTAGGTTACGACCTTAAAAAGTCTTATGAGGCGTTGCAAATAGATACGCAAGGGTTAGACCGTATCTGTTTAGCCTGCAATAACCGTGGGGTAAGATACAGAACCGTGTAATTATATAATTCAAAGGGAAAGTTGTATATAATTTCATGTAAAAGTTGTATTTATGAAACGGATAACCGATTTGCGAAAAAGGGTTGCGGATTTCAACGAGGCTTTGACGTCCGGGCGGATAATACAAAACATTATATGGGACAATGAGTCATATATAGTTGATTTGAACGCCGAGGAACAATTGTTTGAACAAGGTATTAACCGTTTGGGCGTCGAAATTTCGGATTATGCACCATACAGCCCCGTAACAATCGCAATTAAAGAGGCTAAGGGACAGCCGACAAACCGGGTAACGTTACGGGATGAGGGAGATTTTGAAAGTAGTTTTTATTTAGAGGTTGGCGACAAACAATTTGAAATTAAAGCGTCTGACTTTAAAACAGAGGATTTAATAAAAAAATACGGTCGTCAAATATTGGGTTTAACCGACGAAAATATTTCAATATTGATTTGGAAATATATTTTCCCGGATTTAATGGCAGAAACAAAAAAACAAATTTATGGCAAATAATGTAAAAGCCCCGGTTATTGACAACCCGGAATTGTTAGACCGGATAATTGGAAACATGCAAAACGGATTGGTTGATAATTTGCCGTGGTTGGATTTTGCATTTGGCAGGGCGGAAAGACTTGTTAAATACAACGGGAACCAAAAGCGATATTATACGCCAAATGTTTATTCCGGCAATAACGATTATATGGAAGTAACGCCGGATGCAAATATTGGTAATTTCTGTTTTTTTTGGGTTGACGACCCGCAAAACATAAGTTGGGAACCCGGCGTTGATATTGGGATAAAAACGGCGTTTTCGATTATCTTTTGGTTTGATTACAGAAAGATATACAACGATGCAAGCACACGCAACAAAGAGGATTTGAAGCGGCAAATATTGGACGTTTTGAACGGCGGTTTTTTGGTGCGAAATGGAAGTTACAGAATAAACAAAGTGTACGAATTGGCGGAAAACATTTACAGGGGCTTTTCGTTGGATGAAATAGAAAACCAATTTTTAATGCACCCGTTCGGCGGATTCCGGTTTGAGGGCGAATTGAGTATTGGAGAAACATGTAAATTGTAGTATATGGAACATTTTATTTATAACATTATTGTTGTCGCATTAATAGCGGCTTTTGTGCTGACGTTATTACGCAAATGGGGCGTCATTGAATGGGTACAGATTCACGGGAACGATTTCTTTTCAAAGATGTTTAATTGCGATTTCTGTTTGTCGTGGTGGACTTGCGTTTTGATTTGTTTCTTTGCGTTGATATTTACCGGGAACCTCTCATTTTTGGGCGTTCCCTTTTGTAGTACAATGATAACACGTGTTTTATTATGAAGAATGTACAAATAAAAGGAATGAACGTTGAGTTGTATGATTCAATCGAGGATTTGCCAATTATGCGTTTCCACAAGTATAACAAAATGCTTTTGGTTGACGCCGGGGTTGGTTCCGATTTGTCGGATTTTGACCGACATATTGAAAAGGTAATACGTTATTTGAACAGCCCAACGCCAAACATGGCAACCGTTGAGTTGGAAAATATGCGCCAAAACATATATTTCATTCAATCCGAGGTTTCCCCCCGGCATTTGGCTTTTGCCGTGTTGGTTAAATCAATAAATGGTAAACCCCGAAATGATTTGTCAGATGATGGATTGCAACAAACAATGAGTCTTTTTAAAGACGTTGCAAATTCAGAGATAACCGCCCATTTGGAAGCGGTTAAAAAAAAAATAGACGATGAATTGCGTTTGTATTTTCCCCGGTTGTTCGATGATGCGACATTGAAAGAGTATTACGATAAATTGAAACAAAGAACGATTGTTGTATTACGCACAATAATAGACGGTCGGGCAACCGAGGCGGACGCAAAAGAGATTGACGACATTACGGCGGAGTTGATAACCTATTTCAACCCGAAGATGTTTACCGGGTCGGAAAGCGTGGAAATTAGGCATGACAGACAATTTGAAAATATGTGTTTGATATTGTCCCAAAATTTGCATGTTGACCCAAAGAAATTTACCGTTTTGGAATATTACAACGCATTTGAGTATATCAAGGAACAAGCCAAAAAAGCAAACAAGCAAAAAAAGGTAAAATAAGGCTATTTCCGGCGTTTTTATTTTTAGGCGATAAATTACACGTTTGAGAAAAGAAAATGCAACAGACGGGGAATTTCCCGTAAATAACTTAATAATCGGCGTATGGCAGATAATAACAACCCAATCAAATATTCGGATTTAATAAGTCCGGATAATTCGATTACAGATTTGATAAAACAATTGGATGAACTTTCGGACACATATACAAATGCGCTGAAAAATATCAAAGCCGAAGCAATACAATTGGCGGAGATTCTGAAAAAGGTTTCCGGCGCAACGGAGGACGGGCGAAAGACAACCAAAAAAGCCGCAGACGATGCGGAACGTTTGGCACGTGCGCAACGTGATTTGGCGTTTGCAGAAAGCGAGAACGCCAAAAAGTTAGCCGAGTTAAAATTGGCACAGCAGGAAGCGAACCAAATTAATAAACTGATTGTGAAAATAAATCAATCCGCCGAGGGTAGTTATAACCGTTTATCGGCGCAATATTCATTGAATAAGATTTATTTAAACAACATGACTAAAGCCGAACGGGAAAACACCGAGGAGGGGCGAAAATTGGTTGCACAAACCAAAGGAATATACGAAGAAATGAAACGTTTGCAGGAAGCAACCGGGAAATTTCAATTGAACGTCGGAAATTATACGGAGGCATCCGACGCAATTATTGCGTATGGCGACAAATTAAAAGAAACGTTAGGTTTAAATAGCGCATTTGGCGAAAGTCTTTTGGCGTTAGGACGTGGCGGGGCTGAAAGTAAAGCAGTTTTTACAGCTATTGGCGACGGGGCAAAAGCATTGGGAAAAACTTTGTTGGGATTACTTTCAAACCCGGTATTTTTGGCGATTGCCGGAATTGCGGCGGCGGGTGCGGCGTTTAAATGGTGGTACGATTATAACGCCGGGTTAGTTGAGGCAACGAGATTGACGAAACAATTTACCGGGAAAAGTGGCGATGATTTGAAAGCGTTTAGAAATGAGGTGCAAGCCGTCGCCGATTCATTCAACGCAGATTTCCGGGAAACATTGATTGCAACAAACGCATTATCAAAACAATTTGGTATTTCTGCAAATGAGGCATTGCAATTGGTTAAGGATGGGTTTTTAGCCGGAGGCGATGCGAACGGGGAATTTTTAGACACGTTGAAAGAATACCCGGCATATTTCAAAGAGGCGGGAATATCAGCAGACCAATTTGTTGCAATTGTTACCCAAACAAACAAAATGGGTATCTTTTCAGACAAAGGCGTTGACGCAATTAAGGAGGCAAATTTGCGTTTGCGTGAAATGACGACTGCGACGGCGGCGGCTTTGGACGGTATCGGTATTTCGTCGGAACAAGTTCAAAAAGATTTGCAGACCGGAACCAAAACAACGTTCGATGTTATACAAGACGTTTCCGCAAAATTGGCAGAATTGCCGGATAATGCGGCAACGGTCGGGGCTGCAATTGCAGATATATTCGGGGGGCCCGGAGAGGACGCCGGATTGCAGTATTTGCGCACGTTGAAAGATATTTCAACAAACATGGATGAAGTAAAAGGGAAAGCCGGAGTTTTGGCGCAATTGCAGGAGGAACAATTGCAAAGCCAAATTGAGTTGCAAAACGCATTATCCGGGTTGTTTGACGCAACCGGAGGGAATTTTGAAACGTTGACAACGCAGGCAAAAGTTTTTGTTAACCAAGGATTGACGGCGATAATAAAAGGGGTTATTGATGTTGTCAATTACTTGATTGAGTTATACAATGAAAGTGTTTTAATACGTGCAATTTGGAATGGGATTGTTGCCGGATTCAAAACAACATTTGATACGTTGGGAAATTTGTTTGGATTCTTTATTGATATAGTCAAAGCAACCGGAACCGCATTAAAGGGAGCGTTTACGTTGGATTTTGACGACGTAAAAAAAGGATTGGCAGATTATGCAGCAGCGTACGGGAATTTGGTTAAAGCCCAAGTTAAAGACATAACAGAAAATTTCCAAGAGGGTTTAGAGGGTATGCAGAAGAAAATAAAACCGTTAACAATCCCGGTTTCTGTTGGAGATACCCCGACGCCACAAACAGAAAATAAGCCCGTAACGACACAGAACCCAACCGTAACGCCAAGGGGTAAAAGCGATGCGGAAAAGGCAGCAGAACAGCAAGCAAAACAAATTGAGGCGGCATACAAAAAGAATTTGGAAGCAACCCGAAAATTGCAGGATGCACAATTGCAGTTGGAAACCGACGAATGGGCAAAGCGTCGCCAACAAACGCAATATCAGTATTCCCGCCAAATTGAGGATTTACAACACCAATTGCAGACCGAAAAGGATTTGAACGAAACCGGACGTCAAGCGATAAACGCCACAATTACGGCGTTGGAACAGCAACAAACCGAGGCGTTATTGAAAATCGAACAAGACCGACAATTGCAGGAATTAGCGTTACAGAAAGAAAGCATTGAATTACGTTTGCAAGCAGTCAAAGAGGGAAGCGAGCAGGAAAGACAATTGCGGATGCAGTTGTTGGAAAACGAAAGACAAACCGCATTATTACAGAACCAACAGAAACCGACCGGGCAACAGCAGGACGCCGCGGCGATTAATGCAAGTTTTGACGCAAAGGGAGCCGGAATTGCGGACGAATATTTGCAAGCGCAATTACAGATATTCGACCAACAACAAGCGTTGGCACAATCGGAGTTTGATTTGTTGAGAAATTCAGAAGCCCGGAAAACTCAATTCCGTTTGCAAGCAGAAAAGGAACGTTTGCAAAAGGTTTTAGAATTAAATCAGCAAGCCGCCAATAAATTGTCTGATGTTGAGGTACAAACAATTCAAAACACTATTAAAAAAATAGACCAAGAAATTGAGCAATCCAAAGGGGAGGAACGAGGAACAGACATTTACGGTTTGTTTGGGCTTAATTTGGACGACGACCAAAAAGAGGCAATTAATACGTCTATGCAATACGCATTGGATGCGTTAAATACATTCACGGCGGCACGTGTTGCCGCAGCAGATGCAGCCGTTGAGCAAGCGGATAAAGAGGTTTCCGCCGCACAATCGGCGTTGGATGCAGAATTGGAAGCAAGGGCAAACGGGTACGCCAATAATGTTGTACAAGCGCAAAAGGAGTTGGATTTGGCAAAGAAAAACCAAGAAAAAGCGTTGAAAGAACAACAGAAAGCGCAAAAACAGCAGGCAGCAATACAAACATTGCAGCAAATCGGAAACATGGTAACAGCAACGGCGCTGATATGGTCGCAATTAGGTTTCCCGTTTGCAATACCTGCAATTGCCGTAATGTGGGCGAGTTTTGCAGCGTCTAAAATCAAGGCGGCGCAATTGGCAAAACAGACCGGAGGAACCGGAGGAACGGAAACATACGGCGACGGTACCGTTGAACTTTTGGAGGGCGGTTCGCACCAAAGCGGAAATGATATTGATTTAGGAACGAAACCGGACGGAACCCGCCGGCGTGCCGAGGGAGGCGAATTTTTCGCCGTGATAAATAAACGAAGTTCACGCCGTTTCAGAAAGATAATACCGGACGTTATCAATTCGCTAAACAATGGTACGTTTGCACATAAGTATTTAAAATCCTATTCAGGCGGCGACGGTTTGACGTTAAACGTTACCGGACAAAGCCCGGATTTACGCAATTTGTCGGATGATGTAAGGGAAATTAAGGAACAGAACCGACGACGGGTTTACGTGGATGGCGACGGAAATACGATTGAAAGTTACAAGAATTTGAAACGTAAAATAAAAAGACTATGACACCAAAATATAGATTCTTTTTGCAGATAGGGGAGGACGGAACCAAACAAACCGTCCGCCCCAATTATAAGGATGATTTAACGTTGGATTATGAGTTGGAAACAAATCAAAGGTTTTACCGGGCTAAATTGTCCGGTAAAATAAACTTTGTCCGTGCTGATTACGATATTATCAATGACGCCCCGTTTGATTCTGAATTTTTCCTATATATCGAAAAAAGCGATGATTGGGGACAAACATACAATCAATACTATAAAGCAAAGTTTATGAAAACGGATTGTACGTTTAATGATGATGATAAATTGGTTACGGTACAGCCGGAAACAATAGACCAATACAACGACGTTTTGGCAGGATTGGAAAAGGAATACAATTTAATTGAGTTGGCCCCACAAATCGAATTTCTTACAATAAGAAAACGCCCATTGATACAAATATACGTTCCCGGAGATAGTATTGTTTCGTGCTTTTTGGGCGGCACGAATTGGGAACAAGACGCAAACGCCACGACTGACCAAAACACATTAATACAAACCTATCATTTTGCACTATGTAATATTTTGAAAGAAATACAAATTACGTCGCACGGTTCCCCGGAGGTAATATCCGGGCTTTATGTTGGGCGGATGTCGTCGGGTGTAAGTCCTGATGAATTTATGGGAGATTTATACCCGGAATTAAATGTAAATTATTATATCCATATTGCACAAAAACTAGTTGCGGGTGGGCTACCTATTGGGCTAGCAGGTGTTGAGATACGCCGCCGTTCTGATGATGTGGCAATGTTCCGGTATACAAAGATAACGCAAGAACCTTTTGATACGTTGGAATTTGATTTAACCGCCGTTGAGGGTTCCGGAGCAACGGGTACGATGCACGCCGATATGAAAAGTTATAATATATACGCCCGATATTTGGTTGATGTTGATAAAATAGACGATTTAGATACATACCCGTTGTCGTCCGATGATATTGTAGATAATAATAGAAATTACCGCCGGGCAATTGGTTACGCAATCGACGTGGCATTTATATCTAATAATTTTTCAGATACGCCGACCGAGTGGGGATTAGCCGACAGTGGAAAGTATTTTGCGCCGCCTTATTCCATATATGGACAAACGTTTTATCCAATCGCCCGGTCAACGTGGCGTTATGCGTCGTTATGGTTTGGGTTTTATCTGATGGATTGGATATTAGAGGAAAAAGCCCGAAAAGCATATACTTTGCGTGATGCGTTTACATTGTCGTCATGTATCAATGTGCTATTAAAAGAATTTGCGCCCGGAATAACGCATGAAGCGACGCCGGAATACAGCCAATTTCTTTATAACACAAACAATCCTATTTCCGGGCAGTCATTTAAGTTGCTAATAAGTCAGAAAAGTAATATCATTAATGGAGAATATCAGACCCCGGCGCAAAAAGCCCCGGTTACATTGCAACAGATTATGACGATGTTACGGGATATTTACAAATGTTATTGGTATATTGAGGACGGAAAATTTAAAATTGAACAGGTAAGTTGGTTTAGAAATGGCGGTTCGTATGGATATAACCCGATTATTGATTATGATTTAACACAATTAGAAAACGTTAGGAACGGCAAAAAATTAGCTTTTGCAACGTCTGAATATTCATTTGACAAAGTAGAAATGCCGGAACGTTATCAATTTGAGTGGATGGATGATGTAACAACACCATTTGAGGGTTTACCAATAGAAATTACGTCCAAATATGTAACAGCCGGAAAGATAGAAGAAATAAATATTTCCAATTTTACGTCCGATATTGATTTGATGTTGTTAAACCCCGGTGCAATTAGTTTGGATGGATTCGCATTGTTTGCGGCGGTTATGCCGTCCGGAGGTGGACAATTGGAATTGCCGTTTACAAGACAAACCGTTGATGGCGTAGAATATTTTTTGCAAAATGGATATTTAGCGTTTATCAATATACAACCGACATATTGGGTTTATGATATGCCCGCACGGAATTTCAAAATAAATAATTCCCAATATTATGCTTTGGGAGGATTGGAACGTAAAAAGAAACAAACATTGAATTTCCCGGCAGGAACCACAGACCCAAACCCGATGCAGTTAGTTAAAACATATATCGGTAACGGTCAAGTTGATAAACTTTCGGTAAATTTGTGTAGTCGAAATATTAAAGCAACGTTGAAATATGATACAGAATAACAACATAAGTGTTTTACCGTGGTACACGTCAATAAATGAACAGAACCACAGAAAAAGTTACGCATACGGCGCAATTTACCCGTTATTTGCCCCGGCTGATAGATTGTTACCGTTTCAGATAATGAGAAACACACGGTCAAACAATGTTACGTCAGTGGTATTGTATGAAAAGACCGGAAAGCAAGTTGCAAACATAACAACGTATATGAAAGAAACCGGATTGCAGATTGTCCGGTTTCAAACGTTGGGTTATGATGTTATATTGTACCCGTCAATATTACCCATGCCATTAAATCAGTTGGACGGAATATATTATATGACGTTATCGGATGGCGTGCAAACGTGGTATTCTGAAATGTTCACGGTCGTACAAGATGTTTCCGGTTACTTAAAAATACAATGGTGGGATATTGAAAATTTGGTATTTGACGCCGGGCAAATAGTATATAAAAACCCGGATTTCAAAAATACGTTGTACCTTTGTACAGAGTTGGGAAAACCGGATTATGAATTTGAAGAGGACGGCGAAGAACGGGACGGGTATTTTTTTCCGGAAAAACAAATATCAGTCAAAACGTTTAAATGTACGATATTGGCACCGGAGTTCCTTTGCGACGTTATGCGTTTTATCCGTATGGCTGATTACATTCATATAACGGATAAATACGGCAGGGAATACGATTGCGACACGTTTTTAATTACCCCGAAATGGCAAACGCAGGGGGATTTGGCTGTCTCTTATACACATCTCCGAGCCCACGAGACACTCGCTAATCTCGTA
>ENA-OZKY01000472-OZKY01000472.1-human-gut-metagenome-genome-assembly--contig:-NODE-472-length-12823-cov-11.598136_pt1 | contig 12823 bp, 9 predicted proteins | sample MGYA00244830_ERZ653773 | MGnify/ENA primary metagenome ERZ653773 (study PRJEB26926, sample SAMN06165206) | human gut metagenome | biome: ENVO:00009003; feature: ENVO:2100002; material: ENVO:00002003...
CGCCAGCAGCGGCCACATCAGCCAGCCGCCCATCGAAAACAGTTTCCAAAGTCCCATGCGGGTTTCTTCACTGGTGGCCACCGCCTCGGCAGCCTGCAAAAATGTCATCATAGTTTAAAGAAAAATTGTTATTGTTTGATTCGAGTTCTTTTTCTGCCGTTCAGTTGTTTTCGTCCTTCTTATCCATAACGGGCCGCAGGGCCGAAAGCGTATCCGCCGGCTGCCGCAGCCGCTCCTTTTCCTCGCGGGCGGCCTGCCGCCGGGCTTCGCGCCGCGCCTTGCGTTTCTTGTTGGTGAAACGCTCCCTGATACGCCTCCGCAGATCCCGGAAATTATTGAAATCCTCCTTGAAATAAATACCGATGCCGGTCTCCTGCAGCCCCTGGTTCTCGTCGAAACGGTCGATGGTCTGCGTGAAGGCCTTGGCCTTGAGCGTCCCGGCACGGTCGATCAGGTAGGTGATGTACGCCTCGCCCATGAAGTTGGACATCGAACTGTTCACAGCCTGCTTGTTGTCGATCAGGTAGTTGCCCTCGACCTCGACGAACAGGCGGTTGTTGATCAGGCTCTTCGAAAGGCCGAAGTCCACTTCGTCGCTGGTCAGTTCCGACTTGGGACGGTAGCGGATGACGATGTTGTAGTCGTCATTCGAGAGTAGGTTGCTCACCATGTTCGACACGAATTCCAGACCCGTGGCGGCCGAGACCGAGGTGCCGATGTTCGACGACGACGAACTGTTCTCGCCCATGAAGCTGTTGAACAGCAACAGGTAGGCGAACTGCGTATCGACCGTCTCGGGCGTGGTGAGGGCATTGGCGATCACGGTCTGCGTCTCGGGGTCGGTGCCGGGGACATGCACGTCGAAGGTGACGGCCGGGTTGGAAAGCCGCTCGCCGAGGTGGATGACGCACTCCACGGGCACCGAACGGTCAGCCGCGAGGTTGTCGGACGTACCCTGCAACAGGGGCTGCAACGACGCCTTGAGCTTGTAGATGGCGTTGATGTTGAGCATGGCATCCATCGGCGAGCCCGTCCACTGGATTGTGGAGCCATCCTCGATGACGAACTTCTTGTTGATGATGTTCTGCAGCGAGAAGAGGAAGCTCCCCTCGGTGATGGTATAGTCGCCGTACATCTCGAAGACGTTGGAACGGGGGTTGATCTGCAGGTTGAGCGTACCGTCGCCGCGCGCCCGGAGCGTGTTGCCCGAGACGGTGAGTTCGACCTCGACGCCCGGCCGCACGTTCAGTGCCAGCGAGATATCCATCCGGCTGCCGGCATCGGACTTCTGCTGCCGCTTGCGTTCGAACATCATCTTCTTGCGGGCGAGGTTGTCGACCGTATCGACCCTGGCCGGTTCCCTGAAGGTCACGAAGTCGGCGCTCGATATATTGGACTTGCTGGACAACGGCATGAAGAACGACGAACGGTCGTCGGTCGTGGCGGCGATATCCATCTTCACGAGCCCCTTGTCGCCCGAAATGCGGGCGGAGCCCGTGGCGTAGACCTTGCCGTAGAAAGAGTCGTTGTCCTGCGGGGTGGTGTTGAGCACCATCATCTGCCGGGGTGCGACGCGTACGTCGTAGGCGATGTTCGAGAGGTGTTGCAGGCTCAGGTCGATGTCGAAGCGCCCCTCGTTGCCCTCGGGATCGAATATCGGGACGTTCGAAGCCCGGAAGCGGTTGCCCTTGACGCTCAGCACCGCCCGGGGCATGGTGTAGGGCACCTGTGTGAAATCGACGCGCGTCGACAGCCCCGTGACGCGGATTTCGCCCGTGAGGTCGGCCTCGCGGCGCTGCCCCTGGAGCACCAGGTCGGCGGAGGCGTGCCCCCGGGTATCGGAAATGACGCCCGTGAGGATCGGGTCGAGCAGCCCCATGTCGAGGCTGTCGACATCCAGACGGGCATAGTAGCGCACCTGCGACGGAGCGTAGAAGCCCCGCACCAGCGTATCGCGCTTATGGCGGTCGGTGACGGTAACGCCCGCACGGTTGCGCAGGAAATCCCAGCGCGAGGTGAGGCGCAGCGGCGGTGCGGGTATGTCGTTGACCTGAAGGCTGTCGAGCAGGATGTCGGCCGTGATCTCGCCCGCATGGAGCGCTGATTTCATCGTCGCGGAACCGTTGGTGCGCCCCTCGAAGACGTAGCCCATGCGTTCGATGACCTGCGTGAAGGGCGCGAGGTCGAAATTGCGCAGGCGCAGCGTCACCGAATCCTCGCGGCTGCGCGAAGCGATACCGTCCAGCAGAAGTTCCTGCTCGCGGTTCATCACGAAGAACTTGTCGATCACGACCTGCGCCGTGTCAAGCTGTATCTTGTGGGCGAAAATCTGCCAGGTCTTCGAGCCGCGGGTGATGTGCGACGGCAGGATGCGCAGGTCGACGACGCGGCCGTTGGGCCCGTGCTCGTCGACGACGTCGGCCCGGACGCCCACCAGTCCGGATACCTTGCGCAGCGTATCGTTGAAGCCTGCCGAGAGCTGCACGCGCCCCTGCTTGGCGCCGCCCGTGAGCGAAAGCCCCGGCAGGTGGAGCATACCCGCATAGAGGTCTTCGGCCGAAGCGTAGACCGTGAGCGAGTCGCCCCGGTTCGAAGCGTTGACGTTGAGCCGCGTGGCCAGCATACGCTTGCGTTCGATATATTCCGAAGTCGCCTTGAGCGAAAGCTGGTCGCTCGCGGGGTTGAAAAGCAGTTGCAGCGACGAGCCGTCGGCCACCTGCAGGCCGGGCGAGATGGCGTCGGCGATCGGGTCGATATGGCGGACGTCGACCGAGAGGAGCGAAAAGTCGTTGGCCACGGCCATCCCCGATGCGCGGGGCCCCGACTCCTCGTCGCCGTGCCGCAACAGGGGGAGGTATTTCCAGGCACTGGCACGCAGGTAACGGAAGACCTCGCGGTAGCTGGTCTTGCTGCGGAACGTGGCGTCGGCAAAATCCGAGCGCAGTTCGACCAACTTGCTCCGGGCCGAGTTCTCGCCCGTGACGGTCATGCTCTTCGACGTGAGCTGCTTGTCGTTATAGCGGTAGAGGACGTCGGTGACCTGGATGCGGCCGTTCAGGTCATCGAGCGAGCGGCCGCCGGCCTTGGCGACGATATGCGCCGAAAGTTCCGAGACCGAGTCGCGGCGGTTGACATGCAGCCGGGCCAGGTCGGCACGGCGCAGATCCATCGTAAAGTCGTAACGGGGCACCGAGTCGTTGAAGTCGACCATGCCGAGGAAATCGAAATCGAGGTTGGGGTCGCGGGCCGTGATACGGCCGTCGAACTCGCGGTTGCGAAGCCGCCCGTCGAGGCGCAGCGAATCGTAGACATAGCCGTTGAAGCCCAGCTGCGTGACATTGCCCACTACATTGGCGTCGGTGACCCCCCGCCCGACGACGCCGTCGACGAAAGCCGTGAGCGTGGCGTTGCCCAGCAGGTCGCGGCGGCCGAGTAGTTCGCCCAGCCTGAGGTTGCGCGCGGCCACATCGCCCCTGACGCTGCTGCGCCCGCCGCGCAAGGGGCTCATCTGCAGGTTACAGTCAATGCCGCCCACGTCGGTCTTGGCACCCACCCGCATGTCGAACGACGAGAGCAGCCCGCGGAAACGGGCGTTGACGTCGATGTCGCCCGAATTCCCGAGGATCGCGACCAGCTTGTCGGAAAGCGCACGGCCGCCGATGCCCGCAGCCAGGGCGTCGATGGATTCGGCCGTGGAGGTCAGGCGCGGAATCGTCAGGTCGAAATGCGTCGTGCGGATGTCGGGCAGCCCCCTGACCGCGGCATCGGCCGTGAACCACGTCCCCTGGCCCACCTGTAGGCTCCTGACCTTGCCCGTGAAGTCGGAGACGACGCCCGCGACATCGATGTCGATATTGCTGAAAACGGTATGCCACCCGCGGAGCCGCGGGGCGAAATAGGCGATGTCGTCCGTGGAGACGGTGCTATTGCGCAGCTTGCCGTCGATGCGCACCTCGCCCAGGAAATCCTTGTAGCCGGCCCACGAATCGCCGACGAGCGAAATGTAGGGGATGTCGACGTTCGAACGGGGCGTGACGACGGAGGTATCCTCGAAGCCCAGCGCACCGTTGGTCAGGTAGAAACGCCCCGAGAAATGGTCGAGCACGAAGCCGCTGCGCTCACGTGCCGACATGGCCTCGATGGTGGTGTAGATCGACTGCCCGTCGATGGTGAAGTCGCTGACGTGCGCCGTGATGCCGTAGAGGTGCATATGGCCGAAGTCGATGCCGAATTCGGGATCGCGCCTCGTGAGCCGCTCCAGACAGAGATCCATGCCTTCGATGGAAGCCTTGCGCAGCGACAGGCGGAAATTGCCCTTCCGGGGCTTGTCGGGGTCGCTGATGCGGTTGACGATCTGCTTGATGTTCATCTCCCCCTCGGGGGTCTCGCGCAGGTAGAGCTTCGCCCCGCTGATCTCGCCGCGGCTGAACACCACCCCGCCGCCGAAAATGCCCAGCCCCGTGATGTAGGCGTCGAGGCTGCCGACGTAGAGCAGCGTGTCGCGCTGGTAATCCTCGACGTAGAAACCCTTGACCTTGACCTTGCTGAAAAGCCCGATGTCCACGCGGTCGATGCTCACGGTGGTTTCGAGCTTCCTGGATACCATGCGCACGGCTTTCTGTACCACGTAGTTCTGCACGGCGGGAATATCGAGCAGCAACGAAAGCACCATGGGCAGAATTATCAGCAACAAAACCGCTACCGAGAACACCTTTCCCAATATTTTTATACCTTTGCGCATTGATAGGTCGTTATAACCTGCAAATTTAACTAAAATAGTTAAAAAAAACGAAAAACCGGATGGATATTACAATTCTCGGCATCGAATCCTCGTGCGACGATACGTCGGCTGCCGTGATCCGCAACAACCTGCTGCTGTCGAACGTGATCGCCTCCCAGGCCGTGCACATTAAATACGGCGGCGTGATCCCCGAACTGGCTTCGCGGGCGCACCAGCAGAACATCATACCGGTGGTCGACACGGCACTCCGAGAGGCCGGGCTCACCGTCGGGGAGATCGATGCCATCGCCTTCACGCGCGGCCCCGGGCTGCTGGGTTCGCTGCTCGTCGGGGTATCGTTCGCCAAGGGGCTCTCGGTGGCGCACGACATCCCGATGGTCGAGGTCAACCACCTGCAGGGGCATATCCTCTCGCACTTCATCGACCTGCCCGACCGCGAACTGCCCCATCCCGGCTTCCCGTTCCTCTGCCTGCTGGTCAGCGGCGGGCATACGCAGATCGTACGCGTGGATTCGCCGCTCGATATGGAGATCATCGGCACGACGATCGACGACGCCGCAGGCGAAGCGTTCGACAAATGCGCCAAAGTCATGGGCCTGCCCTACCCCGGCGGCCCGGTGATCGACCGCCTGGCAAAGGAGGGCAACCCCAAGGCGTTCCGCCTGGCACACCCCCATGTCGACGGCTACGACTATTCGTTCTCGGGGCTCAAGACCTCGTTCCTCTATATGCTGCGCGACGCCGTGGCCGGCGACCCCGATTTCATCGAGCGCAACAAGGCCGACCTCTGCGCGTCGCTCCAGAGCACGATCGTGGAGATCCTGCTCGACAAACTGGTACGGGCGTCGAAGGACACGGGCATCCGCGACATCGCCATCGCCGGGGGCGTATCGGCCAACTCGGGACTGCGCAACGGCATCGTCGAGCAGGGCCTCAAGCGCGGCTGGCGCACGTTCCTGCCGGAATTCAAGTTCACGACCGACAACGCCGCGATGATCGCCATGGCAGGCTACTACCACTACCAGCACGGCGACTTCTCGTCGCTCGACGTGTCGCCCGTGGCACGGCTCGAAGAGCTGTAATGCGGCCGGGAAGATGAAACGGCTCGCGGCATTCGTGCTGCTCCTGGCGGGGATCGGCAGTGCATACGCCGGCGACGGCGATGCGGAGCGGCTTCGCGCATGGCGCGCCGGGGAAAAGGTCTCGGAAGAAGCGGTGGCGGAATACGGCATCGACCGCTGTTTCGCCAGTTCGGAGATCGGCGACGCACTCTTCGCGCGCATGTACGGCAAATCCTACAAGCCGGACTGCACCGTCCCCCGCTCGGAGCTCCGCTACCTGCGGGTGCTGCACCGCAACCTCGCAGGCGAAACCCTGCTGGGCGAACTGGTCTGCAACGAGGCCATAAGCGGCGACCTGCTGGAAATCTTCCGGATGCTCTACGACGCGGCCTACCCCATCGAACGCATGGTGCTGATCGACGAATACGACGCACAGGACGGCCCTTCGATGCGGGCCAACAACTCTTCGGCATTCAACTTCCGGTTCATCGCGGGAACCGGAGTGCTCTCCAACCACAGCCGGGGCATGGCCGTCGACATCAACCCGCTCTACAACCCTTATGTCAAAACGAACGGCGGCCGCACGGTCGTCGCCCCCGCGGAAGCTGCCCCATATGCCGAACGGAAGCGGGATTTCCCCTACAAGATCGCCGAGGACGCCCCCTGCTGCCGGGAGTTCCTGCGCCACGGATTCACCTGGGGCGGCCACTGGAAAAGCCTGAAGGACTACCAGCATTTCGAGAAAAAGCAATAGCCGCCCGGAAGCCTCAGCACTGCGCAGGGAGGCCGCCCGCGGTTATTTCGGGACGGCAACGATCGATTCGGAATCGCTCCCGGGTATTCCGGGACAGCATCCGGCCAGTTCGGGACAACACAAAGGCTCCCGACCTTTCGAGGTCGGGAGCCTTTTTTCCTTCGGGCATCCCCGGATTTTCCGGAGACCGGATTATTTTACGCCGAAGAGTTTTCCCTTCAGCGAAAAATTGTCGTACTCGGCCTTGAGCGAAGCCATCAGATCGCGCACCGACTGGATCTTTTCGGCCCGCCATGCGTTGGCGCCGCAGAAGGCATAGCCGTTCTGCAATTTTCCCTTGAAGGCGTTGTAGAGCGCCAGCATGATGCAGTAAGGGCTGTGCGTCACGTCGCACGTCTTGATGCAGTCGAACGGGCAGTTCTTGGGGCGTTTCAACCCCTCCTTCACCCGGTCGAGGAACGAGCTGTGGATGGCCCGCCCCGGCATACCCACGGGGCTCTTGATGATCTCGATATCCTGCTGCGTGGCATCGAGGTAGCTCTGCTTGAACGCCGGGTCGGCGTCGCACTCCTCGGTCGTGACGAAGCGGGTGCCCATCTGCACACCCTCGGCGCCCAGCGACATGATGCGGTAGATATCCTCGCCGGTATAGATACCGCCGCCGGCGATGACGGGGATATGGCAGCCGTGCTCGGCCTCGAACGCATGTACTTCGGCGACGATTTCGGGAACGATGCTCTCGAGCGCATAGTGCTCGTCGACAAGCTGCTCCTCCTTATAGCCGAGGTGGCCGCCCGCCTTGGGGCCTTCGACCACGATGGCGTCGGGAATGTACTTATATTCTGCAAACCATTTCTGGCACAGCAGTTTCGCGGCGCGCGCCGACGATACGATGGGTGCCAGTTTGGTTTTGGCTCCTTCGGTAAGGAACGACGGCAGGTTGAGCGGCAGCCCGGCGCCCGAGAAGATGATGTCGGCCTTCTCGGCGATGGCGGTTCTGACCATGTCAGCGAAATTGGACATGGCGACCATGACGTTCACGCCGACGATGCCTTTCGTGGCCTCGCGTGCCTTTTTCAGTTCCTGTTTCAGCCCCCAGATCGAGGCCGTACGGTAATCTTTCGAATAGTCTTTGTAAATCACTCCCAGGCCGGCCGACGAAATGACGCCGATGCCGCCCTGGTCGGCAACGGCCGAAGCCAGCCCTGCGAGCGATATGCCTACGCCCATACCGCCCTGCACGATGGGGACGGGAGCGAGCAAATTTCCGATTTTCAATGCTTTCATTTTGTTGTGGATTAGTGCAAACCTAATTAACCGCACCAAAGGTACGAAAAACAAAACGGAACACACCATATCCCATACGAATTAATTGTTAATTCTCTGCCGGGCGGCGCCGGAACCGTCGGGAAGGCACGGGCGGAGGATGCAGCGCCCCGTCATGCCGCCGGGGAGCGGGAATTACAGGAACCGGACACCTCTCACCCGGGCGCGGTTGCGGCCGGGGGCTTCGCGCTCGACGATACCGGTCACCACGTCGGCGGCATCGTGCCAGCGGTTGGCGCGGAACCGGCGGCGGTAGGTCGTCAGGTGGGCGTATAGCTCCGGCCAGCGCAGGTTCCAGCCCCGGGGAAAGCGCACGAGGTGCAGCGCCGTGGCCGAATTGGAGAGGATGCGCGCCTCTTTGTTGGCGCCCTGGTGGAACCATTCGATGCGCACGGAGGGTGCCAAAGCCTGCAGCGAGCGTGCAAAACCGCGGCCGCCGTTATTGCTTTCGACGGCCGCCTGCCGCGTATCGGAGCGCAGGAGCATCCCGGCCACGAGCGGCTCGGTGACCTCCATCGGTTCGCGCGAATAGACGGCATCGGTAATGTAGACTACCCCGTCGGCATCGACTGCATACGAGAGCGAACAGAGGTAGTCGTCGCCCGTATCGGCCGTATCGGTATAGTTGGCGCGGCGGACGATCTCGTGCGGCAACTGGTCGTACTCGGCGAAGTTCAGCCCGTAGAGCAAACCCTCGCGGGACGAGGGATGCCCCTGGTACATACTTTCGAATTGCAGCGGGTCGAGCCGCCGTTTGGCTTCGAGCAACGCACGCCCCTGCTGCCCTTCCCACAACGCCTCGCCCGGGACACGGGGGTCGACCTCGGTGGGCGGCGAGGCCTTGAGCGCCTCGAAATTCAGGTGCAGCCACGTGTCGGGGGACAGCCCGTCGAGCTGCGCCCAGCGGGTGAACTCAACGACGGGTTCACGCGCGGCGAGCGTGCCGATAAGGTCTTCCTCGTGCCAGCGTGTGAAGACGATCAGTTCGCGCGAGGCGTTGTGCATGCGCGTCCGCACGACCGAGGTATACCACTCCCAACAGTTGGCGCGGACGATGGGCGAATTGGCTTCGAGGGCATCCTTGTAGAGGTCGTCGAGGATGAAGCAGTCGACGCGGTTACCCGTGAGCGAGCCTTCGCGCCCGACGGAGAGCAGTCCGCCGCGGCGGCCGATGACCTCCACTTCGTCGGCCGTACGGATATAACCGGGCGGTTTCGCACCCTGTTTGATGGTCGTGGCGGGAAAAAGCGCGGCATATTCGCGCGATTCGACGATGCGCTGCACGCGGCGGTTGAATTTCGAAGCCAGCGCCCCGGAATAGGAGGCGATCGCAACGCGCAGGTCGGGATCAAGCCCCAGCACGTAGGCCGGAAGCAGTGTCGTCGCGCCGACGCTCTTGCCGTGCTGGGGAGGCATGGTGACGATCAGACGCCGGATGCGCCCGGCCGCAAAAGCCTCCAGCACACGGTAATACGCCCGGTGGAAGGGTTGCAGCTCGAGGAAGGGATAGACCGCCAGCGCGAATGCGCCGAACGAAGGGGGCACACCCGCGACGGAGGGAAGAGCCCCGGACGGCCCGGCTCCATCCGTGCAGATCGCCCCGTACCCGGGCACGGCGGGCCGGCCGGCAATGGCACCTTGGGCGGGGGAAACAGGCCGGACGGGCACAGCTGGAAGGCCGGGTGTGACGGGCTGACCGGAGGCGACGGAAATATCGCCGGGAACGGACTGATCGCAGGGAACCGATTGGGCGCAGGGAACGGAAGATCCCGAGGGATCGGGCTGGCCGGGTATAGCGGGCTGGCCGGGCGCGGCGCGAAGGCCGGGGAAATCGGGATCGAGGATGGCGGCAGGTACGAAAACCTCTGCGGAAGGAATTTCCGCAGAGGCCGGGTCGGTTTTAACAGACATTGGTTTGATTTTTGAACCCTATGCGCGGCGCCGCGGCGGGAGGTTCGGAAGAAAATGCCGTTCCGGCGGCTGCGCCGGGCCCGGAGGGATGGCCGGAACGGATGAAGCGGATTACACGCAGCGCTTCAGCTCGGAGAAGTCGAAGTCGTTGAGCACTTCGCCCCCGGCTTGCGTGGTGTGGAATTCCCACCAGACGGGCACGAGATCCGTAACAGGGTGCTGCACCCCTTCGGGCAGCGAAAGGCGGCCGCGGTAGACGATGACCGACGCCGTGAGGCGGCAGTCCGTATCGCCGAAGCGGAACGCGAGCGAACCCGAAAAATAGTTCCCGCCGTCGATGGCGTCCGACAACCGTGCCGCCGCCTCATGGTAAAGTTCAGGTGAAACCGAATACATAGTTGATAATTAGCAAGATTTTTGCAAATAAATTTGCAGGCAGAAATAAGTTGTTTAACTTTGCAGGACAAAGATAAGTTCAAATATTGAATTTCCAAATAAAACATTCAATTTTTTAATATAAAATTTTCCGATTAAAAGTTATGAACGAACGGGTAAAACTGATACGGAAACAGTTGGGGATGACGCAAGAACAACTGGCACAGCGGCTTGGCATCGGCAAGGCGGCGCTCTCGATGATCGAGACCGGCAAGGCGGGGCTCTCGGCACGCAACCGGAACATCCTGGTTCAGGAATTGAACGTAAATCCCGAATGGCTCGAAAGCGGCAAGGGCAACATGTTCAACGCCGAACCCGACCTGACAGCTTACATGCACCGCACGGACAATTCGCTGCCGTTGCAGAGCGTGCCCCTCTACTCGATCGAGGGCACGGCGGGGCTGGTACCGCTGTTCGCCGACCAGGCGCAGGCCAAACCCGTGAATTTCATCCACATTCCCAACCTGCCCAAATGCGACGGCGCCATATATATCGTAGGGGATTCGATGTACCCGCTGCTCAAAAGCGGCGACATCGTACTTTACAAACAACTGGGCGACATCAACGACATCTTCTGGGGCGATATGTATCTGCTGTCGATCGACATCGACGGCGAGGAGTACGTGACGGTGAAATACATTCAGAAATCCGACCGCGAGGGGTATGTGAAACTCGTGAGCCAGAACCCGCACCACGCAGACAAGGACGTGGCAATCAACCGCATAAGGGCAATCGCGCTGGTCAAGGCCAGCATCAGGATGAACTCGATCCGGTAGCGGCCCGGACGGGGCGCCCGTATGCCCGTATCTCCCGGGAAACGATCCCGGCGGCAGCGCCCCGATGTCCGCCGCAACCCCGCTGCCGGACATTGTACTGCAAAAACGGCACAGCTGAAGCGCGAAGGGCGGAACCCGCAGCCGGGAACCTGCCGCGAAAGAAGATGAACCGGCACCCTGATTCCGAAAAAATTTCCTATCTTTCGGAAAATAAAACCGCCCGACATGGAACTATCCGATAAAAAATTCGCGGTGCTGATCGACGCCGACAACATCTCGCACCGGAAAATCAAGGACATACTCGACGAAATCGCCAACTACGGCACGCCGACGATCAAGCGTATCTACGGCGATTTCACAGACCCGAAATTCGCGGCATGGAAAAGCGTGCTGCTCGAGAATTCGATCACCCCGATCCAGCAATACGCCTACACGACAGGCAAGAACGCGACGGATTCGGCGCTGATAATCGACGCGATGGACATCCTGCACAAAGAGTCGGTCAACGGATTCTGCATCGTGTCGAGCGACAGCGACTACACCCGCCTGGCGAGCCGCATCCGCGAATCGGGACGGGAAGTACTCGGTTTCGGGGAGAAGAAGACCCCCAAGCCGTTCATCAAATCGTGCGACAAATTCATCTATGTCGAGATACTCGGGCAGTCCGCACCCGCCCCGGCTCCGGTATCGGCACCGGCACAAACAGCGGCAGCTGTGCCGGCAGCAAAGGCTGCGACGCCGAAAAAAACCGCGAAAAAACATCAGGGGCGCAATGCACCCGAAACAGACATGCCGGAAGCAGCCGTCGCGGAACACGTTGCTGCGGAGGCAGCCCCCGCAGAACCCGCCGCTGCGGAGAAAAAGGTAGCCCCGGCTCCGGATACGGCACAGCCCCAGCCGATCATCCGTCCGATCGACGACGATTTCAAGACACTGCTCGCAAACACGATCGAAGACGCCGCCGACGACAGCGGCTGGGCCTTCCTCGGAATCGTGGGCGGGGTACTCACCAAGAAGATGCCGGATTTCGACCCCCGCAATTACGGGTACAAAAAACTGTCGCTGCTGGTAAAATCCCTTTCGAAAATAGTCGAAATCGAAGAGCGTCCGTCGGAAAACGGAGAGCTGAAACTCGTCTACGTCCGAAACCGTACCCGGTAGACGTCCGAGCCTGCCGTCCCGGCAACCGAGCCACGCGGGAACCACGGACGCCCATGCAAAATACGCAGCACAGGCCCCCCCGCAAGATTTTCCGGGGCACTATCCCTGCAGGATTTCCCGGCCGGATGCGGCATAACAAGCACGTTACAGCAACGACAAGCACGTTACAGCAACGAGGCCGCTGCAACGCAATCTTGCAGCGGCCTTTCGCATAGCCCCCAATCCGGGTTGCGCGCCCGGCACAGGAGCTGCACGGGAACAGCGCAGGAGCAGCCGAAACAGCAGAAAGAACAACGGCAGGAACAGCGGCGGGGCAAGATGGGAACAGCGGCGGAAGCAACAGCAGGGAGAACGGAAGAAGGCAAATTACAGCGAAAAATCCGGAGCAGCACTTACAATCCGGAAGCAGCATTCGCAAAAAATTTTAATAATAAGGCCGCTATCAAATCGCAACCAAATTCACAAATCCGGTAACAAATAAAACACAAAACGAGCCGCCAAAAGCAGGATTATCAGCAACACGGAGGCGCAAAGAGAAAAACCCGGCGGATACGGGCTGCAAAAAAGTCACCCGTCGTGAACAATTTGACAATAAATTTATATATTTGTGATATTGTTTTCAAAACCCTACTAATCCGAAACAAGACATGGACAAAAC
>ENA-OZKY01000475-OZKY01000475.1-human-gut-metagenome-genome-assembly--contig:-NODE-475-length-12785-cov-3.979340_pt1 | contig 12785 bp, 10 predicted proteins | sample MGYA00244830_ERZ653773 | MGnify/ENA primary metagenome ERZ653773 (study PRJEB26926, sample SAMN06165206) | human gut metagenome | biome: ENVO:00009003; feature: ENVO:2100002; material: ENVO:00002003...
CGAGATTAGCGAGTGTCTCGTGGGCTCGGAGATGTGTATAAGAGACAGTTGTATGGCTTGCGGCAGGGACGATTTGTTCTTTCGCACAATACAAGCCCGATCGTTTGGGAGAAGGTTTTGAAGCAAAAACTATTGTCATGCCGGACGATTACAGCGGAAGGGTAGTGACGACTCTTGTTCGGAGTTTGTCGTCGTGCGACACGCATAAAGCGGTGCTTTACGTGCACGGATATAACGATTATTTCTTTCAGGAAACGCTGGCTCGGACGTTTAACGATTCCTGCTTTAATTTCTATGCCGTGGATTTGAGAAAATACGGACGCTCGTTATTGCCGGAACAAACGCCGTTCGAGGTTCGAGATTTGCAAGAATATTTTGCCGATATAGATACGGCTCTGACTCTTATTCGGGAGGAGGGAAATACCGATATCGTGTTGATGGCTCATTCGACGGGAGGATTGATAACATCGCTTTATTGTGAGGCTCATCGTAACGACTTGCCGGTACAGGGACTCATTTTGAACAGTCCGTTTCTCGACATGAATATGAATTGGTTCTATGAGAAGATTCTGGTTCCTATCGTGTCGGCTTGGGGGCGTTGGTTTAAAGGAACGAAGATAAGTCAGGGAAACTCTACCGCTTATGCCGAGAGTTTGCTAAAAGATCATCATGGGGAGTGGGATTATGATACCGACTTGAAATTTAAGGTATCTCCGCCTGTTTCTTCGGCATGGATACGGGCGATACATCGCGGTCACAATCAAATTCATAAAGGGTTGCATATTCCCTGTCCCGTTTTGTTGATGTATTCGAGTCAATCGGTGGACGGAAATAAATGGACGCCTCAACATCAATCGGGAGATGCCGTACTCGATGTAAAGGATATTGCCCGCTATGGTCGCATGTTGGGACCAAAAGTCACAGAGTTTGAGGTTCAGGAAGGAATGCACGATCTCGTACTTTCGAAACCTTCGGCTCGTCAAGCTGCTTATTCCGAGATGTTTCGTTGGCTTCGGAGCAACGGATTGAACGAGTGATACCCCCAAAGTTCGTTTATTCTCCGAGGGGCATCGAAAACACGATGTGGGGCATATCGATGCCTCGGTAGTGTTTTACGATGGTATCGCCGGGAGTCATACCGATTCGTTTTGCGACTCCTTGCGAAGGAAGGTTATTGTCGCGGATAATGGAGTAAATGCGTTTTATACCCAAAATGTGGGAGGCATAGTCGGCGCATGATCGTGCGGCTTCGGTAGCATACCCTTTGTGCCAGAAATTTTTGCGAAGGAGATAGCCTATTTCGGGAACGGTTTGTTCTCTGTATGGTTGCATAGTGATGCCACATTGTCCGATGAGTTCTCCGTTTTCTTTAAGAACGGCCCCCCATAAACCGACTTTGTCTTCGGCATATCTCTTTATTTGTCGGTCTAACCATTCCCGGACTTCTATGTCGTTGAATGCGCCTTCGTAGGCGTACATCACCTCGTTGTCTTGTAAAAGTTTACAAACTTCATGAAAGTCGTTCGGGCATAACTCTCTAAGAATTAATCTCTGGGTTTCTAATATCGTTCTCATTTCACCGGTCTCCGGTTAAAGACGTTGTTATTCGGCATTCTGTTCGGATTGCTGTTTTTCCAACTGTAAGACTTGTTTGTCTGCGAGTTCGAGCGTGCGTACGTTCAGTTGATATTCTCGTTTGAGGTCATCGACATTTTTCATGAGGTTGGCGAGCTCACGGGTCGCTTTAACGGCTTCGCGAGTGACGGGGTCGAGCGATAGAGTGTATCGGTTTCCACCCAAGTAAGTGAGGGTTATTTTTTTACTCGTATTATTCGCTATGAGTGCTGCGACGGCAGAACATTGACCGTCTTTGTATGTCACGATTTCGGTATATTTGCCGTCGTTGGTGAACCGGTAATTATTGGCTCCGTCGTACCCGATAACGAGAGTTTCGGCTTTACTTTTGTCCGGGAGCGTCGCCCGTATGGAACTGTGTTTTATCGGTGTGCTTCCGTAATATACGCTTGCTAACTGCATTTGTCCGTTTTCTGTGACCAAAACTTTCAATTGGCTACGATTTATCGCAGCTTGTTTGGGAAGTTTCTTATATATATAATTCCCTTCCGTTTGGTATTTGGCATCTTTTTCGAACCGGAAGTTTTTCTTGGCCGCTTCAAGTTCGGTTTGTCTCACTTTGAGTACACTGTCTATATAAAGCAGGTTTTGCTCGCTCTCTTTTTGTTTTACGCGGCACATGAGCAACATACCTGCTTTTATCTGTTTGAAGGCTTTGGGGTATAATAATTCGATACTGTCGATAGCGTTTTTAGCATTGGCGTATTGACCGTTTTCGAATAACTTCCGAGCTTTTTCATATTGAGCGTTAGCTTCATTACTATTGTCTCCGCAGGAGAATAATACTATCGCACAGGAGCATATCCAAAAGTAAAGATATTTAGCCATAATTGATCGGTGTATTGTATTTGATGTTAATTCTATCTAATAGACCCTCTCTGTACATCTTTGACGCCCTTAACGGTTTTGAGCTTTTTCATCAAACTGTTGAGGGAGGAGATGTCATCGACCGTGACGGTGATATGTCCTTGAAAAAGGCCGTCGTTCGAGTCGATCGAGATGCCTCTCATATATATGTTTTTCTCTTTTGAAATAATCGATGTAATGTTCGTTACGATACCGATATCGTCGTTTCCGATAACTCGCAGGACGGTGACGTATTTGGACCCCATTTTGCCCGACCAGCGGGCATTGACTACTCTGTAACGGTAACGACTGTATATGTGCCGCGCGTTCGGACAATCTTTACGGTGTATTTTGATAGTTCCTTCCGTGGAGACGAATCCAAAGATTTCGTCGCCGTAAATGGGGTTGCAGCATTTGGCCAATTTATAGTCGATACCTTTGACATCGCCGCCTATGACTAGCTCGTCTTCTTTCGATTCGTCGGGTTCTTTTTGTAAAGTAAATTCTTCTGCCGTACGAGTTTCGTATTGCTCTTCGTTTTCTTTTTTATCGATTTCGAGATAAAGGTCGATTACGCGATTGACGTCGATATGTTCATCGGCCAATTCGTTGTAAAAATCGGTGACGGTCTTATAGCCCATTTTTTTTATAAGGCGCATCATTACACCGTCTTCCATCTCTATTTTGCGGTTTTTGAACCGTCTTTGCAAAAGCTCTTTCCCATATTCCGCCGCTTTATTCTGCTGTTCGTTCAGGGCTTGCTTTATCTTTACCCGCCCTTTCGATGTCGCGGCTATGTTGAGCCAGTCTTGCTTCGGTGTCTGATTGGGAGAGGTAAGTACTTCGATCGTATCGCCGCTTTTCAGTTTGTATTTTATGGTTTCGATCTTTCCGTTTACCTTGCCGCCGACACATTTGCAGCCTAACCCGGTGTGAATGAGGAATGCGAAGTCCAGTAACGTGGCTCCCAAAGGCAATTTGTATAGGTCTCCTTTCGGAGTGAATACGAATACCTCTTTGTCGTAGAGATCCATTTTGAAATCGCGCATGAGTTCCAAAGCTCCACCGTTTCCGGCCGCTTCGAGTACTTCGCGCACATTGTTCATCCAATCGTCCAGCCCGTTCTCGCTTTTAATTCCTTTGTATTTCCAGTGGGCGGCAAGTCCCCGTTCGGCTATTTCGTCCATTCGCCGGGTACGTATTTGTACCTCTACCCAGCGTTGTTTCGGTCCCAGCACAGTGATGTGTAACGATTCGTATCCGTTCGATTTGGGAATGGACAGCCAGTCCTTCATTCGCTTGGGGTTGGGCTGGTACATATCGGTAACGATCGAATATACCTTCCAACAGTCTGCCTTTTCCTGTTCGAGGGGAGTTTCCAGTATGACACGAATGGCAAACAGGTCATAAATGTCTTCCAAATCGGCTTTTTGTTTTTTCATCTTATTCCAGATGGAAAAGATGGATTTCGTGCGGCCCTTGATTTCGAAATGTAGACCTTCGGCTTCGAGTTTTTGTTTTACCGGTTGGATAAATTCCATAATGTATTTATCCCTGTTCCTCTTGGTTTCGTTGAGTTTGTGGGCTATCTGGTCGTAGATTTCCCGATTGGTGTATTTTAGGGAGAGGTCTTCCAGTTCCGATTTTATGGAGTATAGTCCCAATCGGTGCGCCAGCGGAGCATAAAGATAGGAGGCCTCGCAGGCGATATCATAACGGTATTTTTCGTTGGGGTGGTGGTTTATCATTTTCATGACGCAAAGCCGGTCGGCGATCATGATGATGATAACTCGTATATCTTCGGCGAACGATAGTAACAGTTTTCGGAAATTCTCGCTTTCGACGGCAGCCTGTTTGGCATACAAGCTGTTCGATTTAATGAGACCCCGAATGAGCTGGGCTATGTCGTCCCCGAATTCTTTTTTTACGGTTTCGATAGTGAGGAATTCGCTGACGACCAAGTTGAAAAGTAGAACCGAAATAAGCATACTTCGTTCTAATCCTACCCTGTCGCATAAGATGAGCGCAGTATTCAGATTACGGACAACAGGATTTATTCCTTGTTTGTTTCGCTGATAGTGCCCTGTTTCGACGGCTTCGGAAATGAGGCGACGCATGCGGTTGAAGTCTTCTACTCTTAAAACCGGGCGACTATTGCGTAACAGTTGCCGATAGACCGATAGGACATTTTCTTTTTCGTCGAGTGTAAAATAGCTTTTTTCGGGCATAAGGTGCGACTGTTTTCAAAAATTCTGTCTCAAATATATATTTTTGTGGGTAAAAATGCGCTTTTTTTTAGAGCTTTTTGTAGTTTTGGGAACGGAATTAAAATTCATTATTCATTACAAGCTATGTTTACACCGGAAGATTTAGATTTGTTTGCCGAAAAAGGTATTGACGTACATACGGTTGAGGAGCAGTTGGCCTCGTTTAAAAGCGGATTTCCTTTTTTAAGGATATTATCTTCTGCTTCTGTCGGGAACGGTATCTTATCGCTTGACGAACAGCAAACGCAATATTATCTCGATTTGTGGGAAGGTTACTTGAAAGATAATCATAAGGTCGTGAAGTTTGTTCCGGCATCGGGAGCTGCGAGTCGTATGTTCAAAGATTTGTTTGCATTCCTTTCTGCCGATTACAGTGAGCCACAAACTGATTTCGAAAAGAAATTTTTCAATTCGATCGAACATTTTGCGTTTTACTCCGATCTTAACGAAGCCTGTTTGAAGAATGAAGGAAAGAGCATAACCGATTTGATAGAATCGGGCAATTACAAAGCGGTGGTATCCAATCTGCTCGAAGCGAAGGGATTGAATTATGGTTCTTTACCGAAAGGGTTATTGAAATTTCATCGTTATGCGACGAATAACCGTACGGCTATGGAGGAACATTTGACGGAGGGAGCTCTTTATGCCGCCAGTTCCGACGGGGAGGTCAATATTCATTTTACGGTATCTCATGAGCACCTTGCCGATTTTAAAGCATTAGTAGCCAAGAAGAAAGCGGATTATGAGCGACGTTATGGCGTACGTTATCATATTAGTTTTTCTGAGCAAAAGCCTTCTACCGATACTATTGCGGTCGATGCGAATAACGAGCCGTTCCGAGAGAATGGTAGGCCGTTGTTCCGTCCGGGGGGACACGGGGCTTTAATCGAGAATCTGAACGACATAGATGCCGAAATCATATTCGTAAAAAATATAGATAATGTAGTGCCCGACAGACTGAAAGAGCCGACCATGCGGTTTAAGAAAATCATCGGAGGGGTGCTGGTATCGTTACAAACGGAGATAAACCGTTATATTACCATGTTGAAAAGCGGGAAATACACGATCGACGATTTACGGGAAATGATACAGTTTTTGCATAAAAAGCTTTTCGTCAGAAATGAGGAAACCAAACATTTGGAGGATGCGGAGCTGGCTTTGTATTTGTTGCGGAAGTTGAATCGCCCGATTCGTGTATGCGGAATGGTTCGCAATTCCGGCGAACCCGGCGGGGGGCCTTTTATCGCTTATAATCAGGACGGAACCACATCTTTGCAGATTTTGGAGAGTTCTCAAATAGATATGTCGAATCCAGATGCTAAGGAGCAGTTCGAGTCGGGTACTCATTTTAATCCGGTAGATTTGGTTTGTGCCGTGAGGGATAATAAGGGAGAGAAATATGATTTGCCGAAATACGTAGATAAAAATACCGGTTTTATTTCGCTTAAATCGAAGAATGGCAGAGAGCTGAAAGCTCTTGAATTACCGGGACTTTGGAACGGGGCCATGAGCGATTGGAGTACTGTTTTTGTGGAGGTTCCAGCAGAGACGTTCAATCCTGTCAAGACAGTTAACGATTTACTCCGTCCGCAGCATCAGTAAAGTGTGGGAATCGGCATGGAATAGAGGGCGATATGCAGTGGTATATCGCCTTTTTTTGTAACTTTGCACTTGCGAGGATAAGCATCGCCGTGGTATGGACCCAATAGACTTTTGTTTATACCTCTGGCCTGTATTACCATTGCATATGATTGATGAGAATAGTGGGGCATGAAATCTAACCGATTTTTATTCTTCGGCTATTCGTTAAGTAAAAAAGAAAAACAAGAATAGAAAATATGACGTTTGAAGAGTTCGGATTGTCCGAAGATGTTATGCGAGGGCTGGATGCCATGAATTTTAAGGAGGCGACTCCTGTTCAGGAACAAACCATTCCTGTGATATTGCAAAAAAGAGATTTAATAGCTTGTGCTCAAACCGGTACGGGAAAGACGGCCGCCTATATACTGCCATTACTGAATCTGCTTACAGAAAAGCAGGGCGACGGAGATAGAGTGCGTGCTGTGATTGTCGCTCCTACGAGGGAGTTGGCGCAACAGATCGACATGCAGTTCGAGGGATTTTCCTATTTTCTTCCTATTTCTACTGTTGTGGTTTCGGGTGGGGGAGATGGCGCTTCATGGGACCAGCAAAAGCGGGGGTTAACGATGGGTGCGGACATTATTATCGCCACACCGGGACGGCTTATCTCTCATTTGAATATCTCGAATATCGATTTTTCGGGAGTGGAGTGTTTTATTCTCGATGAGGCTGACCGGATGCTCGACATGGGTTTTTATGACGATATTATGAAAATAGGTAAAAAATTGCCCGAGAATCGTCAAACGGTCATGTTTTCGGCGACTATGCCTCCCAAGATTCGGCAGTTAGCCAAGAATATCATGAACGAACCGGTAGAAGTCAATGTGGCTATCTCGAAACCGAACGAGGCCATAGACCAGTCGGCTTATGTCTGTTATGAGAGTCAGAAGATGGGAATCGTCGATTGGCTTTTCAAGGAACCGACCGGAACGAAAACGATCGTTTTCTCTTCTTCGAAACAGAAAGTAAAAGAGTTGGCATTTTCCTTGAAACGAAAAAAATATAAGGTAGAGGCGATGCACTCAGACTTGGAGCAATCGGAGCGCGAATCGGTCATGCTTGATTTTAAAAATAATAAAATCGATATTTTGGTGGCAACCGATGTTATTTCCAGAGGTATTGATATCGATCAAATAGGATTGGTCATTAATTATGACGTACCTCATGACCCGGAGGATTACATTCATCGTATCGGTCGCACGGCCCGAGCCAATGCCGACGGTACAGCTATTACATTCGTGTCGGAAAAAGAACAAGGCAAATTCCATCGAATCGAATTGTTTTTGGGGTATGATATTCCTAAACGGGAATTGCCCGAGGGGTTGGGCGATGCTCCGGTTTATTCTCCTAAACAAGGTCGGGGAGGTCAACGAAATCGAGGCGGTAAGAGAGGCGGAACCGGTGCTAAAAATTACGGAAAGGGAGGTAAGAGGAAACCTAAAAAGAACAATCGAGGTTCACAAAGTACCGAAATTTCAAGAAAATCCGAAAGGCATCATGGTCGTTCCAAGTCGTCCGGGAAACAATCGGGCGGTGTGGAACAATAGTTGTAAGGGTTAATTATAAGAAGTTATTTTAAATTTATTGAGAAATAATATTATCATTTCAAGCAGGTATGTTCCGGCCATATTGAGCCCCTGTCTCGCATCTCGAATCCCTTGATTTTTGTCAATAGCCCGCTATTGACTGCATATCTCGGACTCCAATCTGCTTCAACATGGGTCTCAATCTGTCTCGGAATAAATTCAAAACAGCTTCTTAGTAATGAATTTTTTGTCGATAACCACATTTCAGTCTCTCTGGCGAAGGGTTGAGAAATATCGTTTGATTGTAGAATTTAACCCCTTCGCCCTGCGGGCACTCCCCCTATATTTCCTATGGGAACACAGGGGGAGAGGGTGATGCTATAATCCGGTTCCTCTGCTGCGGACATTTTTTAACCTGTCACTTCGACACCCCACCCTATATTTTTTTGGCAACAAAACACCCCGTAAGGCTACGGAAAACGGCAAAGGAAGAGGGTATGATTTTTATTATTGTCAAAGCTATGCAGCGAACCAAAGCGATCGAGACAGACAGTCTTCATAAACGGAGGCAATCTGTCTTAAATACAAACCATTATATTATCTCCGAAATTCGAGCAAGTAATTTACAAGAGTAGAGTCCTGTTGGTTTCTCCCTCAAAGCCTTATATTTTAAATCCTTTACGTGCCTATGCGAAATTTCGCACAGGCACGTAATACCCAATCCCATTCACTATAAACTAACGGCACATTACTTTCTCTCGGAAAGTACCGCAACAAACTATATAAACACCTTTGTCAAGCGGTAATACATTATCACCTACAACTCCTTTTATTCGAGATACCAATCGACCTTGCAGGTCATAAATGGCAATGGGCATGTCCCGATCCAAAGAAATAGTAATGCCTCCGTTTCCTGTGATTATCTTAAATAAATTCTTCGATTGTTCCACGCCCGAAAAATCTACTCCTTCCAATGTAAAAGACTCTTTCCATAGCCCTCCCCGGTTCCAATAGTCATAAAAATTCTCTTGCGGGACACACAATACACAGCTCTTAGGCACGCCGGTAAAAGGCTCATACGTCGCGTACAACTCATATCCGAAACGCCCATAACGATAATCTTCATACACTTCCGTTTCCGGGGGAACAGGAGCCTGCAAATATACCTTGCGAAGATTTACACAATTTTCCAAAAACGAATATCCCACTTTTTTCACATCACTCGGGATAAATACCACTTCAAGGTCTTCACACCCCGCCAAAAGGCCTCTTGCCACATTTTCATTACCACCCGGCACTGTAAAAATTTTCAGACCGGTATTCGAGAACGCATACATTCCCAACTTCACCGAATCCGGCAATATAATCTTTTGCAGCGAAGAGCAGCCCTTGAACGCCGACGCTTCTATCTGTTCAAGTTCTTCGGGTAAAGACACTTGCGATAAATCGGCGCATCCTGAAAAAGCAGAATTTCGGATAGTATCGATCAATGCAGGAATGGTCACTACTTTCAATGCGCTTTCTTCAAAAGCCCCTTTACCTATTTCTGCAAGCGTCTCGGGAAAAGTTATCTCTGTCAAACGGGTACAATTGAAAAAGCAAGAATCACCTATCGACTCTAAATTTTCCGGAAGGTCTATCGTCTCTATCTCGGTATTCCTAAAAGCTCCAACGGGCAACCGAGTCATACCCGACGGCAAACCGACCCGCTTCAATGAGACACACCCCTCGAAGAACGCCCTATCCATATCGGTAATATTCTCGGGATATTGAAAATCGGTCAACTCGATACAATCTCGTATGCAACCTTTCCCCAAACTTCTAACCGTCGAGGGGAATGTCATAGAAACGATTCCACACCCTTTGAAAGCGAAATCGCCGATAGAAACAGTTTGCGGAGGCAAATCTATATGCGACAACCTATAACACCCCATGAAGCAACCATCGGGTATCTCGGTTACGCCACTCGGCACATTTACCGAAGCCAGTCGAGTATATGCAAATATCGAATCGCCCAATTGCGTCAACGATTCGGGCAAAACGACTTGCTCCAAATAAGTACAGTCAAAAAACAACTTGCGAGGAAGACTTCGCAACGAAGAAGCCGACATATCGACCGACTTTATCTGCTTACACCCTCCAAATGCATTTTCACCAATAGACTCTATCGAAGCCGGAATAACCAACCGATTCCCGACTGATTCTTTACCGCCTAAACTCACTTTGCTCAATTGCCAACAATTACGAAAACCGGCTGCTCCCAAACGCTTCACCATAGGGAACGACACCTCGGTCAATGCTGTACAATGGCTAAATGCATACGCTCCTATTTCCGTCACTCTCGGGAAATGTATGGGTGAAAGAAGCTGCATACAACCACCAAATGCATCTTCTCCAATAGACTCAATGCGGTTATCGGACGGAACAACCAACCGTCTCAACGAAGATAGGCAAAACGCATGATAGCCTATTTTCGTAATATCCTCCGGCAAATAAATTTCCACGATTCCCGACCCGTAAAAAACCGACGAGGGAATGGAGTCGCCCTCTATGCGACAACCTCTCAAATCAAGGGCTTTTAAAGACGCTTTCATCGACAAATTATTCAAGACCGTAAGGTCGGCCTTATTGAGAGAACCGGTTACCCGAAAGCCCTTCGACTGAATCAAACTCTCCGAGGTTAACAAAGAACTCAATTTACCCGGTGTATCCACATGAATATCGGTATACTCCACATTCAATCGAGTCGTATCTATCGGAGACGAATCGTCCACCTCCACCACTCGGTCGAAAGGCCATGCCTTAGAATATTCTCCCCGATAACCGAACGGCACATATAATACACAATGCCGCCTCGTATAATCGCCAAAACTGGGAAGCGCATTTCCCTTAGTCTCCAAAGTTGGCACTTTCCTCGACAAAATAACAATTTCTTCCAACGAATTACAATCCAAAAACGCTCCCACTCCAATTTTTTCCAATCGATCGGGTAGTCGCAAATAGCGAAGCGACGGACAGTTTTGGAAAGAATAGCCATATATTTCTGTCACCTGATTCGATATAGTGATCGAGTCGATAACAGAACAATCGATAAAGGAGTTATTAATATAATTCGCCGAAATTTCTCCTACCGATTTCAGCTGCGGGCACGATCTAAAACTATTATAAATTTCTCGTACTTGTCCAAACTCCATCTTCTTTATCGAAGAAGATTGGAACGAGTTATTAACTGCGAGCATTTTCGGGGCAAACGAACTTCTTCCAACGATCGACAGTCATTGAAATAACCACTAAGGATCGTCATTCCTGTTTCCTCAATATTGAGGGCTTTCATGACATTCCATGTTCTTATCACTTCGTCGACATATCTCAAATCGACATCATTGATATTACCTACCAATTTCAAATGGGTAATTGCTCGGAGTTCTTCCTTCGGAAGGATTTTTTCAAGGCCACCCAATTCATAACATGTAATCGTTTTATATTCTTCGGCCAATACAGGATACATGCACGACAATAAAGCCATTAGCACCACTACTTTTTTCATAGTAAACCTCCTTATATTTTGTGTTTTGTAAAAGTAAGAAAAAATCTGTTTTTCACAACAATCGGCAGCCACTTTTTTCAAAAATATTTTATATTATATCATCATGCCATAAAATCACTTCTTCCCAATCCTACTTTTGCCGTGTATTAATCATTAAATTTTTTAATTATGACAGCAAATGAATTTTTAGCGGGTATCGAAAATTACGAAAAATTCGATCCGTCCAATGGAACAGTCGAAGGTAAAACTTATGTGGTAGTCCCGACTACTACAGAAACAGGCAAAAATCTCAGGGACAGGCACACTCACCGGCGACAATACTCGGTTGATAGCTCCTATTACCCAAATTTTTGGCGAAGACATCACAGTCGATGGCATTTGGGAAATGGATCGCGCCTATCCCCAATGGTTCGGGGCAAGAAACGATATTTCCAACAATGAATTTTGGCATCTGCGCGTTGTCTGCGAAGCAGCCAAATCTACCGAAGAGAACCCTCTCACCCCCGCAGCAGAAAAAGACAAGATTGAAAAAGCTCGCGATGCGGCCTTAAAAAACTTAAAAGCATAGAAAGTCAGGTTTATTACCATTTTTCTGAAATGCGTTATCTATTACACCGTCAACTATAAGATTCCACCTTGTCTGACTGTTCTCTATATAGCCTCTGCTTCCCATTTGACCACCCCATAAATTGATGATGAATACATCTTGAGGATAACAGCTTTTGAGTAAAAAGCCAGCTGAAGGCCAATTGTAATAGTAATCCCCTTGACGTGTACCATTTATACGTGCTAAGGTATGCGCAGCTCCAGCATAAAATACTATGTGTGATCGTTTAATGATATAATTTCTTATGAGATCAAACATATTATCATCACGTGAGCCCGTATATACATAGTCCTTTCCGTCAAAATAATCTTGTATATACGCCGGATCCACTAAAAGGATACGTGTTCTGAGATTTTCAGGTTTCTTTTGATTATTTTCCCATACAGATTTGAAAACATCTGCATATTCTTTATATGGATTACCCAAATCATCAGGTGTATATTGCAAAATCTTAAAGACCAAATCTTCTCTGTAAACTGGGGATTTTATCAGGCTGTCTGCAAGATACTGATACCTTTCGGATCCAAACTCAACAGCCACCGCATCAATATTCGCCGTTGAATCTTTTGCTGAAGCAGTTATCAGTTCGCACAAGAATTGAGGGTGAGCATCTATCCAATGATCTTCCCCTATTGCAACAACTGAATGTGAACGTATTTTATCAAGTACATATTCCAAATGTGGTTGCCCATTATTTTTAATGTATTGATAATAAG
>ENA-OZKY01000498-OZKY01000498.1-human-gut-metagenome-genome-assembly--contig:-NODE-498-length-12573-cov-6.022288_pt1 | contig 12573 bp, 9 predicted proteins | sample MGYA00244830_ERZ653773 | MGnify/ENA primary metagenome ERZ653773 (study PRJEB26926, sample SAMN06165206) | human gut metagenome | biome: ENVO:00009003; feature: ENVO:2100002; material: ENVO:00002003...
TGGATGGCAAAAGGCTCCGAAACCGTACCGGGAAGCGACAAATAAGCGTGAGGTAGCGTTAGCACGGCACCAGTATAGGATCTTGCTCATAAAAAGCCCCTTCGCGTAAAAAAGCAGAATTTTGCGTGTCTGCTTCCGTGAAGAAGATACCACATTTTGGAATGATTTACAATGAAGTTCTATTAACCCGGCAAACGCCAAGGGTCAACGCAAATCGGTGCATATTTTGCGCTGCTGAAGTCAATATAGAATTCTGCCAAAAGAGCGCCGTCCATTAAATAAACGGGCGACGCTTTTTTCAAATCCAGTCCGCAGCCGAAAAAATTTTCTCAACATTCTTTCCTGATTTTTATAGCTTTCCGCACAGAGTTGTGGTATGTGTTGTGGCTACCAAAGGAGGTGGATCAAATGGCAAAGCGCAGAGCCAGCGGCGAGGGCAGCATCCGCAAAAAACAAAACGGTCTGTGGGAAGGGCGCATCGTCATCGGCCACAGGGAAAACGGCCTGCCCCTCTACCGCTACGTTTACGGCAAAACACAGAAAGAGCTTCTGGACAAGCTGCATCGGTCCCGTGAGCTCTATCAGGGAATCGACCTGACCGAGGGCAGCCGCATGACGCTCGGCGGATGGCTGGACCGATGGCTGGCCGAATACATCTCCGTATCGGTCCGACCATCCACCTTGGCAGGCTATCGCAGATACGCAGAGCACTACATTAAGCCGTTCCTCGGCGAAAAGGTCATATCCAAGCTGACAACAGAGGATATTCAGCAGCTATACCGGAAGCTGAAAAAGTACGGCAGAGTGAATGAACACGCGGAGCTTGGTCGACAGCTCTCGGATGAGACGATCCGACACATTCACTCCATGCTGCACCTTGCGATGGAGGATGCCGTCCGCGCAAGGATGATACCCGTCAATCCAACCAATGGCACAACGGTGCCGAAACCAAACCGACAGGCCAAGCGCATTCTGAACGACGAGGAGCTGGAGCGATTCATGACGGAGTGCCGAAAGGATGCCATCTGGCATGACTTCTTCTATGTCGAGCTGACCACCGGCCTGCGCCGCGGTGAGATCTGTGGCCTTATGTGGCAGGATTTTGATGAGGCAAAGGGAACCCTGAAGATCGCCCGCACGCTCCACTGCACAAAAATTGGGGACTACACAACCGGCGGCACGAAGACCGGCAAGGGAACGCGCACTATTACGCTCCCTCTCAGCACGGCACAGCTCCTGCGGAAGCGGAAATTGACAGCACTCAGCGAATGGATATTTCCAGACCCGCTCCGGCCGGAATACCCAATCGTCCCCAGCTCGGCATACAACCGGATGAAAAAGCTGTTGGAAACGGCCGGACTGCCCCCGATCCGCTTCCACGACCTTCGGCATACCTTCGCCACCCACGCGCTGACAAGCGGTGTAGACACCAAGACGCTCTCCGACATTCTCGGACATACCAATGCGTCCTTCACGCTGGACACCTACACACATGTCACCGGCGATATGCAGAGCCACGCCTCCGCCATTGTCGGCAGCTTCGTAGAGGACGTCTTTGGAAAGGGAGTGATCCTGTGAGCAAAAAACGCAGAGCCGGACAAGGAAGCGTTCATCTAAGAAAGGACGGCCGCTGGGAGGGCCGCTATGTCATCGGCTACAATGACAAGGGGCTGCCCAAAACAAAAAATGTGCTGGCAAAGACGAAGTCAGAGTGTCAGCAAAAGCTGAAAGCGTTGATCAAAGAAAATAGCGAAGGCTCTGGCCCGTGTCTGCTCAAAGCAGATATGCGTTTCGGCGACTGGCTGGATTACTGGTATCAGAATCACGCCAAGCCCCGCCTCCGTCCCAACACGCAGCAGGAATACGAAGTCCGCATTTACCGTCACATCATTCCTATGTTGGGAGACATTCCGCTGGACCGCCTGTCACCGAACGACCTTCAGCAGTTCTATCATGAATTAAAGAATAACGGAAGACTGCGCCGCACCGACCTCTACGGTGCAGGATTGTCCGACCGCTCGGTGCGAGGCTGTCACATCACCTGCCGCGCAGCGTTGGACAAGGCGGTCGCTGAAAAGCTTATCCGCACAAACCCTGCTGCAGTATGCAAGCCGCCCTCCATAAAGAAAAAGGAGATGCAGGTGCTCACACGCGAGGAAATGCGACGCTTTCTGATCCAGGCGAAGGAGGACGGCTACCTTGAATTATTCCTGCTCGACCTCTCCACCGGCCTGCGGCGCGGCGAGCTGCTGGCGCTGCAATGGAGCGACCTGAACTTTGATACCGGCGAGCTGCGCGTCACCAAGCAGATCTGCCGCGTAAACGGCAAGCTGGTCATCTCCGAGCCAAAAACCAAAGCGTCCGTTCGAACGCTTCTCCTGCCGCCGGTCATTCTGGATATGTTGAAAGCGCATAAGGCGTCCACCCATTCACGCTGGATGTTTCCCTCTCCGAAGATAGCGGATGTGCCACTCGATCCTGCCGCCGTGCGCAAGCGCCTGAGCAAAATACTGGCACTGGCAGGCTGTAAACACGTCCGTTTTCACGATCTGCGGCACACTTTCGCCACGACGTCGCTCGAATACGGCATGGATGTAAAAACGCTCTCAACCATTATCGGTCACAATTCCGTAGCAACAACGCTGAACATTTACGCGCATATCACCGACGATATGCGGGCAAAGGCGGCAGCAAGCATTGACCGCGGCATTGCAAAGCAGGAACAGATCATATCTCCCGCTCAAAAACCTGCGTCAGAGAATATGACGGTCTTCACCGCGGTGAAAGGCCAACGGCGGAAGCAGGGTACCGGCTGCGTCAGTCAACTCGGCGACCACCTCTGGGAAGGCAAATATTCCCCGAGAGGACCAGATGGCAAAAAGCGCAGCGGCAACGTCTACGCCCATACCCGCGAGGAATGCGAGGAAAAGCTGAAAGCCCTCATTCAGAAAATGAAAACGGAGCTTGCGGCAGAACGCGAGCGGGCAAGACAGGCATCCTGACAGACAGAAAATGACCACAGAACGCCGTGTTCTGTGGTCATTTTTTATTCCAAAGGTGGAATTCCTGTGGTCAAAAATTTTCGGCAAAAATACAAGCCTCCAGAAAGTTGCAAAAATTATAGAAAACGACCGGAAATCGAAAGATTTCCGGTCGTTTCTGGTGCGGACTACTGGACTCGAACCAGTGACCTCATGCGTGTGAAGCATGCGCTCTAACCAGCTGAGCTAAGCCCGCAAATGGTGACCCGTACGGGATTCGAACCCATGTTACAGCCGTGAAAGGGCCGTGTCTTAACCACTTGACCAACGGGCCATATAACGCACGGGATGCTCTCGCATCCCGTGCTCTTTGGTAGCGGCACCTGGATTCGAACCGGGGACACTTCGGGTATGAACCGAATGCTCTGGCCAACTGAGCTATGCCGCCATATTCTGCCCGACAGGACAAGGGACAGTATAACAGGGAGAAGGTCCGTTTGTCAATAGCTTTCTCGTAAAAAATCAAAAAATGCGGCAGGACGCGCCTTATATTTTCTCTTTACCTTTCCGCGCATCTTTGCTATAATATTAGATTGAATTAGTATCCGCGGCACTTTTGCCGTACAGATCGGAGGTCACTGCATGAAATACGAACGCTGGCTCATCCCGGAAACGGATGACGCCGCGGTCGAAGCGCTGATGGACGCAGGCTATCCCTATCTGGTATCGACCGTACTGGCCTCGCGCGGCGTCGTCACGCCCGAGCAGGCCGCCGCGCATCTCGACCGCGAACGCTCGCTGGTCTACTCCCCCTTCCTCATGCGCGACATGGACAAGGCCGTGGCGCGCATCGACCGCGCGCTTACCGGCGGCGAGACCATCGCCGTGTTCGGCGATTACGACGTGGACGGCATCACCTCCACCTGCCTTCTGACCGATTATCTCCGCTCCCGCGGCGCGGCGGTGCTCATGCACATTCCCCGCCGCATTGAGGAGGGCTACGGCCTCGGCTGCGATGCGATCCGCGCGCTTGCCGAGCAGGGCGTCACGCTCATCGTCACCGTGGACTGCGGCATCACCGGCGTGGAGGAGACCACCTTTGCCGCCACGCTCGGCGTCGATCTCGTCATCACCGACCACCACGAATGTAAGGACGAGCTGCCCGCCGCCTGCGCCGTGGTCGACCCCCACCGCCCGGACTGCGGCTTTCCGTTCAAGCATCTTGCTGGCGTCGGCGTCGCGCTCGAGCTGGTCCTCGCCCTCGGCGGCGCCGAGCGCGAAAACGCGCTCTTCTCCCGCTACTGCACCCTTGCCGCCATCGGCACCATTGCCGACGTCATGCGCATGGAGGGCGAGAACCGCACCATCGTCCAATGCGGTCTTGAGGGCATCGACCGCAGCGACTTCACGGGCCTTCACGCGCTGCTGCGCGAGGCCGGCCTGACCGGACGTCCGGTCTCCTCCGTGCAGATCGGCTTTGTCCTCGCTCCCCGCATCAACGCCGCCGGGCGCATGGGCCGCGCGGAGCTGGCCGCCGAGCTCCTGCTCACGCAGGACCCCGCCAAGGCCGAGCGGCTCGCCCGCGAGCTGTGCGACCTCAACCGCGAGCGCCAGAGCGTCGAGCAGGATATCTTCCGCTGCGCCATCGAGCAGATGGACACCCTCGCCCCCACCGAGCGCAACGCGCTCGTGCTCTCGAGCGAGGAATGGCATCAGGGCGTGGTCGGCATCGTCGCCTCGCGTCTTTCCGAAAAATTCTCCTGTCCCAGCTTCATGATCCACCTCGCCGGCGGCATGGGCAAGGGCTCCTGCCGCAGCTATGGCGGCTTCAACCTCTTTGCCGCGCTCGAGGCGTGCAGCGACCTGCTCGTCGGCTTCGGCGGGCACGAGCTCGCCGCGGGCTTCACCATCAAGGAGGAGAATATCCCCGCCTTCCGCAAGCGCATCAATCAATACGTCCGCACCCACTGCGGCGACTCGGCCCCCGTCTCCTCGCTGGAGATCGACGCCGCCCTCACCCGCCCGAGCCTCATCACGCTTCAGGAGGTCGAGGAGCTTTCCCGTCTCGAGCCCTACGGCGCGGGCAACAACCGCCCCGTTTTCTGCCTGCGCGGCGCGCGGCTGGAGTCCATGCAGAGCGTAGGACAGAATAAGCATCTCAAGCTCCGGCTCCAGAAGGGCCACACGAGCTTCGACGGCATCTTCTTCTCCGTCACCCCCGCGGAATGCGGCCTGACCGTCGGCGAGCGCGTGGACGCCGCCTTCTACCTTCAGATCAATGAATTCCGCGGCAGCCGCTCCCTGCAGCTCCAGCTCGTCGATCTGCGCAGCGCGCACGACCCCGGCGCCCGCGAGGCCGAGCAGCTTGAGCTGTGCCGCACGCTGATCCGCGGCGGCGGCGTGAGCGCGAAGGAGGCCGCGAAGCTCCTGCCCTCGCGCGAGCAGTTCGTGCGCGTCTGGCGTGCGCTCGAGCGCGAGGTGGACGGCACGCTCACCTCTCCGGAGCTGCCCTTCCTGCGGCGGCTCTCCGCCGAGGCCCTTGGCGCGGAGAGCTTTCCGCGCACGGTCATGTGCCTCGCGGTTTTTGCCGAGCGCGGGCTCGTGACCGTCGAGCGCCACGACAAATACATCACGCTCCGTCTCACCGGCGGCAAGCGTGTGGATCTTGATGCCAGCCCCTATCTCTGCGCCCTGCGCGAGGGACTGGACGGAACGAAAGGAGGCAGCAGCGCATGAGCGACGTAAAAACGATCGAGCAGGCTCCCATTGAGCAGACCCCCCAGCCCATCCCCGAGGTGGTGCAGAAGCAATACGATCATCTGGTCGAGACCATCCGCGCCTACAACCCCGGCGCAGACTTCGCCCAGATCGACGCCGCCTTCCGCTACGCCGCCGCGCACCACGGTACCCAGAAGCGCAAGGACGGCTCGCCCTTCGTCACCCACCCCATCGCCGTTGCGCAGATCGTAGCCGAGGAGCTGCATCTCGACAGCGAATCCATCATCGCCGCCCTCCTGCACGACTGCATCGAGGACACCGACGCGACCTACGACGACATCGCCAAGCGCTTCTCCCCCACCGTCGCCGATCTGGTCGAGGGCGTCTCCAAGCTCACGCGCGTCCATTACACGAGCAAGGAAGAGGAGCAGATGGAAAATCTGCGCAAGATGCTCATGGCCATGGCCAAGGACATCCGCGTCATCCTCATCAAGATCGCCGACCGCACGCACAATATGCGCACGATGGAGTATCAGTCCACCGACAAGCAGCGTCAGAAGTCGCTCGAGACGATGGAGATCTACGCCCCCATCGCCCACCGGCTCGGTATGCAGCGCATGAAGTGGGAGCTGGAGGACCTTTCCCTCAAATACCTCGACCCCACCGCCTTCAACGAGATCACCCACTCCCTCGAGGAGAAGTCCAAGGAATACGGCTCGTTCATGGAGCGCATCCAGAAGCAGATCGAGGGCAAGCTCACCGAGGACCATATTCCCTTCCGCCGCGTCTACGGCCGCATGAAGCACCCCTACAGCATCTACCGCAAGATGTATGCCCAGAGCAAGACCATGGACGAGGTGTTCGACCTCTTCGCCTTCCGCGTCATCGTCGATACCGTCGCGGACTGCTACAACGTTCTCGGCGTCATCCACGACCTCTACCGCCCCGTGCTCGGCCGCTTCAAGGACTATATCGGCACGCCCAAGCCCAACGGCTATCAGTCGCTCCACACCACGGTCATGGGCCCCGACGGCGTGATGTTCGAGGTGCAGATCCGCACGCAGGAGATGCACGACATCGCCGAATACGGCATCGCCGCCCATTGGAAGTACAAGCAGGGCATCTCCGGCAGCGCCAACGAGCAGAACTACGAATGGGTCCGCCGTCTCCTCGAAAATCAGGAGAATACGGACGCCGAGGAATTTATCCACACCCTCAAGGTCGATATGTTCGCCGACGAGGTGTTCGTCTTCACCCCGCGCGGCGACGTGACGAACCTCCCCACCGGCGCGACGCCCATCGACTTCGCCTACTCCGTCCACTCCGCCGTCGGCAACTCCATGGTCGGCGCCAAGGTCAACGGGCGCATCGTCCCGCTCGACTACCAGCTCAAAAACGGCGACGTGGTCGAGATCCTCACGAGCAAATCCGCCCATGGCCCCAGCCGCGACTGGCTTCAGATCGCCAAGTCCAACGAGGCGCGCGGCAAGATCCGCCAGTGGTTCAAGAAGGAAAAGCGCGAGGAGAACATCGTCAACGGCCGCGCTGCCTTTGAATCCGAGCTCAAGCATTACGGCATCTCCGTCGCCGCTGTCACCGGGGACGAGCTGCGCCCCACGCTGCTCAAAAAGACCGGCTTCGGCAACCTCGACGATATGTATGCCGCCATCGGCTACGGCGGCTTCTCGGCGCAGAAGGCCGTCAACCGCATCCGCGACGAGCTCAAGGCTCTCAATAAGCAGCAGCAGGCCGAGCGCGACGCCACCGTGCCCATCCCCGGCGAGCCGGGCAAGACCCGCCCCGCCGTTCCCATGCGTGAAAAGAGCGAGGACGGCATCGTGGTGCAGGGACTTTCCAACTGCCTCGTCAAGTTCTCCAAGTGCTGCACGCCCGTTCCGGGCGATGACATCGTCGGCTTCATCACCCGCGGCTACGGCGTGTCCGTCCACCGCGCCGACTGTCCCAACGCCGCGCCCGAGCGCCGCCGTCCCGAGGAGGCCGGCCGCTGGGTCAAGGTCAGCTGGGGCAAGGACGTCAAGCAGTCCTACCAGACCTCGCTCGACATCTACGCCAAGGACCGCATCGACCTCGTGCTCGACGTCTCCGCCGTCCTCTCGTCCACGCAGACCCGCGTCGCGGGCCTCAACGCCAAGACCACCGCGGACGGCTTCGCCCTCATCCATCTCGAGATCTTCGTCGCCGACAGCGAGCAGCTCTCCGCCGTCATGCGCCGCCTCCATCAGATCAGCGGCGTGATGAAGGTCGACCGCCCCGCCGGCTGACGCTCTGAATTTTATAAGGAGGAATTCTATCATGCTTTCCATCAACGTTTCCCACGCAAAGCCCTTCCTTTCCTATCCCTATGAAGAAGTCCTCTGCCCCCGTCTCGAGCGCGCGCAGCGCGAGCTCCTCAACGGCGGCGGCAAGGGCGACGATTTCATCGGCTGGGTCCGCCTGCCCGCGCAGTACGACCGCGCGGAATATGCGCGCATTCTCGCCGCCGCGAAAAAGATCCAAGGCGACTCCAAGGCCCTTGTCGTCATCGGCATCGGCGGCAGCTACCTCGGCGCGCGCGGCGTGATCGAGTGTCTGTGCTCGCCCAACTACAACCTGAAGAAAAAGGACACCCCCAACGTCTACTTCATCGGCAACGGTCTGTCCTCCGCCGCGCTGCGCGAGGTGATGGAGCTCATCGGCGACGATGACTTCTCCGTCAACGTCATTTCCAAGTCCGGCACGACCACCGAGCCCGCCGTCGCCTTCCGCTTCTTCCGCGAAAGGCTTGAGCAAAAGTACGGCAAGGCGGGCGCGGCGCAGCGCATCTACGCCACCACCGACGCGCACAAGGGCGCTCTCAAGTCCCTCGCGGACACCGAGGGCTACGAGGAGTTCGTCGTGCCCGACAACGTCGGCGGACGCTACAGCGTCCTCACCGCGGTCGGCCTGCTCCCCATTGCCGTCGCGGGCGTGGACACCGACGCGCTGCTCGCCGGCGCGCGGGAGATGGAGGCGCTCTGTGAGATCGCAGACTACACCAACCCCGCGTGGCAGTACGCCGCCATGCGCCACGAGCTCTACCGCTCCGGTAAAAAGATCGAACTGCTCGCCTGCTTCGAGCCGTCGTTCCGCTTCATGGCGGAGTGGTGGAAGCAGCTCTACGGCGAGAGCGAGGGCAAGGAGGGCAAGGGTCTCTTCCCCGCCAGCGTCGATTTCACCGCCGACCTGCACTCCATGGGCCAGTATATCCAGCAGGGCGAGCGCACGCTGCTGGAGACCGTCGTCCGCTTCGCCGCCGATCCCGACCAGCTCACCGTCCCGCACGACGACGTCAACGGCGACGGCCTGAACTTCCTCGAGGGCAAAACGATGGACTTCATCAACCGTCAGGCGATGGACGGCACGCTCCTCGCCCACGTCGAGGGCGGCGTCCCCAACCTCATCGTCTCCGCCGGCGAGCGCAATGCCCGCACCCTCGGCGAGCTCATTTACTTCTTTGAGTTCTCCTGTGGTCTGTCCGGCTATCTGCTCGGCGTCAATCCCTTCGATCAGCCCGGCGTCGAGGCCTACAAGAAGAATATGTTCGCGCTGCTCGGCAAGCCCGGCTACGAGGAGGCCGGCGAGGCTCTGCGCGCCAAGCTCGGCAAATAAGCGATAAGGAGAACCGCCATGAAAGCAGTCCTCATGCGCGTTCAGCGCGCCAGCGTCACCATCGACGAGCGGGAAACGCGCTCCATCGGCAGGGGCTTTCTCATCCTCCTCGCCGTCACACACGACGATACCGAGGCCCAGGCTGTCAAGCTTGCCGACAAGCTCTGCTCGCTCCGTCTTTTTGAAGACGCCGACGGCAAGATCAACCTCACGCTCGACGAGGTCGGCGGCGAGATCATGATCGTTTCGCAGTTCACGCTCTACGGCAACTGCCGCAAGGGCCGCCGCCCCGAGTTTCTGAACGCCGCCCGCCCCGAGACCGCGATCCCCCTCTACGAAAAATTCGTCTCCCTCGTCCGCGCCAAGGGCTATCACGTTGAGACCGGCGAGTTCGGCGCCTACATGGCGGTCGATTCCGTCAACGACGGTCCCTTCACCCTCATCGTGGACACGAAGGATCTGGAAGCCCCCAAGTAACCGAACGGAGGTCAGTTTTATGAAAGTCATCACCACCGTCGTCGGCGAGCTCGGCACCAACTGCTACCTGCTCATCGACGAAGCCACGCGCGAGGCCGCGCTCATCGACCCCGCCGATTCCCCCGACGAGCTCTCCGCCCTCATCGAGCGCGAGGGTGTCACGCTGCGCTATATCCTCCTCACCCACGGCCATCGCGACCACACGCTCGCCGCACCCGCCATGCACAAGCGCTATCCCGCGGCCGCGGTCTATATCCACCGCCTTGACGCGAACGGCTCCGGCATCTACCACTACCCGCTCGAGGGCGTCATCGACAGCCTGAACTATTACGACGAGGGCGATACGCTCCCCCTCGGCTCGCTGACGATCTCCGTCCTCTACACCCCCGGCCACACCGCCGGCAGCGTCACGCTCAAGGTCGGCGATGCCCTCTTCGTCGGCGACACGCTCTTTGCCGGCTCCTGCGGCCGCACCGATCTTCCCGGCGGCGACCCGATGGAAATGCTTGCCTCCCTGCGCCGCCTCGGCCGGCTGGAGGGCGACTACACCGTTTACCCCGGCCACATGGACTCCACCACCCTCGCGCGCGAGAAGCAGTACAATCCCTTTATCCGCCAGGCATTACGATAAAAAGGAGCGCACACCCTTATGAAGCTCGAGCTCATTGGGCATGATGAAAAATACGCGGTCGAGCAGAGCCTGCTCACCCTCTTTCCCGACGAGCGGCCCGTCTATGGCCCCGTCACGGACGAGGACGCGAGCGCGGCGCGCATCACGCTGACCGAGGACGCGGACAGCGTCTGCGTCACCACCGAGCTGCGCTGCGGCGGCAAAGCCGCCGCCGACTGCTACAGCTATCCCCTCTCCGGCACGGACTACGAAAAGGAAGGGCAGCGCCGTCACGCGCTGGGCCTGAGCTTCTTCCGCGCGGCGAAGGAGGTCCTTGGCGTCACCCCCGCATGGGGCAGCCTCACCGGCGTGCGCCCGAGCAAGGTCGCCGTCTCGCTCCTGCGCGAGGGAAAGGCTCCTGCCGCCGTCCTCACCGAGCTTGAGGAGGTCTACTCCGTCACGCCGCAGCGCGCCCGCCTCGCGCTCGAGGCCGCCGAAACGGGACTTCGCGTGCAGAACGACCTCAAGCCGAACGACATCTCGCTCTACGTCGGCATCCCGTTCTGCCCGACCCGCTGCGCCTACTGCAGCTTCGTCGCGCAGAGCGTGGAGAAGTCCTTCGCCCTCGTCGAGCCCTACCTCGCCGCCCTTTTCGACGAAATCGAGCAGGCGGGCGCGATGGTCCGCTCTCTCGGCCTGCATATCAAGTCCTTCTACATGGGCGGCGGCACGCCGACCACACTCACGGCGGAGCAGATGGACCGTCTGCTCACAAGGCTCGAGCGGAGCTTCGATTTCACCTCCCTTGCGGAGTCCACCATCGAGGCGGGCCGCCCCGACACCATCGACCCCGAAAAGCTCGCCGTCCTCCGCGCACACGGCGTCACGCGCGTCTCCGTCAACCCGCAGACGATGGAGGACCATGTCCTTGCCGCCATCGGCCGCCGCCACACGGCGGATGACATCCGCCGCGCCATGCGCGAGGTGATGGCCGCGGGCTTCCCCCACGTCAATATGGACCTTATCGCCGGTCTTCCCGAGGACACGCCCGAGGGCTTCCGCCGCAGTCTTAACGAGGTGCTCTCCATGGGCGCGGACAACATCACCGTCCACACGCTGTCCCTCAAAAAGGGCAGCCGCATCACGCTCGAGGGCAGCCGCATCCCGTCCGCAGACGAAGTCGCCGAAATGCTGGACTATGCCGACCCCACGCTGCGTAAACATGGCTTTGAGCCCTACTACCTCTACCGCCAGAAGTATATGTCCGGCAGCTTTGAAAACGTCGGCTGGACGCGCCCCGGCGGCGAGGGCCTTTACAACATCTACATCATGGAGGAGCTGCACACCATTCTCTCCCTCGGCGCGGGCGGCTCGACCAAGATGGTCGGCGGCGGGCTGATCCGCCGCGCCTTCAACGCCAAATACCCCCGCGAGTACATTGACCTCGCGGAGAAGCGCAGCGCCAACCTTGCCGCCTTTGCGGACTTCTATCGCGAACCGGAGGAACATACATGACCTACTCAAGCTACTGCGAAAGCGCGGATTTTCTCCGCACCCGCCTCAACGGCTTCACGCCCGAGGCGCTGCTGATCCTCGGCAGCGGGCTCGGCTTCCTCGGCGACGCCGTGGAAGACCCGATTTTCGTCGATTACGGCGAGATTCCCCATTTCCGTCCCTCCACCGCCCCCGGTCATAAGGGGCGCTTCGTGTTCGGCACGCTCCGCGGCAGGCGCGTCGCGGTCATGCAGGGCCGGATGCACTGCTACGAGGGCTACACCATGGCCGAGGCGGCTTACGCCGTGCGCGTCGTGCGCCTGCTCGGCGCAAAGACGCTCTTCGTCACCAACGCCGCCGGCTGCGTCAACACCGACTGGAACGTGGGTGAGCTGATGCTCCTCTCCGATCACATCAAGCTCTTTGACTTCGGCCCCCTCTATGGCCCCAACCTTGAGGAGTTCGGCACCCGCTTTCCCGATATGTCCTCCGTCTACACCCCGCGCCTGCGCGCCCTCGCCCATGAAGTGGCAAAGGCGCACAACATTCCTCTGCGCGAGGGCGTTTATATGTACTTCCCCGGCCCGCAGTTTGAAACCTGTCTCTTATACACATCTCCGAGCCCACGAGACACTCGCTAATCTC
>ENA-OZKY01000502-OZKY01000502.1-human-gut-metagenome-genome-assembly--contig:-NODE-502-length-12557-cov-6.177012_pt1 | contig 12557 bp, 10 predicted proteins | sample MGYA00244830_ERZ653773 | MGnify/ENA primary metagenome ERZ653773 (study PRJEB26926, sample SAMN06165206) | human gut metagenome | biome: ENVO:00009003; feature: ENVO:2100002; material: ENVO:00002003...
GGACAATATACTCCCCCTCCGGCGTGAACTGAACCCCCTTTACATTCCGGTAAACGATCACAGTGTCCAGTTCGTGCTCGATCTGCTGAAGCCGCTTGGTCAATGCAGGCTGCGACACAAAAAGAGCCTGTGCGGCCTGCGTGAGGTTTTTGCTGTGATAGAGCGTGATGAGAAACTCATAGTCCCCTAATTTCTGCATAAATTCTCCTCCGTCTTTCAAAAAAACAGTATAATTGTGAAAATTTTATCAAAACCGCTTCTATTATTATATCAAATACACAAAAAAATAGCATCAAGTTTGGCGGAATGCATCAAATCCGGAATGGCAACAATAACTTTTGGTTATATAATATCTAAAGTGTTTGTATTTTACAAGGCCTATTTTTCATCGTAAAATAGCATTACATTAAGTCCACCGCTTGATGTAATCAAACAAATCGAAAGGAAGAATTGTTATGAAACGCACGTCTCGATTCCTTGCTCTGCTTCTCAGCGCCGTCATGCTGCTTGCCCTTGCCGGCTGCGGCAGCAAGGATACCACTCCCGCCCCCCAGCCCTCTGACGGGGATGCGGCCGGCGAAGCTGTTGTCTACCCGGCCGACCTGCTCAACTACTATGTTGCCGCGTCTGCCGGCGGTGGTCTCGATATTGTCTCCCGTGCCTTCACCAATCAGTGGGAGGATGCGCTCGGCACCACCTTCGAGTATATCTACGAGGATACCGGCAACACCTACCTCATGGCGCTCAACGATCTCGGCGGTCTTGATGAAGACGAGTTCGGCGTGATCTGCGGCCTGCCCGAGGCGATGCTCGGTATGTTTGCGTTCCAGGATTCTCCCTACACCGTGGATGACATCGCCTGGATCGGCAACGTCTACACCGACGCGAACTGCCTGATGGTCCGCATCGACGATGACCGCTTCAACTCCGCGCAGGATCTGATCGACTATGCGCGCACCGCGTCCAGCCCCATCGCCATCTCCACGCCGCAGGCTCTTACGCCCGCCAACATCACCGCGCAAATCTTCGTTGAGGCCTCCGGCATCAACGCCAATGTCGTCACCTACAGCGGCGGCTCCGGCGCCCGCAACGATCTCATCGGCGGTCACGTCGACGTCTCCGTCGGCGGTATCTCCACTGCGGTCGGCCTGGCCGATCAGGTGAAGATCATCGGCATCTTCGGCGAAAACAACCCCGTCACGGACATCTGGCCCGACGCGCAGGTCGTTTCCGACTTTGCCACCGACTTCGAAATGCCCGACCTGACCTGCCACTGCTCCATCTGGACCACGAAGGCTATGGCCGAGAGAAACCCCGAGGTCTACCAGATGCTGGTCGATACCTATGCGCAGGCGATCCAGTCCGACGACGCTGCGACGAACCTGAAGAACGCCAACCAGGATCGCTTCATCGATTACTTCGGCCCCGATGAAACGGCCGCCAACGCCACCGGCTTTATGAAGACGCTCGAGGACTACGCCTATCTGCTCGATCCGGCAAACGGCTGAGCAATCGCTTACCTTGTGAAAGGAGAATCCCATGAAAAAGAAACTGCCATGGGGTGAGGTCAGCTTTTTAACCGTCATCGTGCTCTGCATTGCCTACTACTTCTTCTCTGTGAAAGGCTATGGCCTCAAGGCCGTTCTTTGGCCATATATTCTGATGGCAGGTGCACTTCTGTGTGTTCTTTTTATCGCGGTCGAACTGGTCCGGAACGCCTCCGCGGAAGCGAAGGCGGACCAGACGGCCGCGGAAAAGAAAACCCTCGGCGACTGGTTCAAGGCGAATTCCCCCATCTTTGTCATCATCGCTTCCCTGCTGTGCTACGCGCTGCTGCTCAAAACGCTTGGCCTGCACCTGTGCAACTTCCTGCTGAGCTTCTTCCTTGTCTATTACCTGAGCAAGGGAAAGTGGAAAACGGCACTGATCACCGCCGTCTGCATCACATTGGCATTCTATCTGATCTTTGACCTGTCGCTTGGGCTTCGCCTGCCGAAGGGCAAGCTGTTCAAGCTGCTGAAATCACTCTGAGGAGGCGCGTGAAATGGAAAACTTACTGCTTGGCCTTCAGGAGCTTGCCGACCCTCAGGTGCTTCTCTTTATTTTGATCGGCGGTGTCGTCGGATTGCTGGCGGGCGCCATTCCCGGCCTGAACGACACCAACATTCTCACCCTCTTTTTGTCCTTTGTCGTCTTTCTGGACCCGTTTCCTGCGGTCATTCTGATGACGGCGGTATTCATTGCCTGCCAGACGGCGGGCTCCATTCCCGCGATTCTCATCAATATCCCCGGCACGCCCTCCACCGCGGCTTCCACGCTTGAGGGCTATCAGCTGACCAAACGCGGCCTTGCCGGTCAGGCGCTCGGCTGTTCGTTCGGCTCGTCGCTGATGGGTACGGTCCTCGGCGGTCTGATGGGTCTGATCTTCGCGCCGGTCCTCGGTCATTACGCGCTCAGCTTCGGCCCGCCCGAAATGTTCATGCTGGCCCTGTTCGGTATGACCGCCGTCGCCTCTCTGACCGGCAGCTCCGTCTCCCGCGGCCTGCTGGCCGCGATCCTCGGCCTTCTGGTCGGCACGGTCGGTCTGGACTACTTCCTCGGCGTCACGCGCTGCACCTTCGGCGTGGCAGAGCTTTACGGCGGCGTGCCGCAGATCCCGCTGCTGCTTGGTCTGTTCGGCGTCAGCGAGCTGTACTCCCTGATCTTCAAGAAATCCATCGGCGCCGGCACAGCGACGGACGCCCCCGACGTGAAGAGCCAGTTTGAGGGCTTCCGCGCGGCGTTCCGCTATAAGAAGGCCATGCTGATCTCGGCGGTCATCGGCTTCATCATCGGCGTGATCCCCGGAACGGGTGCCACCATCGCCTCCTTCACGAGCTATGGCATGGCGCGCTCCGTGTCCAAGGAGCCCGATAAGTTCGGCACCGGCCACTATGAGGGCCTTGTCGCGACCGACACCGCGAACAACGCCAGCGTCCCCGGCTCCATCGTCCCGGCTCTGACGCTCGGCATTCCCGGCAGCGGCACGACCGTCCTCTTCATCAGCGCCTTTCTCATGCACGGTATGCAGCCCGGCCCGTCGTTCTTCAGCAATTACCTGCCGGAATCCAACGCGATTTTTATCACCGTCATTCTCGTCGGCGTTCTTGCGAGCGTTGTCGGCATCTTCATGGCAAAATACATGGTCAAGATCGTGTCTCTGCCGACCTATATTCTCGGCCCGATCATCGCCATCTTCTGCCTGCTGGGCGCCTACATCTGTCGAAACAAGGTCAATGACCTGTTCATTATGATGGTCTTCTCCATTCTGGCCATCTTCCTGAAGAAGTACAATTACTCTCTTCCGGCCTTCCTGCTCGGCGTGATCCTCGGCCCCATCATCGAGCCGAACTTCTTCCGCGCGCTGGCCATCTCCAACAATGACTACTCCATCTTTTTCACGCGCCCAATCTGTATCGTCCTGTGGCTTATGTGTGCCGCGACGCTGCTGATGCCCAAGCTCATCAGCCGCCGCACGGCAAAGAAAGGAGTCGAAAGCAAATGAATATCACCTATGATACGATCCGCGGAAGCAGGATCGTGACCGCCAAGGATCAGGGAGCGCTGATCCTGCGTACCGGAACCATATACGACGGGATCGGGCGGGATGCCTCCCACGACCTCGATCTGCTGCTCGACGGCGGAAAGATCGTGCAGGTCGCGCCGCGCGGCAGCTTTGACGGCAAGGGCCTCCCCGTGTGGGACTGCTCCGACAAGTTCGTGATGCCCGGCCTGATCGAGGCGCACCTTCATATGTCCGGCATGCACACGCAGGAGCCCTACCGCCGCTATTTTGAAAACAACGACGTCCGCCTGATCCGCGCGCTGGGTCACGCCGAGGAGTTGCTCGCGCACGGCTATACGACCGTACGCGAGCTGGGCGCCAAGGGCCGCGGCATCGGGATCCGCGAGGGTATCGGCAAGGGCTTGTGCCGCGGTCCGCGTATCCTGACGTCCATCGAGTTTCTCTCCCCGACCGGCGGACACGGCGACTGGCCGATCCTGCCCTATGATTTCGTGAAGGAGACCTCCATGCGCAGCGTCCTCGTGGACGGCCCGGACCAATGCGTGTATGCGGTCCGCCGCCTGCTGCGCGAGGGGGCCGACCTGGTGAAGATCGTCACCGCGACCGGAAACATGGGCCAGCCCTATGACAACATGAAGTTCCGCGCCTGCTTCAATCTCAAGGAGATCCGCGCCATGAGCGACGAAGCGCACGAGCAGGGCAAAAAGATCGCGGCGCACGTCGTCGGCGACGTCGGCCTGCGCAACGCGCTCGACGGCGGCATCGACACCATTGAGCACTGCCTGTTCAACTTTGAGAAGAACCCCGAGCTGCTGGAAAAGATGCTGGAAAAGAAGGTCACGCTGGTCCCGACGCTCTCCATCATCAAGTGGTTCGGCGAGTACGAGGAAAAGAACGGCAATCAGGCGGCCGCCGACCGCTTCTACCACAATGTGGAAAAGCACGGCGAATTTGTAAAGGCAGCCTGGGAGGCCGGCGTGCCCATCGCCTGCGGAACGGACGAAAACGGAATGCACGGCACAGGCCGCTGCCCGGAGGAATACGTCTCCCTCGCCAAGGCGGGCCTGCCGAACTATGCGATCCTGCGGGGCGCGAACAGCGTCGCCGCGAAAACGCTGGACCTTCAGGACAAGACCGGCTCGCTCGAGGCGGGCAAATCCGCGGACATTCTCGTCCTGAACAAGAACCCGCTGGAGGACATCTCGATCCTGCGCAGCAAGGAAAACATTGCCTGCGTCGTGCAGGGCGTGTAAGGAAAGGAAGCGTTTTATGAGCCTGATCGAAAAAAATCCCATGCTGGAAAAAATGAAGCGCGGCGAGCCGGTGCTCGGCTGTCAGGTACGCAGCCGTTCCCCGCTCATCGCGGAAATGCTGGGCTACTGCGGGCTGGACTATGTGTTCATCGAGGGCGAGCACTTCGTACATAACATCGAAACCGTCGAAAACCAGATCCGCGCCATTCAGGTCGCAGGCGCGGTACCGATCGTCCGTATCCCGAGCCATGAGGACGGACTGATCCTGCAGGTCATTGAGGCCGGCGTGATGGGCGTCATCTTCCCCCACATCGACACGAAGGAACAGGCGCTCCACGCGATCCGCGAGGTGAAGTACCCGCCGGTCGGAAACCGCGGCTTCGGCGACTCCGCCCGAGCCTCCAAGTTCGGCTTCCTGCCGACCGAGCAGTTTCTCGACTACGTCAACGAGAATGTAATGGTCATCGGCATGATCGAAAGTCGGGAGGGCATCCGCAATCTGGACGAGATTCTCTCCACCGGCATTGACGTGTTGCGCATCGGCGCGAAGGACCTGTCTCTGGATATGGGCTATGGCGGCGTCGTCACGCCCGAGGTGAAGGAGACGGTCAAGGAGGTCTGCCGCCGCATCCGCGATTCCAAGGTCATTCTCGGCGACGCGGGCCTTGGCGGCCTGACCTCGCAGGAGGATTTTGATGAGCTTTGCGCGCTCGGCTGCCGTATGTTCACGGTGGGCTCCGACATGGCCTGCGTCAAGCAGGCGGTGGTCGGCAAGCGCAAGAGCTTTGACGCATTCAAGCAAACCCACTTCGCTGAGAAGTGAACGAAGATTTAGGAGGTCATCCCTTGTCCTATCGCATTTTAGTTACAGAGGCCATGTCCGAAGACGGACCGGACTGGCTGCGTGCCAACGGCTATGAGGTCAAATACGGCCGCGGCACCGACGAAAAAACACTCATTGAAGATTTACAGGACTGCGACGGCGTGATCCCCCGCCTCGCCGTGATGAGCGACGCAGTGATCTCCGCGTGCCCGCGGCTCAAGGTCATCGCACGCCACGGCTCCGGCGTCGATACAGTCGACCTGGAGAGCTGCCGTCGTCACGGCGTCCGCGTGGTCAATACCCGCGGCAGCAACAGCGTGGCGGTCGCCGAGCACGCGATGCTGCTGGTGCTCGCCTGCGCCAAGACGCTCAACGTCCTGCAGGACCGCTACCGCGCAGGTCAGTTCAAGGAGGCGCGCAAGCTCGCCGCCGGTGTGGAGATCTCGGGAAAGACGCTCGGCGTTTTCGGCTTCGGTCAAATCGGGCGCCGCGTCGCTGCGATGGCGCGCGACGGCTTTGGTATGAAGATTTTGGCATTCGATCCCTTCTGCAAGCCTGAAAGCGTACCCGACTATGTCGCTTTGGTGTCTGACCGCGACGAGATCTTTGACAACGCCGATTTTATCACCCTGCACATGGCGGCCACGGCGGAAAACAAGCACGGCATCGGCGCGCGTGAATTCGCGCGCATGAAAAAGACCGCCTGCCTGATCAACACCGCCCGCGGCAGTCTGGTCGATGAGGCGGCGCTGATCGAGGCGCTGCGCGCCGGAGAGATCGCCGGCGCGGGTCTCGACGCCACGGAGCCGGAGCCGGCTGACGCGGCAAGTCCCCTCTTCCGCATGGAAAACGTCATTATGACGCCGCACTGCGGCGGCAGCACCAAGGAATCCAAAAGCCGCTCCTCCCTCGGCGCGGCAAAGGGCTGCGACGAGGTGCTCACCGGCAAGCCGATCACGAGCCCCGTGCTCTGATTCCATATTGAATACTTATCTTTCTCCTACGGGAAGCGGCGGCACATCGACCGATGTGCCGCCGCTTCCCGTTCTGCTTCCTTCGGCAATGCGTTGTGCTTCCATCGTTGCTTTTCCTCCCAAAATAGCGTATACTATGGGAAAGGCGGCTTTTGAACGGCTGTCATTGCCGCAAGGCTTTTTCCTTCACAGATAGCCGCCCTTTACAAGGGAAAAATCCTTTACAGACGCAGGAGGCCACGGGCATGGAATGGTTCAGGCTGGACGAAAGCACGATCACCGAGCTGGAAAAGCTGCTTGCCGCGGAGCCGTGCAGCGGCGCGGGCGTGATCCTGCGCCTTGCGTGGCGCGCCGGATTGATGCGCGACGAGATCCATGCTCTGCAATGGGAGCAGGTGGACTTCGAGCGCGCGCTGCTCCGTCTCCCCGACCGCGATGTGCCGATGGACGAGGACCTTACGCGCTGTCTGCGGCAATGGCAGACCCTTTGCGGGCAATACAGTCCCTATGTCATCGTTAGCGAGCATAAGCGGACGCATATGCTGCCGGAGTCGATCTCGCGGCTGGCGCGCAGCGCGCTCGACCGCGCGGGGCTGACAGGCGTGCGGCTCGCAGACCTGCATTACAATTATATTCTCCGCCAGTCCGCACAGCAGGGCTGGCAGGAGGCGCTGCGTACCTCGGGACTCTCCATCGCCACCTACCGCAGCCGGCCGCGCTACAAAAACGCGCGCAGCAGCGCCAAGGCAAAAAAGGCGTCCTCCCCTGCCCTGCCGCACGGCGAAAAAAACGAACGGGAACGGCTGCAAGCCGTTTTGAAGGAAAACCGCCTCTCCCCTGCCGGACTTGCCCTTTGGCTGTACTGCGATACCGGCTTACAATATACGGAGATCTCCTCGCTGACATGGGAGCAGGTCGATCTTGAACACCATTTGCTTCACCTTGCCGACCGTGACGAGCCCCTTTCGGCAGAGCTGGTCTCCTTGCTGTGCGAGGTTCTCGAAACGCGCGGGCCGGTCAGCGAGACGCATGTGCTTCTTTCCCCCCATGCACGCAAGCCGATCCCGCGCGCGCGGCTTTCCAACCTGACGAAGGAGCTGTTGGCGAAGAACGGGCTGGACCCCGCTCTTCCGGCGCGGCTCCGTTCGGACGGGGCGCGCGAGAGCCGCAGGCGCAGGCTCCTTGCGCATGCCGCACGGCACGGCGGCATTTCGCTCAAAGCCGCCATGGAGCTGCTCGGCCTTACGGAGAACGCCGCGCGGGAGCTGCTCACGCAGCTCACCGCCGAGGGGCAGCTGACGCGCGACCATCCCGTCTACCGTCCCGTCGGCGCGGAAACGACCGCGGCGCAGAGAGCGTCGCGGATACGGGCCGCCCTCGCAGAACACGGCCCCTGCAGCGCCCGCGAGCTGTCGGAGCGGCTCGGCATGGCGCCGCGCATGATCCAGCGTGCGCTGGAGCCGATGCTCGCGCGCGGCGAGATCGCAAAGGAGGCGGATATGTCCCGCCCCGGTCACCCCCTGAGCTATACGCTTATCCACCCTTGAGCATCGACTATCGGGCCTTCTTCGGGCGGTCCGAAATTTTTTCATTTGGGTACATCGACTTTCTTTTGCCGCATAGAAGCTCTTTCGGTGCAGCGAAGTCTGCCGGTCTCCCGACTGACAGCTGCTTTACAGGCGCGGTCGCCCGCAGCCTCTCCCTACCTGTGTTGTACAGAAGAAAACATGGCTGGAACCTCGTGGGGAACGATTGCAATCATGGTTCCCATCATCGCGCCCCTTGCCCTCTCCGTCAGCGGCGGCGAGCTAAGCACGGTAGTCTATGCCGCCGTTGCAACGATCCTCGGCGGCGCAACCTTTGGCGACCATTGCTCCCCCATTTCGGACACCACCATTCTCTCCTCCTTGGCCGCAGGATCGGACCACATTGCACATGTAAAAACCCAGCTTCCCTATGCTTTGACCTGTGCCGCAATCGGCTGCATCGGGTATCTGATCATTGACCTCACGTTGTGATCCCTCTGTTTTTCATTTCATACCGTACCAACTCCTCTTTCTCGGCAAAGGCGCTCGGAGAGCCTCCCCCTCTCTCCGGGCGCTTTTGCTTCTCTGCGTCCCCTACATTTCAATGGCATACGCATTTGTGTCGTCCCGTACCATAAGGAAGTCCGGAGCCGTAACGGCTCCGGACTTCCCTCTTTATATTATATAGGTATCCTCGTGCGCCCCTACGCCTTCGCGTAGAGCCGGTAGAGGAACGTGACGATCTGCGCGCGTGCAGGTGGCGTCCGGGTCGAAGTGCGTCGCGTCGGTGCCGTTGGTGATGCCCTTTTCGACCGCCCACTTCACCGCCTCGTAGTAGAAGGAGTCCGCGGGAACGTCCGCAAAGAAGCCCTTCTTCACGAAGTCCTCCTTGACCGCCGCGGCCCTCCTGCCGATGGTAAAGGCATAGGTCGCGCTGCCGGTGTAGTCCTCGTTGCTGTCCGCCACGCGGCAGGTCACCTGATTGTCCTCCGTGTACGAAGGACAATAGGGGCATGCCCCTTGTCGGGCGGGCGGAGCGCCTCCGCGCCCCGGCCTGCCGGTCTATCGTACCGATATGATACACGGCGCGCGGAAAAAGGGAAAGCCCCTTTTTCCCGCGTGTGCTCGCGGCGCGTCCTATTGGATCGTCATGCCTGTATTGATCCAGTTGCCGGGAGTATTCAGGTCACCGTCGCTGTCGCCGCTGAAGTTGCACCAGACGTAATAGGTCTGGTTCAGGCCAAGGGACACGTTCTTCGTGCAGGTGATGCAGTCCCTCTCCAAGCCGTCCTGCCAATCATCGGCGCCGAAGAGTACATAGGCCTCCCCCTCGGCGGCCGTGGCGCCGGGGGTGCTGCGTTCACTATTCGTGCGATAGTCAATCGGGGTATATACGACCGCACCGGAGAACTTTCTGTATGCGTACTCGATCCGCACGGTCACATTCCTGCCGCTGGACGCGCCCTGCGTCATGACCGTTACCGCAGGATTGCAGCACCACACATCGGCGGTGTACTCCAGAGCCTCATCCGGCGCGTACCAGCCGCTGCTCTCGTCCACCGTCAGCGCGCCCCGCGGAATGGTGATCTTGATTTGGCCGACACTGTACACGAGGTTCATCAACCCTCCGCCAGAGTCGACCGGAGCCAGCTTCACCCCCATCGCGCCGCAGGTGGCGGTGACAGGCAGGAACAGTCCGTAGTCGTTTGCCGTCCAGCTCCCATTCGCCGTCATGGAGGCGTTGCTGATCGAGACCACTTCATTTTGGATTCCTTGGACCGCTATCAGGCTAGTATCTGCGCCGGTGATATACACGCCCCCCGTCAGAGGCACGCGGACGGAAATGTCGTTGTTTTTGTCGGAGGTTATCCGCGGCGCGACCACCGGAGCCGAAGTGTCCACCCGGATCGGCGCGCCGATGATGGCGGCGTATTCCCCGTTTTCCCCCAGCTTGCCGATCTCATTTCCATAATAGTCCTTGACCGTCGCAACAAACCGGACCTCTGTCGGCTCATCCGGCTACCTCATGACCGTTACGCCGTAGCTGTGCATATTGTTTTTGTGGTCATGGCCCCCTTCGGGCGCAAACGCAAGGTACTGCGCACCGTCGCCGCTGACCGACCAGTCAATGCTCACCATCACGTTGCTGTCCGGCACAGTCCAACTGCTCCTGTAGAGCCAATAGGTGTAATCCTTCCGCAGCGGCTGCATTTCGGCGGAATAGGCAAACTCGCTGTTGTACTGCGGGTTGACGGCGCCTCCGTTCTTCACGGCCTCCAGGATCATCGCGTTCGTATAGAGCGTACCCACGTTCGGCACGATCGCAGCGAACGCGTCGCTTGCCTCCTGCAGCTCCTGCGCCGTCTGGTCGCATTCCGTCTGAGAGGTGAAGCTGCCGCTGTTCTGTTTGCTCTGCGCGGCGTCGTAAGCGTCCTTCAGCGTAGCGGTCTGGGAGCGTTCGATAAATTTCACGCCCTTCGTTACGCTGTCCGCCGTCACGCCGTTTGCCGCAACAAAAATCTTTTCGCTGTCCGCAAGGGCCGCGTCCTCCGAATCCGTCAGCGTATCCAGCTGCGTCTTTGCCGCCGCCAGCGCGCTGTCCAGCGCCGCCGTGTCCAGCGCCTTTACCTCCAAATGGCAGCGCACGGGCGATGTGCCGCCGGCGTATGCATACCCCGCCGGAAGCGCCGCGTTCCACGTGAAGGACACCGTCTGGTTCTCGCCCGGAGTCGGGGCATAGGGCAGCTTCGTAAATTCCAAGTCATCCGGCCTAACGACCACCTCGATGTAGGAATCGTCCTCGCACCGGAGCAGAACGTCCGCGGGCAGGCGCTGCCTTGCCGCCTCCAGCACCAGAGTCTCCGCCCTCATGTAGCCGATGGAGGTGAGGGCAAGGGGGACGTAATCGACGACCGCCTTTGTTTTGGGCGTCGCGCCGTCCGCCACCACGGTCACGGTGGTCTTGATGTCCGCGTTCATTTCGCCGTTATAATATTGAAAGGGGGGCATGCTCACCGTTCCCATGAAGGTGTTCACGCCGGGGCTGGTCCATTCGCCGTCCAGCGTCCAGCGCACGTCTGCCCGCTCCGTATGGCCGTTTTTGATCTTCACCGTGACCTGCGCGGGCAGCTGCACGTCGCTCTCCTGCGCGCCGTAGGGCAGCTCCAGTCCGGCCACCTCCAAAATGCCGACGACGACATTCTCCGGATTGGCCGTGACCGTCAGCGAAGCCGTCACGGTCAGCGTGCCGTCGTAGGTATAGCCGTCGGGGATGGTCACCGTGCCGGTCGCGGTGTAGACGGTGTCCATGCGGGGGTCCTCGCTGTACGCCCTATCCAGCGCCCAGCGCACCGCCGCCTCGACCGTACCCGCTGCGCCGTTCTCCGTCACATTCAGCGTGACGGAGGCGGGGAAGCGGCGCATCGCGTCCGCCTCGCTCGTGCCGTGGTCCACCGTCACGTCCGGGACCGCCGCCGCGCCGGTGACGATCCGGACGGGCGCGCTGCTCCCGCCGGACGAGCCGCCGGAGCTGCTGCCGCCGGACGTGGTCGGCGCTTTCGCGCCGCCCTCGGTCCCGGTCTTTTCCACGGTCAACGAGCCGCTGACGGTCACACCGCTCACCGACACGACCAGCGAGACCACCAGACCGGAGCCGGTCAGCGCCACTCTGGCGTCAATGCTCAGCTCGCCGACCGTTACGCCGCGCTTGATGTCGAGCTGTGCGCCCTCCGCGTCCCTATCGATTCGGAGCGTCTCCACGTCCGCATTCAGTGCCACGTTGGCGCGGCTCAGAAGCTCCACGAGCTTCGCGGGGACTTCGATCTGAATTTTCTGATTTGAGGTCTTTTCCAGGTCGATCACGAGCGTGCCGAGCGCGCCCTTAAACGTGCTGTCCTGCGTGATGCGGCACGGCAGGCCGATCTCCACGCGCTCGAGCGCCGTGTCGCCCCTCAGGCGCAGGTGCACGCCCTCCTTCTCCAGCCGGACCGTGCCGCCGACGCGAACATTGTCGAAATAAATCGAGTTCGCGCCGCCGCCCTTGACGATCACGCTGCCGAGGACGGTCACGTTTTTCAGCGTGACGTTCCCCTCGCCCACGCTCTCGGCGATGACGAGGTCGCCGGCGACGGTCTCATTCTCCAGCGTCGTTCCGGCCTGTTCGATGACCGTTTTCTGCGCGCTTCTGCGCACGCGGTCGAGCGTGACCACGGCCTCCGCACGGGTGATGGAGCCGAGCGCGCCGAACGCGCCGTTGGGATAGCCGGTCATGTAACCGGCCTCCGCGGCTGCGCCCACGCTGCCCCTTGCCCACGCAGGGATGGACGCAGCGTCCGCAAAGGCGTCCGCGCGTTCCTCCTTCGCGGCAACTGTCTCTTATACACATCTCCGAGCCCACGAGACACTCGCTAATCTCGT
>ENA-OZKY01000519-OZKY01000519.1-human-gut-metagenome-genome-assembly--contig:-NODE-519-length-12407-cov-6.993685_pt1 | contig 12407 bp, 9 predicted proteins | sample MGYA00244830_ERZ653773 | MGnify/ENA primary metagenome ERZ653773 (study PRJEB26926, sample SAMN06165206) | human gut metagenome | biome: ENVO:00009003; feature: ENVO:2100002; material: ENVO:00002003...
GGTGACGGGAATCGAACCCGCATCCCCAGCTTGGAAGGCTGGTGCCCTGGCCATTGTGCTACACCTGCAAGAGCCCTCCGCAACCTGTCAGCTTTTGCATGATAGCACGGAAGAGGCATAATGTCAAGATGGAATTTTATACTTGCATCGCAAAATATGCGTTTTTCGGCATTCGCGATGAAAAATTGCTTGCAACCGCGCGGAAGTCATGGTATCATACCATGGTATGCAGCGGTATCGAAGCGGTCATAACGGGGCTGACTCGAAATCGAGTCGGTCGCTTTCCGGGGTGACCTCGCAAACCCTTGATACTTCGGGCTTCTTCCGCTTTTCTACACTTTTTCAAAACTGAATATCTACGGTTTTTCTACGCTTTGTCTACGATTTCTACACTTGGTTCTCAATCAGCCGGAAACCCGCAAAGCCTTGAAAATACAGCATGGAGATGTATCGAAGTGGTCGTAACGAGGCTGACTCGAAATCAGTTGACGGGTCAAACCGTCCGGGGGTTCGAATCCCTCCATCTCCGCCAGAGCCTGCAGTGGTGATTCCACTGCAGGTTTTTATTTATGCCAGCTGTTCCTCTTTTTCAGGGCGGTTGAACATACCGTTCATGGCGTTTGCCGAAGCCTCCTGTGCCGAGTAGTCGAGATGTGCATAGATGTCTGCCGTGGTGGAGAAAGTACTGTGACCCAGCCAGATTTGGATCTGCTTCATGGAGATACCGTTGCTGAGAAGCAGGCTGGCGCAGGTGTGACGAAGATCATGGAAGCGAACCTTGCGAAGCCCGTACTTCTCGATGAGCCACGAGAAATGCTCCGTTACATAGTTCGGGCGTAGAAGTTTTCCGCACTGGTCAACGCAGATGTAGTCGAGGTAGTCCCGGCAGTAACTTTTTTTGAAGAGTCTCCGGTACATCTCCTGCTTCTCTTTCTCCTCCAGCAGGATGATTCCTACTGCTGGAATCAGAGGTAGTGTTCGGAAGCTGGATTTGGTTTTCAGGACATCCTCGCCCATCGGGACGAACTTTCCATCCACCTCTGCTTCGATGACCTTGTGACTGATGGAGATCGTCTTGTGTTCCATGTCGATGGCGCTCCACCGCAGTCCGAGAACTTCGCTCCGCCGCAAGCCATAGTAGGCAGCAATTTTTACGCACAATTCCAGCGGGTCACCAGACACTGCGTCGAACAGGGTAAGCATCTCTTCCTCGCTGTAGAAGCTACCGTGGAACACATTCTTCTTGGGACGGTCTACCTTGTCGGCAGGATTCTTGAGCAGGATATCCTTCTTAACCGCTGTCTGAAGTGCCTTTCGGATGATTGCGTGATAATGAATGACCGTGTTTGTCGTACAGCCGTCTGCCAGAATACTCTGGTAGAAGTCCTCAATGTGCTGTGGGGTCACTTCCCGCAAATGGAGTCCCAGCGGCGCGAAGTATGGCCGGATTCTTGCTTTGATCATGTTACCCATTTGCATCTGCGGCGGCCATTGACCTTCAGGTAAAGAACCGCATAGTAAAAACCGTTTTTTTGCTGCAGGCAGCCTGTTATCATAATGTCCTCCTATTCTATAACAGGTAGTCGTATTGCCCGCCATTGACATCCCAAACATACCACAATGCGTTGGGAATAGCTATACTCCAAGTGGAGAAATACCACTCGACTTTTCTACGCTTTTCGGCAAACGACCTCGTGTTTTCTAAACGATCTGTCAATTCGGCTCATGATAAATTGATGCGGCACATATCCTCACCCATCAGGTACTCGATTACGCATACCTTCGGGATCTTGTAGGCTCTGCCTATGGGAGCCTGAAACTATCGTTACTCAAAGGGTTATTCGTCCTTCTTACTTCTACACTTTTTCTACACTTTGCGGGAAATTCATGCTTTTACTGGCTCAAGCCCTGCATGCTGTGTGCCCTGGAATCGTTGTGATATCAGGGATTTGACCTTCCTATAAGCACCTATATTATCCCGAAAGCACCTTGTCCATACGATTCGAAATCGTGTGGAGCGTTTGGCTTTCCGTCCTCGGAAATCCTTGATATTTGGTGCTTTTTAGACTATGCTGTGTCCAGCAGACTTGACTCTATCTACGCATTTTCTATGCTTTGTGCAGAGTAGTGAGTGCGAGTGGATTGCGGTTTTAAGGGTCACGAGAGGAACGCATCAATTTTCATTGGATTTCCTCTCCAAATGGCTCGAAATCAGTTTGAGGGAAACCTCACGTGGGTTCGAATCCCACCCGCTGCGCCAAAAATAAGACCATCTGCCTTTGGCAGATGGTCTTATTTTTGGGTTCCGCTCCCTGTGGTCGCTCCACCCCAAGGAAATCGAACATGCTCGGGGCAAGTGAATTGCCCCTGCGCCAAGATCTTGCTGCGCAAAATACTTGTGACGGCGCACCCGCGCCGCCCCACCTTGTGGGGTCCCGGTTTGGTCGGCATCCATACTGATATGCCATGACAAAATGCCTGTGATGTTACAGCATCACAGGCATTTTTTGCGAGTATCGGCGTGGCGTGACGCGCTGCCGGCATTGCGCGGCTGGGGTACACCGGCTCGCCGCTGTCTCCGGCCGTATTTTCGGGGGCAATGCGGCGAGCGGTCATCACGCGAAGCCGTATTTGATTTTGACACGCTCAAGCTTATCGAGCATCGGCTCGGTGAAAAACCAGAGGAAAATCACCGTGGAGATGGCCTGCACCGCATCCATTGCAAAGCCGGAGGCGCAGTAGACCGCAAGACTCTGCCACGTCAGCGCGCCTGTGGCGAGCAGCGCGGAGTAGGCGTTGAGCAGGATACCGTAGACGGCAAACGCGCTCACTACGCCGAAGACGCAGAGCGTCCCCCGATTTCTCGGCGCTCTGCCCCTGTGGAACACCAGCCCCGCGAGAAAGCCGCACAGCCCCATGCCCAGCATCTGCCACGGCGTCCACGGCCCCTGCGAAAAGAGGATGTTAGAGACCAGCATCGTCGCCGCGCCCACGAGAAAGCCCGTCTCCCCGCCCAGGGCCGCGCCCGCAAGGATCGTCAATGCCAGCACGGGCTTGCACTGGGGCAGCATGAAAAAGGCCGCACGGCCCGCCACGCCCAGCGCACAGAGCACCGCAGTCACGACCAGCTCCCGCGCACGGGGGTTGCGCCCCTCGAAGGTAAGGAAGAACGGCAGCATGGCCTCCAGCACCATCAGCAGCGAAACGGCGTAGTAGCTCCGGTCGCCCAGCAGCTTGGGGCCGAACACCAGCGTCAGGGGGATGAGCAGAAGGGCGACCAGAGCGGAGGCGGCCGTGCGCGGGGAAAGCCTTCGCTTTTCCGGCGGCGCGGCGGGTATATCCGCCGCCTTCGGCGGCTGCGGCGGAGGCTCCCGCCGCTCTTTTTGGGGCGCTTCCCTGCCGCCGCAGGCGGCAATGACGTCCTCCGCCGTCACGGCTTCGGGCAGCCGGCCGCGCGCCATGCGGTTCGCCGCCGTGGTGTAGAAGCGGTTGAGCGCGAAAAACTCCCGGGGCGCGCCATCAGAGGCGATGGAGCCGTCGAAAAAGAGCGCGCAGCGCTGCGCGTAGGCGGCGCAAAATTCGACATCGTGGCTGACCAGGACGACGGTCACGCCCTGCGCGAGCAGGCTTTGCAGAAGCTCAGCCAGCTCAGCCTTGAAGGCCGCGTCCAGTCCGCGCGTTGGCTCGTCGAGGAGCAGGATATCGGGCCGCGTAAGCAAGATCTTTGCCAGCGCCGCGCGCTGCTGCTCGCCGCCGGAAAGGTCGTAGGGGTGACGGTCCAGCAGCGTTTCCAGCTGGCAGAGTGCGGTGACATAGGCGAGCATCGCTTCGTCGGAGGTGACCTCGGCAAGGTCCTCGCGCACGGTTTTTTGGGCAAAAAGCGTCTGCACCTCCTGCGGCAGAAGCGCCGTTTTGCCGGTGACGCGGACCTCTCCGCGATAGGGCTTTTGCAGGCCCGCCAGCAGCCGGAGCGTGGTGGATTTGCCCGCGCCGTTGCCGCCGAGGATGGCGAAAAGCTCGCCCCGCCGCACCGTCAGCTCCAGCCCGCGCAGCACGTCCGGCGCGTCCGGCGTATAGCGGAACCACGCATCCGAGACGGTCACGACCGTCTCCTGCGATGGCGCGGGCAGCGGGCGCTCCGGCAGGCTTTTGAGGGGGTGCGAGGCGGCAAAGTCAGCCAGCCAGTCACGCCCCTCACGCACGGAGACGGGACAGGGAAGGTCGTTCTCCACCGCCGCCCACACGCGCATGGCGGCGGGCATGGCGCGGAACAGCTCGTGTCCCGCCGTGCGCAGCTGCGCGCCCACGGCGCGGGGCGCGCCGTCCGCGAGGACCGCCCCGCCGTCCAGCACAACGGCGCGGTCGGAGAGGGGCAGCGCCTCCTCCAGCCGCTGCTCGGAGAGCAGCACCGTTGTGCCCAGCTCCCGGTTGACCCGCGCGAGCGCGGCGAGGAAGTCCGCCGCCGCGATGGGGTCGAGCTGTGCGGTCGGCTCGTCTAAAATGAGCACGTCCGGCTGCAGGGTCAGCACGGCGGCCAGGTTCAAAAGCTGCTTCTGCCCGCCGGAGAGCGACGCTGTCTCGCGGTGGAACCAGCTCTCCATGCCGAAAAAGCCCGCCATCTCGGCGACGCGGCGGCGGATGGTGGGCGTATCGTACCCGAGGCTCTCCGGCCCGAAGGCCAGCTCGTGCCAGACCTTGTCGGTGACGATTTGGTTTTCCGGGCTTTGCTGCACAAAGCCGATGCGCTCCGCCTGCTCGCGCTGCGAAACGTCGGAGAGCGGGCGGCCGGCGAAAAGGACCGCGCCCGAACGAACGCCGTTGGGCGCGAGCGCGGTCTTGAGCTGGCGAAGGAGCGTGCTTTTGCCGCTGCCGGAAAGCCCGCAGAGCGTGACAAACTCGCCCGCGCAGAGCGTCAGGCTCACATCCCGCAGGGCGGGGGCAGACTGCCCGGGGTAGGTAAAGGTCAGGCTTTCGACGCGATAGAGCTCCATGTGCGCGCCTCCTTTCTTTGCAGCAGCACCGGCGTCAGGCAGAGCAGAAAATACGCGAGCAGCACGCTCGCGGAATACGGCGTCAGCACGCCGCGCGCCGTGGGATAGTAGCGCCACTTCACGCCGCCGAGCGCCCAGCCCGCGGCGACGTAAGCGCCGCAGAGCGTCAGCCACAAGAGCAGCAGCCTGTCGCGGCGGCTGTAGCGATAGAGGGAAAAGGCCGTGCGGCCCGGCAGTCCGTAGCCGCGGCTTTTCATGCTGTCCGCCGTCTCCACGGCGTTCTCAAGGCTCCACGTCACCATGACGGAAAAGACCGTCACGGCGCTCCTGAGCTTTTGGAGCCGGCCCTTTTCCGCGTACAGCCCCATGCCGCGGCGCGCCGCTGTCACCTCGCGGAGCTTTGCCTGAAAGCGGGGCACAAAGCGCAGCGTCATGGAGAGCAGGAGCGAGAGGGCGGGCACGACGCGCCCGAAAAGGTGCATGAGCTTGTCTGAGGTCATGACTGTGTTCCAGCAGGAAAACCACAGCACGACGGCGGCGAGCATCGCCGCCGCGGCAAAGCCGTAGGCGATGGACTCCAGCGTCAGAGGGTTGCCCGAGGGAAGATAGGCCAGAATGGTCGCGCCCTGATGGTTGAAGGCAAGGTTCACCAGCGCGGCGAGAATCGCCGTCGGCGCCAGCCACAGGGCGCTGCGCCGCACCGCCGTGCCGCCGTTTAACTGCGCGGCACACCAGAGCGCAGCGCAGAGCGAGACGGCAAGGCAGAGCGGGTGCAGGAAAAACATGGAGAACGTCAGTACCAGCACGAAATAGAGCAGATTCACCGCCGGATGGCAGGCGAGAAAGGCGTGATGCTTCATGCGCCGAGCCCTCCGCCCACATCCGCGCCGAAGTCGCAGGTGTAGACCCACTCGACGGTGTCGCCGTCCGCGAGGGTATAACGCGAGCAGCCGTAGTTGGGAAATTCGCCGTTCACGCGGTACATCCAGCCCGAGCCCTCGCCGCAGTCGAACTCGTAGAGGTTGCCGATGCCCTCGATGTAGGCGGACTGATAGACCGGCGTTTCGGAAAACTCCATGTGTATTTTGTTCTCGCGGCACACGCGCTTGAGCACGTCAAACACGTTCTCGCCCTCGGTAAATTCCACTGCGGTCGGAGCCAGCAGAACGCCGTCCGCAGGGATCAGGTCAGCCTTCTCCGCGTTGAGCCGGTCGAGATTTTCCAGGATCGTCGCGCAGGAGATGGAGACCGTACACGTCGGCACGGTGCTCTCCGGTGATGCATCGGGTTTGTTGGAAGAGCTGTCCTGTGCGTCGGAGCTGCCGCCTGTCGGCAATGCGTCGGAGGCGTTTCCCTCCGGCGCGCCGCTTTCCAATGGCTGTTGTTCTCCGACTGGCGGAGCGGCAGGAGTCTCTGCCTCCTGCCGTTCGGTTTCAGAGGGAGCGGACGTGGCGGGCGCATCCTGCGCCGCATCGGGCGCGGGCGTTTCGCTCTGCGCCGGCGTGGGTGTCGGCGTCGGCTCCGTCGTTTGTGCATTGCAGCCCGCAAGAGTGAATATCAGTGCAAGCGCCAGCAGCGCCGCACAAAGGCGCTTTGCCGTTTTCATGTCCGTCTCCCTCCTTTCGTTTCGGTGCTGCTATGCCATCAGGCGGCAGGCTGCGTCAGCGCCGCCATCCGGTAGAAGCTGCTCTCGCCGCGCTCGGCGCGGACAAGCGACGCGAGGGCGCAGACCGCCTGCTCGCTCGCCATGAGATTCGTTTCCCCACCGCGCTCGTGGCAGAAGCCGCCGTCCGCGTTCTGATAGGTCAGCAGCGCGTCGAGCACGCTGTGACCGTTCTTTACGAAGCGGCTGTCGTCCGTGTCAAGGCCCAGCGCGTTGAGCGCAAGGAGCACCTGCGCGCAGCTCTCGGCATTCTCACTCCCCCAGGAAGAGAAGCCGCCGTCTGCATTCTGCATGGCGCTCAGGCACACGAGCGCGCGGTCGACTGCCGGCCGGACGCTGCTCTGTTCCTGATACTTCGCCAGCGCCTGTAAGGCCATAGAGGTCAGGTCGGGATCGGCGTCCTCGCCCATGAAGCTCCAGCCGCCGTTTGCAAGCTGAGCGGCCAGGATAGCGTCCACATACAGCTGCCGCGTCGCCTGCGTGCTTGCCGCCGCGTTCTGCGGCGTGGGATAGTCACGGCTGTCGAGCGCGAGGAGCGCGTAGATCACGCCGTTCACGCCCTGCGCCGCCGTCTTTTCGTAGTCGCCGAGCGGAAGCGTCAGGTCATAGCCCGCGACGTCCCGCGCGTCCTTCCCGAGCGCGGAGAGCGCGAGGATGACGCGGCTGTACTCGGTGTACTTGCGCTCGCTGAGCACGCCCTTATTTTCACGCACGGTCTGCTCGAGCGCGGCGCAGTAGCCGGTGAAATAAGCGGTCTCGGTGTCCGCGCCGCCGCGGGCGAGGGCCAGAACCGTCCACTCGCCGCCGAGACTGCCGTAGCGCGGCGCGCTCACGGCGGCGGTCAGGTAGGCCGACGCACGGTCATAGGCGGTCTGCGCGGCGCTCCCGCTCACGGCTTCCTTGGGCAGCTCACAGAAGCGCCGGAGGATGGCCGCCAGCTGCGCGCGCGTCGCGGTAAGCTGGGGGCTGAGCGTCGTTTCGCCCGTGCCGTTGAGGACACCCTTCATCACGCACCAGTGCATCGCCTCGTCCGCCCAATCGCTGATGCTGGCCGCATCGTCATAGCGCAGCGGGAAGTACCACATACCGGTAAAGCCCTGCCCCTGCGTTTTAATATAGCGGTAGAGGATCGCGGCGAGCTGCTCGCGCGTAATGGCGTCGTTCGGGCCGAAGCTGCTCTCGGTATAGCCGGTGATGACGCCGGTGGAGGCTGCCCAGCGCACGGCCTCGCCGTACCACGCGCCCTCGTCCGCATCGGCGTAGCGCATGGCATAGTTGACGACGGGACTGCCCGCGAGACGCCAGAGAATGGTGACGATCTGGCCGCGCGTCGCTGTGCCGTCCGGTCCAAATTCGCTCTCGGACACGCCGGTCATAAGACCGTTTTCATAGACGTACTGCACCGCGTCCGCGTACCACGCGGCAGTGGGAACGTCGGCAAAGGACGGCGCATTTTCCGCGGCGCGAGCCGCGGACGGCAGAAGGCCGACGGCCAGAGCGAGAGCGGTCAGCAGAGAGCATAACTGTTTTTTCATTGGAGGTTCTCCTTTCCTTGTAAGCGCCGCTCACGGGGCGATCTCCCCGGGCGCTGCGGTATGTCAGAACGGCAGGATGCCCATGAAATACTCCACGGCCAGCGCCACGAGGACGACGAGCGCGGAGATCAGGAAGCCGTGCACCATCGGCGCCGCGCCGGATTTCTTCATTTCGGCGAAGCTCGTGTTGAGTCCAACGGCGGCGAGCGCCGTGACCATGAGGAACTTGCTGACCTTTTTGAGCGCCGCCGCGGCTGCCGCGGGGATCACGCCCACGCTGCTGAGCACCGCCATGGCGAGAAAGCCGAGGATGAACCACGGGAAGACGCTCTTCCACTTGATCTGCACTGCGCCGCCGGACGCGGCGGCTTCCTTTTTCTTCAGGTGCATACTCACAAACGAGAACACCACCACCGTCGGGATGATGGCGAGCGTGCGCGTGAGCTTGACCATGGTGGCGAAGTCGCCCGCGCCCTCGCTGAAGGCATAGCCTGCGGCGACGACGCTGGAGGTATCGTTGACTGCCGTGCCCGTCCACAGGCCGTAGGCCATGTCGGAAAGGCCCATCGCGCGGCCCATGATGGGAAAGAGCACGATCATCGCCATATCAAAGAGGAAGGTCGCGGAGAGGGCGTAGGCGATGTCGCTGTCCTTGGCGTCGATGACGGGTGCGACCGCCGCGATGGCGCTGCCGCCACAGATGCCGGTGCCCGCGGAGATGAGGTTCGAGAGCTTCCAGTCCAGCCCCAGCGCGCGGCCAATGAAGTAGCCGCCGCCGAAGCAGGTAAGGAGCGTAAAGAGCATGACGGTCAGCGACATTCTGCCGACGTTCAGGATGGTCGTGACGTTCAGGCTCGCGCCGAGGAGAATGATGGCAAATTTCAGGATCTTCTTCGCCGTGAACTTCACGCCGGGCGCGGTGGTCTTGCCGGGCTTGCGGTAGCCGTTGATGAGCATACCGATGAACATGGCGATGACGGACGCGCCGATGACGTCGAATGGCAGCAGCGCCTCGATGCCCTTGGCGAGCAGCGCGATGACGAGCGCGAGCGCGAAGCCCGGCGCGTAGCTTTTGATTTGAGCGGGAATGGAGCGCATGGTGATCTGACCTCTCTTTGCCGGTAGTGATTTCTTTTGAATTTGCCTTGCAGGCCGCGCGCACTTCTGCTATGATCTTTGGCAGAAGCACAGCCAAGGAGCAGAGGAGCACGATAGCTATGATAGAGAATTACGCAGAAAAAATCAAGCACGAATCCAATGGATTTATCCGGCACAACGGGATCCGCATCGTTTCCGTTGATGAGGAAAGGAGCGTGCTGGAGGCCGAGATCACCGACAACAGCCGCAACGTTTGGGGCAGCGTCCACGGAGGCTTCCTCTACACGATGGCGGACACCGCCGCCGGAGCCTTTGCGCGCATCAAGTACGGGCGGCGCAACGTCACGCTCAACGGCTCGATGAATTACCTGCGGCCCACCACGCACAGCAAGACGCTGACGGCGGTCGGGCGCGAGATCAAGGTCGGCGGACACGTTGGCTTTTTTGAAGTCAATATCACCGACGACACCGGCGCGCTCGTCGCCTGCGCGCAGATGAATATGTATTTTCTGGATTGAGCGGCCCGCTTGCGAGTCACGCTCCGCCATACCGGCAGGGTCGGGCGCAATGCCCGTCCCCTTTTCATTCCGCCGGGCGGAGAAAGGATAAGGGAAGATACGCAGCGCGTGTCTTCCCTTTGCCTTATATTGCCTTATTTTTTCCGCTGCGCGGTGAACAGGCGGACGACGGATGAGACGAGCAGGATCGCGGCGGCGATACTGCCGGCGATGCCTGCGGTGGCGAAGCCCCGCTGGAGGGCGAGCTGGGTGCTGCCGTTCAGCCCGAGGGACATGGTGTAGTAAATACCGGCGCCGGGCAGCAGCGGTACGGCGGAGATGACCTGATACGAGGTGACCGGATACTTGCGGGCGCGGGCCATGCCCTCGGCATAGACGGCGGCGACCGCGGCGGCGATGAAGTTTGCGCCGTAGGGACCGAGACCGAGCTCGCCGCACAGCAGATACGCCATCCACGTCACGACGCCGCCGAGCGCGCACAGGCAGCGCCCCCAGCCGTGGACGTTGAAGAGGATAACAAAGCCGGTGCAGGCGACCGCGATGGCGATGGCCTGAAGCCAGAAGGGATAGGAAAGCGTGCTGGCGGCGGTCTGGCCGTAGAGGGAGGAGGTGATGTGCCACGCGGCCGCAGTGCCCATGGCGATGGCGAGCGCCGAGAGGAGCACCTGCACGATGCGGTTGACGCCGGAGTTTGTGTCGCCGTAGATGATGTCGCGCATGGAGTTGGTGATGAGCAGACCGGGGACCAGGATCATCAGCGAGCCGATGATGACCGCGTCCACATAGTCGACCAGCCCGAAAGCGGCGGCGAGGTAGGCGGGCACCGCCATGGCGAAGGCGGCGGCGATGGTGCTGAAAAAGGGGTTGGTCTCGAGCTTATCCATCCGGCGCGTGACAAAGCCGATGATAAGCCCCATCAGGCCCGCCCACAGGCTGTCGCGCAGGGTTCCGCCAAAGACGGGGCAGAAGCCGGACGCGGCAAGAAGATTGCCAAGGTAATAAACGGGAACGGAATAGCTGCGGCGATCGTTTCTTGTCTCCTCCAGCCATTGCGCGGCAACGGCGGGGTCGGGCGTTTCGGCGCAGATGCGGCGCGAGAGCGCGTTGAGCCGCTCGACCGCGTCAAGATCGTTGCCGTGGAAGCCGACGCGCTTCATCACCATCAGCGGCTTGCCGTTGTCCGCCTCAAGGCTGACCATGACGCAGTTGGGGATCGCAAAGGCCTCGCATTCGATGCCGTAGGCCGCGAGCACGCGGCGCATCGTCTCCTCGATGCGGAAGGTCTCCGCTCCGGCGGCGGCCAGCTCGTAGCCGATCTGCGCGGCCATATCCGTTAAAAGATAGTAGTCCATATCGAACCCTCCTGCTGCCGCCTTACCTAACGGCGGGCATTATCTTACTGCGAAAGGATTTCCCTGTCAAGAAGAGAAAACACCGCTTAAAAGGCGGTGTTTTGCGCGCTGTGACATTTTTTCTCCGCAAGCTCCAGAAGTGTCTGGCGGAAGCCGTATTTTTCCGCGAGCTCCCGCGCGGCGGAAAGGTTCCTCTCGCCCACGCGGCGGTCCTTGACGCAGCGGAGCATGAGGTTTTTCGGCGAGTGGGCGAAGTCGATGAATTCGATCACGTCCACCGTGTAGCCCATGTCCTCGAGCACGGCGGCGCGGATGGAGTCTGTCAGCAGCGCGGAAAAGCGCTCCTGCAAAAGACCGTGGCGCAGCAGCACGTCGAAATCGCCGCCCTTGTGGATGGTGGCGTTGATCTCGTGCTGGCAGCAGGGAACGGAGAAAATGTGCTTCACGCCCTTTTCGACGGCGTACCAGAGGGCGTAGTCCGTGGCGGTGTCGCAGGCGTGGAGCGTGACGACCATATCCACATGGGTGTCCGCGAGCGTGTCGCGCGTGACGTCGCTCACGACGAAGCGCAGGCCGTCGTAGCCGTACTTTTGCGCGATGGCGTTGCAATGCTCGACCACGTCCTCCTTGAGGTCGTAGCCGAGTATCGTGGCTTTCACGCCGCGCTTGACGGTGAAGTAATAGTAGAGAATGAACGTGAGGTACGATTTGCCGCAGCCGAAGTCGAGAATGGTGATCTCCTGCTGCTCCGAGGCGCGGAAGGCGTCGTCCACCAGCTCGATAAAGCGGTTGATCTGCTTGTACTTATCATACTTCGCCTTGACGATGCGGAGGTCCGGCGTAAACACGCCGAGGTCGACGAGCGCGGGAATGTTCTCGCCCTCGGCAAGGATGTATTCCTTTCGGCGGTCATGCGCCTTCGGCGCGGCGGTGCGCTGCGCCTCGCCTTTCGCGGTGCATTTGTAGCTGCCGTTCGTTTTGCGGATGTACTGGCGCGTCTCTGTTTCGGTGCAGAGCACGGCCTGAAGATAAAGACCGTCCAGCTCCTGCGCGAACAGCCCGGGCAGCTCGCCCTTCGTCACGTTGCGGTGCGTGACCTTCTGCCCCTGCTGGTATTCAAGCTGAAAAAACGCCTTGCCACGCAGCGACAGCGGGCGGATGGTCACCCTGGAGCAGCCGATGCGCGCGAGCGGCTGAGAAAGCACGGCCTTGGTGAGCGTGTCGAGCTGCGCGGTGAGGTCGTCCAACAC
>ENA-OZKY01000546-OZKY01000546.1-human-gut-metagenome-genome-assembly--contig:-NODE-546-length-12201-cov-4.312284_pt1 | contig 12201 bp, 9 predicted proteins | sample MGYA00244830_ERZ653773 | MGnify/ENA primary metagenome ERZ653773 (study PRJEB26926, sample SAMN06165206) | human gut metagenome | biome: ENVO:00009003; feature: ENVO:2100002; material: ENVO:00002003...
CGTCCAGAGTATCCAGCCAATCCACGGCACGCGCCACATGAGCCGGAAGTTCCTCATCGTCATGCAGCGGCGGCAGATAGTGGAAGTCCACCGGATAAGTGCGGCCTTCTACTTGAATAATAGGCGCGCCTCCAAAGAATTCGGAAAACCCGCCGGCATCCAGCGTCGCGGAACTGATGACCAGCCGCAAGTCTCTCCGCCTGCCCAGCAAAAGCCGCAGATAGCCGAGCAGAAAGTCAATGTTGAGGCTGCGTTCATGCGCCTCATCCAAAATCAGGGTATGATATTGGCGCAGATCCGGATCATGCTGCGTTTCCGCCAGAAGAATCCCATCCGTCATGAACTTCAGGCGCGTATCCAGCCCGGCTTTTTCCTCAAAGCGCACCTGGTAACCCACCAAACCTCCCAGGTCGCAGTTCAATTCCTCCGCCACTCGGCGGGAAACGGAAGCAGCAGCCAGCCTTCTGGGCTGGGTGCATCCTACTCTGCCCCGCGCCTCCCCGGCAAGCTCCATGGCCATTTTAGGGAGCTGGGTAGTCTTACCGGATCCCGTCTCCCCCACTACGACAATGACCTGGTGCTCCCGCATTGCCGCCAGAATGTCATTCCGGCGGCGGGAAATGGGTAGATCCGGATAAGTAATGTTCATGGTGAAGATGAGAAAAAAACCCTGCAAGAACGTCCTGCAGGGTTGAAGAAGAAAACCGGGAGGTTCTTTTACTGACAGGGTTTGGGAAGGGCGATACGGCCGCTCCGGGTCAGCATCTGCACATCATAATCCTCAATGAGGGACAGGAAACGGTCTATCTTGTACTCGCCTCCCGTCACTTCAATGGTCAGGGCGTCCCGCGTGACATCCACAATGTGGGCGCCCAGTATCTGGCAGAACTCAATGACTTCATGCCGCGTGGCGGAATCTACGCCAATGCGGGTCAATACCGTTTCCCGGTACACATTGTCCGTATTGCGGAAATCTACTACTTCCACCGTGTTGACCAGTTTTTCCAGATGCTTGATAATCTGGTCCAGAACATCTTCCTTTTCGCGTACGACGATGGTCATCCGTGAAAAGCGCGGGTCCTGGCTAGGGGCAACGTTCAACGAATGAATATTGTAGCCCCGTCCACTAAACAAACCGGCAATGCGGGCAAGCACGCCAAATTTGTTTTCAACAAGTACGGAGATAGTATGACGAGTCATAATTTAATTTCTTAAAGGTGATGCATTGTAAGCACTTTTGACTGCCAGTCAAGCCTGCGGACGGCGATGCCGGAAAACGTTTTTCCTAACGGGGGTTCCGGCAGGAACCGCTCAGGCCGGATCAAAGCTCGTGCGGTATGATGGCGTTGCCTTTTGTCGCCTCCGGAATGCGGGGAAGCAATGTTTTTTCAGAAACGGGGCGCGCATCCACTTTCACATTGAATTGCTGCCCGTCGCGGGAAACGGTCAGCAATGCCGGCCCTTCCCTAAGAGCTTTGACCAAGGCTTCCTTGGTGCTGACACTCTGGTGGTTTACGGCAAAGACCATGTCGCCGGCCTGCAATATCTGCCCTACGGATTTCTTCGGATTCACTTGAATGACCAGCAACCCCCGAGCACCTATGGATTGTTCTTCCGCAGTCAGTTCACGCAAATGCATTCCCACTCCTTCCATGAAGTCTTCCCAAGGAGAAGGAACATTTTTTAAAATACTATCTCCCACCTTCAGGGTGACGTTCATTTTTTGCCCTTTGCGCCAGACTTTCAGCCAGAACTTGTCGCCGATGGAAAGATTTTCAATGCGTTCTTTAACTTCCTCATCCGTATGGATGGGAACTTCGTTGAAACTCAGTATTACGTCACCTGTTTGAAGACCTGCCTGCTCCGCCGGGGAACCATGCTTCACGATATTGATTACTGCGCCTCCCGCCTCATGATAATCCAGGAAGCTGCGAAGCGGGGGAGTATTGCGCACAATGTCCAATCCCAGATACCCTTTCATGGGGCGGCCATGTTTGCAAATCTGCTCAAAGCTGTGCATCACCAGATTGGAGGGAATGGCAAACCCAATGCCGGCGTAATTTTTCTCCGCATTGGGAAGCACCGATTTATTGATGCCGATGATTTCCCCGCGGATGTTGACGAGGGGACCTCCCGAATTCCCCGGAAAGATACTGGCATCCGTCTGGATCAAGTTAATGCCGGAATCCACCAGCTTGCGTTCGCGGGAGCTGATAATGCCGCGGGAAACCGTCGTGCCCAGCCCATAGGGATTGCCGCATGCCAGGACAATCATGCCGGGCGCAATTTCATCACTGTTGCCGAACGGAAGGGGAGTAAAGGTCATCGGGTTCTCTACCTGCAACACGGCAATATCCAGTTCCGGGTCCACTCCCACCAGGCGCACGGAAACGCTTTTTCCATTGCTCAGCGTAACGCGCAGAGCATGCTTGTTCTGAATGACATGATAAGCGGTAATAATATGTCCTTCTTCAGTAACGATGACGCCGGAACCCAAACCGTGAACCGTCAGCCTTTTTTCAATCATGGAATCACCGTCCTCGGAAGGCTGCGGAACGCTTGTCACGCCTGTGGTGTCTATGCTGACCAATACCCGTTCCACCAACCGGGCAACGCGTGAATATTCCTCATTAAGCTGGTGCAAAATAGGAATATCCTCCTCCTTCAATTCAGGCTGCTGGGCCAGGGTAAACACTTCTGACCGGAAAGAAACATTTTTCTCCGTAACACGACTGTTCCACCTCCAATAGGCAACGGAGACCACGGTCATCATAACCGTCATCATGATGACAAGTAAAGCCCGTGTCCATATGGTCGATCTCATGGAAATGCCCTGCCGTAATAACGATCAAACGATTTGCGGCTTGATCACAAGGGGATGCCTGAAAACGGAGCCTGTCAAGCTTCAGCCCGCTTTTCGACATTCCAGCTCCATTGATACTATTTAAGCCTTTTCTCTTCAAATGAAAAAACTTTCAAATGACAAATACGCCTTTCAACAAACCGTACTTTATGATATCATGCGGCCACGGTTTTATGGGTTCCAGCACTTTACAACAACAAACCATTCATCTCGTCTTCGGTACGGATGAAGGAATGGTGCGTGAAAAGGCTTCCGGCATCTTTGCCGTTCTGACGGAAGGCACAAACGAATTTTCCCATGAAATTCTGGAAGCGGCCTGCGGTGATTCCGATGAAGCGGCCCAAGTGATACGCCAGGTTACGGAAGCTCTGCGAACCCTCCCGTTTTTTCCGGGGCGCAAAGTAGTCTGGATGAAGAACTGCAACTTTATGGGAGACTCCGTCACGGGGCGTTCCTCCACCACGGAAGCAGCTCTGGATTCTTTCAGGCAATTACTGGAAAGCGGCCTGGGGCCGGACGTCCTGCTGCTTATTTCCGCCTCCGAATTTGACAAACGCCGTTCCTTTAACAAATTCCTGCTTCAATACGCTGCATCGGAAGAATTGAACAAGCCGGACATCACGAAAGCAGGATGGGAAGGCAGTTTAATGCCCCTCATTAATAAGGAAACGGCGGCGCGGAGCATGAATTTCGACTCCGCCGCCCTGGAACTGTTCATTCACCGCGTCAGCGAATCCTCCCGCCAAATCATTTCTGAAATTGAAAAACTGGATCTTTATCTGGGAGCGGACAGACGCACCATAATGCCGGAAGATGTGGAACGCATGGTTCCGCTGACGCGTACAGGCGTTATTTTTGAAATTTCCCGGGCTTTGGAAAACAAGAAAAGCGATGCGGCCATCTCTCTAATTGATTTTCAACTGGAACGCGGTGAAAACGCCATCACCATCATGCGTGCCGCATTCATCCCTACGTTAAGAAATTTGCTGGCTGCCAGACTTTTATGTGACGCATTCAACCTGAAGCCCACCAATTTCAAGGAATTTACGGCCCGCATTTCTTCCCTGCCCTCCTATGCGGCCGCGTTAATTCCCTTGAAAAAAGACGGTACACCCAATGCGTATCCGCTTTTTCTGGCGGCGCAGAATGCTTCCAAATTCAAGACGGAACGGCTGAAGCAAACTTTGAAAGAATGCATGAAGGCGGATAAAGCCCTGGTGTCTTCCTCTCTTGATCCCCGCCTGATTCTGCATCGTCTTGCTATCTGCTCCGCATCCTGATGAACTCCTCCTCTTCTTCCGTTTTCCCCCTGTTTGACGTTCTCGTCGTCGGCGCCGGACACGCAGGCATTGAAGCGGCACTGGCAGCATCCCGTCTGGGGTGTTCCGTCGCCGTCCTAACTCATAACCTGGATACTATCGGACAAATGTCCTGCAATCCGGCTATCGGGGGACTTGCCAAAGGGCATATCGTCCGGGAAATAGATGCCATGGGGGGAGCGATGGGATTGAACACGGATGCTACCGCCATTCAATTCCGGATGCTGAATGCCTCCAAGGGGCCCAGCGTGCGCGCTCCCCGCGCCCAGTGCGATAAAACAGCCTACCGCACAAGAATGAAAATGGTTCTGGAAACCGCCCCCGGCATACGCCTGTTTCAGGGAGATGTGGTCAAACTGCTCGTCAATGGAGAACAGCAGGCAACGGGAGCCGTTACTTCTCTGGGCTGCGCCATCCATGCCCGCAGCGTGATTATCTGCTCCGGGACATTCATGAAGGGATTGCTTCATGTGGGCCTTCAACACATAACAGGAGGCCGAATGGGCTGCGCTTCTTCCAGCCTTTCCGCCGATCTTGCCATGCTGGGTTTTCAGGTGGAAAGGCTTAAAACAGGAACTTCTCCCCGTGTCAATGGAAGATCCATCGACTTTTCCGTCTGCGAAATACAGCCCGGAGATGCTCCGGAAGTCCTGTTCAGCTATCGTTCCCGTGATATACTGAAACGTGATTCCGAACCCTTTTGCACTTTGAACACATGGGGAGATGAAAATTTCCGGATGAAACAAATGCCGTGCTGGATCACCTACACCAACCAGAGTACGCACGACATTATCCGGAAGAATTTAAAATTCAGCCCCCTTTACAGCGGTATCATTGAAGGCGTAGGCCCCCGGTATTGTCCTTCCATAGAAGATAAAATCGTGCGCTTTGCGGAAAAAAACAGCCATCAGGTATTCTTGGAACCGGAAGGCCGCAGTACGGAGGAATTCTACCTTAATGGAGTTTCTACTTCACTGCCCTACTCCGCTCAGTGTGACTTCATCCATACCATTCCCGGCCTGGAAAACGCGCAGCTGATCCGTCCGGGATATGCAGTGGAATACGACTTCTGTCCTCCCACGCAATTGCATCCTACGCTGGAAACAAAACTGGTGGAAAACCTGTACTTTGCAGGTCAAATCAACGGCACTTCCGGCTATGAAGAAGCCGCAGCGCAAGGATTGATGGCGGGAGCGAACGCCGCTCTGAAAACCCTGGGCAAACCTTCTCTGGTGCTGCGCCGGGATCAGGCTTACATCGGCGTTATGATAGACGACCTCGTTACCAAGGGAACCGATGAACCTTACCGCATGTTTACCAGCCGAGCAGAATTCCGCCTGTTGCTGCGTCAGGATAATGCAGACCTGCGGTTGGCCCCTCTGGCTTTTGAAGCGGGTCTTATTACCTGTGAAATGGCCCGGAAGGCTGAAGACAGGAAAAACGCCGTTGAAGAAGGAATAACAAAAGCTGCCGCGCTTAAACATGAAGGAGTTTCTCTCTCCACATGGCTTAAAAGGCCCGGCAATGACTGGACTCTATTGCCTGAAGAACTGAAAAAAATGTTCCACGTGGAACATTTGGATGCCATAGCTACGGATATCCAGTACGAAGGGCATATTGAAAGGCAGAAAAAACAGGCGGAAAAAATCATACGGATGGAAAATAAAACTATTCCCGCCGATATTGATTACGAACATGTCCATGCCTTAAAAAAAGAGGCTGTCATCAAGCTGAGCAACATACGTCCTGCAACTATCGGGCAGGCCTCCCGCATTCCCGGAATTACCCCGGCAGATATTGCCCTGTTGCTCGTGCATCTGCAAAAACGCAGCAGGCAGCAAACATAATATCCTGTGCCTCTTTCATTCAGAAATTTAATCTGAGAGATATGCGGAGCCTGGATGATGGGAAAAACATGACAGAAGCTTCCCTGATCCGTATATGATCCCATTGTATCGCCCTGTCGTTATTGCGCGGAATTGATAAAAGAGATTCAATCCTGTTCCCTGAATTCTTTTTGTGCGACAGCAGATCCTTTTTCTCTCTGAGTAATCATCATTCCTCTGCCTGTTGCAAAAAGAAATGGAATTATCCCTTGAGTATTATTGAATACCGGTCTCTCTAATCGATCGATTTATCCATTGTGAATCATTGACATACTGTCGATAACAAAAAAACAGCATGAGAAGATCACTCCAAGAAGTAAGGGGAGCAAAAAGGACTGAATAGTAAAATCTACCCGGAAATGAAAGTTACTTTCCCAAGTCTCAAATTCTTCAGATAATCAATAGACAAAGCCCTCGTCCATTAACGGTAACAGATATCTCCCCTGATGCACACATCATCTCCAAAGGCATTCACAACAGGCTGTTCAAGAAAGGCTTCATGCTCCAGAAACGGACCGGGCGCTACGCCGTCCGCACCGCCGCCGATAATGATGGGAGCATAAAACCCCACCCACTCGTCGACTAAACCGGCTTTCAAAAATTCCCGGACCAGACAGCCTCCCGCTTCCAGCAGGATAGTTCCTATTTTTTTATCATTATATAATTTTTTTAACAATTCCAAATAATTGGAAACATTCTCCACAACTAAAGTGCGGTCACGAAATTCATCTGTTAAACAAATGGAATTCGCAGGTATGGAAGAGGCATCATGGGTTAGAATAATACGCCAGGGTTGTTCCTTAAGGGGAGAAACAGGACGATCCGGTTTCCTAATGGTCAGGGATGGATTATCAAGACGCACAGTATTTCCTCCGGTAAGAACCGCATCGCATTCCGCACGCAGGGTATGTACAAAAGATCTGGATTTTTCATTCGTCAGCCATTGAGAACGTTCCGGACTACGGGAAATGCGGCCATCCAGAGACATGGCGCTTTTTGCAATTACCCAGGGACGCCCTTCCAGCATGTTCACCCTGAACCCCCTGATTAAACGATCGCATTCCTTCTCCAGAACCCCGCGGGTAACCTTGATGCCGGCCTGTTCAAGAATATCAGCCGCAGCGCCGCGGTGTTTGGGATTAGGATCTTCCGAACCATAAACCACCCGTTTGAAACGATATTTCAAAATGGCATCCGTACAAGGCGGTGTTTTTCCGGAAGTACTGCACGGTTCCAGAGTAACATACAAAGTTGAGTCCGCGAACAGGGGTGCATTGCCATTCGCCACTCCGTCGGCAATGGCCTCTCTTTCCGCATGAGGCAAGCCGGCTTTTTTATGAAATCCCGAACCAATCACCTGGTTTTCATGCACAATAACTGCTCCCACGCAGGGATTCGGACTCGTAAGTCCGATTCCATTTGAGGCCAGTTTTATGGCCATGTTCATCCAACAGTCATCCTGATTTTTCGTATTCACGCCGTTTTGTAGCATGAAAACCGGAAGAAGGACAATCACGTTGTGTGATTGAAGAATATTAGGTTTAACAATATTAAATTCCTTCTTCTTCTATTGTGTGTCTAGTGTGAATAAGATTTCAGACGGTTGAAAATGAGAACATTGAGCGTTATTTAAAATGTTAATAAATTTGACCTGCAGCCTTGTGAATAATATCTGGATAAGTTATCCACATTATACTCACAACTAATCAACCCAACCTTTCACAAGGTTATTGGCAGGTGCGGCTGTGAAACAGAAACGGCATTCCTTCTTGCAGAAAACCCGGAGGAAAGCATACCATCCTTTTGTGAAGGCTGCCAGATTGATTTACATTCCGGTGAGGGATCATACTTTTCCCGCTACAAGCCCTGAAAGGCCCTTCCACGGCTTTTCCGTGGCTGGAATGAATATAGCCGCTTACTGTGCTTCCCGCCTTCGGGAAGTGGGCTTTGAAGCGGTTTTTGACCCGGGAACGCCGGTTTCAGAAGAAAAAGGGGAAATCATCGAAGTGTCCATGCATGATTTTTCCCCGGAGGCGGCCATATGGCTTGCCTTCTGCGGGGCAGGGGAAGCAAGGAGTGAAGAAGGGCATTTGCTGGCCCGGAAAAGCGGGAAAAACGGATTGACGCGGGTATTCACGCGGAAGGAGGCAGCAATAGAGCGCCTCGTTTATCCCTGGGATCTTCTGGAATGGCAGGAAAGAGTGATGGAGAAGATGGAGTGGGAGGATTTCTCCGGAAGGGAAGGGGTTTATGTCATGGGAACGCTCCGGGTAGGGGAAGGAACCGTCATCATGCCCGGCGTGGTTGTAGAGGGAGCCGTATGGGCGGGTGATGGCTGCCGCATAGGGCCTAATTGCCATTTAAGGGGGTGTGTATCTTTGGGGAATGACTGTGTAGTAGGGCAGGGAGTGGAGCTGAAAAATTGTGTCATCGGCGACGGCACATTTATTCCTCATTTGAGTTATGCGGGGGATTCCATTATTGGCAGTGACGTTAATTTCGGCGCCGGAACGGTATGTTCCAATTTTCGCCATGATGGCGGCGAACACAGAATGGTGGCGGGAGGAAAGCTGGAATTTACTGGAAGAAACAAGCTTGGCGCTGTCATTGGAGACCATGTTCGGCTGGGCGCCAATACCGTCGTTTTGCCGGGGCGGGTTCTTCCTCCCGGTGCTTGGACCAGGCCGGGGGAAGTCTTCACGGGGGCATGAATCGGGGAAAGGAATTTTCTTAATACTGAAAAGGCCGCATGCGGAAAAACGTCTTCCCGCATGCGGCCTTTGGCGAATGGTTAAAGTTGCTTCAGCAGCACCGGCGGCGGCGCATCATCAGGGCGGCCAGCCCCAACAGGCCCAGGGAAGCTGTAGCTGCTTCCGGCACGGGAAGCACGACGCCGTCGTAAAATTTGATGTTGTTGACATCCAAAGTGCCGTTCATGGGGCGGGTATTTCCGAAAGAAGCCCCAAACTGGGAGCCTGTCAGGGCAGGGGAGGATGGATTCCACTCGGTAATCGTACCTGCCAGAGCGCCGTTGACATACACGGAAAGCGTTTGGGAGGAAAGATCGGAAACGATGCTCAGATTAGTCCAGCTGTCCTGCTGGAGATCCGTCCAGGTCAATCCCGTATTGATATTCCCGCCAGTTTGGCCGCCGAACCCCTTATTGTAGAGGTAGAGTTCTCCGTTATTAGTGAATTCCAGCACCATGCTGTTGGATTCTCCGGAGACCGTTCCATTGGTGTACAGGCTGAAAATGTCTTTCCACCCATTGCTGGTGGAACTCAGGTTTTTCAGGTCAAAGCTCACGGTGAAACTGCCTTGGATACCCGTTATGTTTGAGTTATAGGGAGTGCCGGAACTGCTGCCGAACGTGGCGTAATCATTGCCGGAAGTGTAATTGAAGGAACCGTTCCAGTTGGGGGCGGTTATTTGTGCTCCTTCCGCAGTTCATTCCCAGGAATAGATAGGGGTAGCCGCATGGACCATGCCTGCCGCTGCCAGTAAAGATAAAATAATAAATGAGCGTTTCACGGAAATTCTGAAATATGGGTTAAAATCAATCCGATAGGAGGGTAGCGGATTATAAATCCGGGGTCAAATTATTTTTCTGAAAACAAATCATTTAACGGAAAAAAATTACGGAGAAGATAAAAGAAGAGAAAACAGAAACGGCATTCCTGTTGGAAAGAAAACGTACATTTCCAATAAGATTGCCGCATCCTGGGAAAAAAGAGACAATATCCGGATTTATAATCCGCACAAGGATATTGAAGAAATCTGATTCTCTGGAATGGATTTTTAAGAATGCTTAAATAATTTGAAAAACCTTTTCATGCAAGATATGCCCGGAGAAATTGCATATTACTATATATAGTATGTTTTAAAAAAAATACTGCCAAATATTAGGGTTTGACGGAAAAATGGCTTGAACCATGAAAGGCACTTATGAGAAGATGCGAGGCAGATAAAAGCACAGACACATGAAGTTTACCATTTCCAAGCAAGTATTTCTCGACGGGCTGAGACAGGTTGCCAGCGTCGTGTCTTCCAAGACGACGCTGCCCATTCTTTCCAACGTCAAGATTGAAGCTGAAAACGGCCAGGTACGTTTTACGGCTACTGATCTTGATGTATGCATTACTGGCGTGGTTCCCGCAAATGTGCTGCGTGAAGGCACCGTGACCCTGCCCGCTAAAAAGCTGGTGAGCATCATCAGCGAACTTCCTGAAGCCGAAGTCCAGGTGGATGTCAACCAACGCAACCAGGCTGCTGTGGAGTGCGGCCGCTCCCAGTTTAAACTGAACGGCCTTCCGGCGGATGAATTTCCGGAATTGCCGTCTTTTGAGCAGGCTACTGTGTACCAGGTGGAGCAGAATATGTTGCGCGACTGTATCCGCCGGACGGAATATGCCATTTCCACGGATACGACCCGCTACGTATTGAACGGCATTTCCCTTTCTTTCCGCAATGGTAAAATGACTTTGGTAGCCACGGACGGACGTCGTTTGGCTTTGGCGGAAACCGCCCTGGAATTTCCGGAAGAACAGCAACTGGACGCCATCCTGCCCACTAAGGCTGTCGGAGAACTCCGCCGCCTTCTGGATGAAGTGGGAACCGTCACTATCCGGTTCACCCGCAACCAGGCAGCCTTTGAAATCAACGATACGCTCTTAATCAGCAAACTGATTGACGGCAATTACCCGAACTACCGGCAGGTAATTCCGACGGATTGCAAGGAAAGTATCGAACTTCCCTGCGGGGAACTGCTGGAGACAGTACGCCGTGTTTCTCTCCTTTCCGTGGATAAGAGCACAAATATCAAGCTGAATTTTCGTGAAAACGAACTGGAAGTGGCTTCCAGCGCAGAAGGAGTGGGCGAAGCTCATGAATCGATGACAATCACTTATTCCGGAAGGCCGCTTTCCATTTCCTTTAATCCGGATTTCTTCATGGCTCCCCTGAAGACGATGGCCGGGGATACGGTCATTACGCTGAACCTTATTGATGAAATGAGTCCCGGCGTCTTGAAGATTGGCGATGAGTTCCTGTATGTGCTCATGCCGATGAGATCTCCCAATTGATTTTGGTGGCACAAAATCGTTCATACAGAGGAACAGGCGTTGTGGAGACATGACGCCTGTTTTTTATTGGCTGAGAATGAATGGAAAAGAAATATTATTCACATAAATGTTCTACGTGGAACATTTTTTATTTTCCATTACAGGAAAACTGTAATCTGCCTTGAAAAGACGGAACACCTGCATGGAGCGCAAGGGGCATCACCGGAAACTTCTGCGACGACGGAAGAATGCCACTATCCGGAAATGAGAAGATGCAAGGACAATAAATATTCAGAGCGGAGAATTGACAAATTTTACTCCGTATCACTCGCCCAGCAGACCCGGAGGAGCGAACAAGTCCGGAGCAAGATGAAAGGGATAAAAACCGGATGCTTGAAGAATGGCTTCACGGACGGAGGATATGGAATTGAAACAGGAATGTTCCACATCCAGAATACGTCCGTCCTTCAGTTTAATCATCAATCCGGGTTCTGCCTCATTATTTGGAGTGCATCCTATGCGTTCAATTAATTCCCACGGTATTTCCCTGCGTGAAATGCTGTTGCCCCAGAAGATGGAAGAAGAAGTGATTGTGAGAAAATAAGGCCTGCCCATAATAACGGGAAGCCACAGGAACAGTAAAAGGGCGCCGAGAAGAAAGTTCCACCAGCCGGAACCGAAAAAAGCCCAGGCCAGGTTGCACCCCAGGGTTCCGAGGATTCTCCCTCCCAGCCGATAACTGCGGTAAAAATAATAAGTGTTCATGAGTTGCGAAGTCAATGAAACGTCAAACCGACCATGGAATAATAAGTTCCCGACCGTATTCTACACGATACCGCTTTATCCCGGCAAAGACAAGGTGATAAGTCAGGAAATCCAGTTCAGCATGTCAGGCGGTACGGAACCGCAGGAACGTATCAGGGAAAGAAAATGCTCTTCCATTTCCGGCGGCGGAGGAAAAAGGCCAGGCAAAACTCGGCCTTCGGCAAGTTCCAGAGCTCCCTGGTTATGAAGAGCCAGGGGCGGATCAATGTAACGCATTTGCGTAGGGTCCGACAGAATAAAATTAAGAG
>ENA-OZKY01000549-OZKY01000549.1-human-gut-metagenome-genome-assembly--contig:-NODE-549-length-12149-cov-7.753928_pt1 | contig 12149 bp, 10 predicted proteins | sample MGYA00244830_ERZ653773 | MGnify/ENA primary metagenome ERZ653773 (study PRJEB26926, sample SAMN06165206) | human gut metagenome | biome: ENVO:00009003; feature: ENVO:2100002; material: ENVO:00002003...
CCTATTACGATTGGCGACGACGGCGCAGAAGAATACGGAACGCCCGTAAAAATGGCGAAGGCAATTTCGGCAGAGCTTTCCGTGGAAGTTGCGGAAGCGATCCTTTACGCAGACGACGGAGCCGACGAAGTAGTAAAGGAATTCGTATCGGGAGAATTGACACTGAACGTCAACGACCTTCTTCCGGCTGACCTTGCCGCCCTTCTTGGACAGAAGCAGGACGACGACAAGGTGGTTTACGGCGCAGACACAGACGAACCGCCTTATTTCGCAATCGGCTTCCGCGCGAAAAAAGCGGGCGGAACCTATAAGTACATTTGGCTTTACAAGGTGAAGTTTGCGATCCCGTCCGAAAACTACACGACAAAGGGCGATAGTATCGAATTTACTACGCCGGAGATCGTCGGACAGTTTATCAAACGTTCGGACGGGTTGTGGAAGGCGGAACACGTCGCTTTGCCTACGGAGAGCGTAGCGGCGGCGTGGTTTACTACGGTAAGAGAGCCGAACAACGCGGCGGCATAACAAGAAAGGAGGTACAGCGGGGAGCCGGAAACGGCTTCCCGCTTATTATTTTATGAGTGCAATTAAAGACGGACGCTTCCCGATCACGCTTGACAAGGAAAGACACCTTCTTTTCAGTTTGAACGTGATCGACGAAATGCAAGATAAATTCGGCGGCTTCGATCGCCTTGATAAAGCACTTTCCGGAAAGGACAGCATTAAAAACCTTCGCTGGCTTCTTACCCTGCTTCTGAATGAGGGAGCAGAGGACGGCGAAGAAGAGCTTACCGAAAAACAGGTGGGCAAACTCATTCATACAGGGAATTTCCTTGACGTAAAATCCTCTATCTTCAAAGCGTTTTCGATGGGTAATAACGGAACGGAAGAGCCGCCCACCCGCGACGATGAAGAGGAAGAGGACGACGAAGAGGACAACGAAAACGGAAAAAACGCGGCGGCGGGCAAGGAGTAATCGACCTTGCCCGCCTTCTTTATATCGGCGTTACGCTTCTTCGGTGGAGCGAAGCCGAAGTATGGCGAATGACACCGTATAAGATTTTGACGCTTTTTAGAATACACAAACAATTCAATCCGGATCGCTTCAAGCCGGAAGAGCCGGAAGCCGATATTGACGACGTGTTAGGAGGGTTGTAAATGGCGAAGGAAGAACAAATCAAATCGCAAATTATTCTTGAAGGCGAAAAAGAATATCGTTCCGCCTGTAAGGGTATCAACACTTCCCTTCGCGAAATCGGATCGGAAATGAAGCTGGCGACGGCTGAATTCGGCGACAATGCGGAAAGCATAGACGCGCTGACGCGAAAGCAGGATATTCTAAAAAAATCGCTTGAAGAACAGGCAAAAAAGGCAAAAGCCGCAGAAGATGCCTTGAAGAAAATGCGCGACGGCGGGATCGAACCGACAAATCCCGCATATCAAAAAATGCAAACGGCTTTGAATAACACAAAAGCCGATATGGTGAAAATTCAAAAGGAAATCGACGACACTTCCGAAAAACTGAAAAAGTCAAAGATTGATTGGGAGAGCGTTGGCGATACCGTAGGCAAGGTGGGAAAAGCGATCGGCGCAGGGGTTGCCGCAATGGGTGCGGCAATCGGTGCGGCGGCGGGTGCGTTCTTGGGGCTTGCAGAAAGCACCCGCGAAGCCCGCGTAAATATGGGAAAACTGGAAACAGGCTTCACAACGGCGGGGCATTCGGCGGAAGATGCAAAGAAAACGTATACGGAGTTGTACGGCATTCTTGGCGACGACGGACAGGCGACCGAAGCCGCCGCCCACCTTGCAAAACTGACGAAAAACGAAAAAGAGCTTGCAACGTGGACGGATATAGCAACGGGCGTATATGCGACCTTCGGCGACAGCTTGCCTATTGAAAACTTGACCGAAGCCGCAAACGAAACCGCGAAAACGGGCGCGATTACGGGCGGGCTTGCTGACACTTTGAATTGGGCGGGCGTTTCGGAAGATGAATTTCAAGCCAGCCTTGACAAGTGCAGTACAGAGCAAGAACGGCAAGCGCTGATTACAAAAACGCTGAACGGGCTATATTCCGACGCGGCGGAGAAATACAGAGAGGTAAACGGCGATATTATCGACGCACAAAAGGCGACGGCTTCCCTTAATAGCGCTATGGCAGAATTGGGAGCGATCGCCGAACCGATCGTTACAAAGCTAAAACAGCTTGCGGCGGAGCTTCTGCAACAGATAACGCCGTTTGTCGAGCTTATCGGGAACGGTTTAGTGGGAGCGCTGACGGGCGCAGAAGGTGCGGCACAGCAGTTTACAGACGGCTTGCTGGGAATGGTGACATTTGCGATCCAAAAGCTAACAGAAATGCTACCGACCTTTATAAACTTTGCTTTTCAGATGATCGCGAATATCGCGACGGGAATAGCGCAAGCGTTGCCGACGCTTGTTCCTTCGTTGGTTCAGCTTGTAGCCGATATTGTGCAAGTGCTGATCGACAATATCCCGTTGCTGATAGATGCCGCATTACAGCTTGTTACAGGGCTGGCGCAGGGTATCATAAACGCGATCCCCGTTCTTGTAGCGGCGCTTCCTACGCTGATTACAAGCCTTATTGACGGGTTGCTTTCGTCGATCCCGCAGATCATTCAAGCGGGTATCGACCTTCTGACTTCCCTTATTACCGCCCTTCCGGAAATCATAGCAACGATTGTGGCGGCTATTCCGGAGATCATAAACGGGATTATTACGGCGCTTCTTGAAAATATACCGCTTATCATTCAAGCGGGTATCGACCTTCTTGTGGCACTGATACAAGCACTTCCGCAGATTATAACGACGATCGTACAGGCAATCCCGCAGATTATCAGCGGGATTGTAAACGCACTTGTGCAGAATATCCCACAAATTATTCAAGCTGGCGTTCAGCTTTTCGTGGCACTCGTTCGGAATTTGCCGACAATTATAGCCGAAATTGTCAAAGCGGTTCCGCAAATCGTTAGCGGGATCGTTTCGGCGTTCGGTTCCCTTGTCGGTGAAATGGTGAAGGCGGGTGCGAACCTTCTTCACGGCTTGTGGGAAGGTATTTCAAGCGCGGCGGGCTGGCTATGGGAAAAGGTATCCGGCTGGGCTTCTTCCCTTGTAGACGGAATTAAAAACTTCTTCGGTATTCACTCCCCTTCTACCGTATTCGCCGAAATCGGTACGAATATGGGTGAAGGCGTGGGCGTAGGCTTCGGCGAAAGTATGAACGGCGTTTCCGCTGATATGACCGCCGCGATGGGCGGAGCAGGACAGCTTACCGCCGCCGAAGCGGTGCGCGCCGTGAATGACGGCATTATAGCAAATATCGAGGGGCTTTCCGGCGCGGTAAACGCCATTGTCGAGCGGGTTATAAGTGGACTGACCGCACAGGCGCAAAGGCTCAATCAAGCCGGACAGGACTTCTACAGGCATATTTCTTCCGGTATGATAACCGCGATCCCGCAGATTACCGCGAAGATACCGCAGATCACGCAAAGCATTCTTACCGCCTTCAACGCGCAAAATCAAAAATTCATTGAAGCGGGCGTTACGATTGATAAGAATATCGCTTCCGGAATGGTGCAGGGTATCCCGCAGATCACAAGCAAGGTGGCGCAGATCGTACAGCCTATTTTGACGGAGCTTCGTTCCTTCGTATCCGAATTTACGGAGGCAGGCGAAGATATGGTGCGTGGAATTTGGCAGGGCTTTCAAAATATGTCCGGCTGGCTGGAAAGCCGCGTGCGTGCAATGATGCGCGAAATTGTCGCGGCGGTTGAAGATGAAATGCAGATCGCTTCCCCGTCGAAAGTATTTGCGGGTATCGGCGCGTATATGGCGCAGGGGCTTGGCGAAGGCTTCGGGCGGGAAATGCGCGGCGTTGAAAAATCAATCCGAAAGGCAACGGACAACGCCGTTCCCGATAACGACGATCCGCGCCCGCGCAAGGGCGGCAGACCGGAAACACGTTTCGAGGTGGTGCAAAACATCTACGCGAACGAAACTTCCTACGCCCAGCAACAGCGCGAGGCGGCGCGGCAGTTTAGAATGATCGCGCGGGAGGTAATGACCTAATGAAAATACAAGAGAAATTGACCTATACAAACGAGCGGGGGGAAAGCATTGTCTTTTCCCCTGCTTCTTCTTATCACGTAAACTTCAAGGACGTTTCCGGCTTGTCTGACGTACAGAACGCTATTTACTCAACAAACAGTATGGGGCAGGACGGCGACACCTATTTAGGATACCGCATTGAAAGCCGCGATATTGACATCGTAGGGCATATCAAGGAGCGGGACAAGATCGCAATACAGGAATTGCGCCGCAATCTGAACCGGATACTAAATCCGCAGTATTCAGCGACACTTACTTACGAATTGGGCGACTTCAAGCGGGTTATCGGTTGCACAATCAACAACGCGCCTATTTTTAAGCGCGGAACGATTTTCGAGCAATTCACGATCCAGCTTTCGTGCCTTAATCCGTTTTGGCGTGAAGAGGCGGAAACGCGCGAGGATATAGCAACGTGGATCGGTGGATTTGAATTCCCTGTTCCGGACGGGCTGGAGATAACGCCGGATTGGGAAATCGGCTACCGACAGCCGTCGCTGATCGTGAACGTATTTAATTCCGGCGACGTGAAAAGCGGTATCCGTATCGAGTTCCGCGCGCTGGGAGCGCTGACAAATCCACAGCTTTTGAACGTCAATACACAGGAGTTCATAAAAGCGAATATTTCGCTTGAAGCGGGCGACGTGCTGACCGTATCAACGGGATATGGTGAAAAATCGGTGAAGCTGTTAAGCGGCGGCGTTGAAAGTGACGCTTTCCGCTATTTGGACGTTGACAGTTCATATTTACAGCTTGCCGTGGGTGATAACCTTTTCCGGTATTCAGCGGACACAAACGCGGAAAATCTCGAAGTATCTATTTATCACAATAACTTGTATTTGGGGGTGTAGCGGTATGGAATTATACGTTTATTCTTCCGATATGGTACTTCAAGGGATCGTCGAAAAGATCGCTTCGCTGTTCTGGACGCGGCGCTATTGGACGTGCGGAGAATTCAAGCTTCTTGTTCCCTTCACCGAAGAGCATTCCCGAATGCTTGTGAAAAATAATATCATTATGAAGCGCGGCGACGATGAAGCGGCGCAAATCCGATATGTTCATATCACGAAGAATTCGCAGGGGCTGGAGGAAATCGAGGTTCAAGGGAAGTTCCTTATTGCTTGGATCGGGAAACGGATCGTTAAGAAGCAGATTATCACGAAGGACACCACGCAAAGTATTCTTTACCGCATTGTACGGGAGAACATAACAAGCCCGAACGACAGCGCGCGAAAAATTCCGAACGTTTCGATCGCGACCGACGACGGCGACACAGGAAGCGGACGGATCGACTATACTTCGGAGCAGTACACGAACGCACAGCTTGCGGCGGAAACAGCGGCAAAGGCTGCAAAGTTGGGAATACGAATGCGGACAGACGCACGGACGGGCGCGCACGTCTTTTCCGTCTATAAGGGGCGCGACCTTACAGCGGGCAATACCGCAGGGAATGCGCCTTGTATCTTCTCACAAGAATTTGATAATATCGTTGAGCAGGAATACACGAACAGCATTGAAAACCTAAAAACAACGGCGTTCGTCGGCGGTGAAGAGAAAGAAGGCATTGCGCGCAAGGTTGCCGAAGTAGGCGGAACGGCAGCAGGGTTAGAACGTGAAGAGGTATTCATAAACGCCACCGATATTGTGCAGGAATACGAGAAAGAAGGCGGCGAAAAAGTAACGCTGACCGATCCGGAGTATTTAGCGCTTCTATCCGCCAGAGGCGCGGAGAAATTGGAACAGTATGCGGAAACGCTTTCGTTCGGTTCAAAGGTAAACACCTTCGCAAATTTGATCTACCGAACCGATTACGATTTGGGCGACCGCGTTACTTGCGTAAACAAGCGTTGGGGAATTCGCATTGACGTTCGTATAACAGAGATCGCGGAAACCTATCAAAACAACGTCGAAGAGATTGATATTACCTTCGGCGAGAGCTTGCCAGCGCTTTTAACGCAAATACGGCAGATTACAAAATAAAGGGGTGTAAATATGGAAAAATCGAGCTTTTTTAACAGCGTATCCGGCGACCGAAAATATAAAGCCGAAGATTGGGCTTCGTATTTCGCTTCGTTCATCGGAAACGGCGTTTTCCCGCTTCCTTCAACGGGGCTTCAAGTTGTAGCGGGAAACGGAATGCAAGTAACCGTGAAGGCGGGCAAAGCGTGGATCAACGGCTATTTCTATAACAACACAAGCGACCTTTCCTTGACGCTTGCAACGGCTGACGGCGTTTTGAACCGGATTGATCGCGTTGTCGTCCGTTGGGATTTGACGAACCGCCTTATTTCGGTGAAGGTGAAATCCTCTTCCCCTTCCGCCTCCCCTACCGCGCCGAATATCGAGCGGGACGCGGATATTTACGAATTGGCGCTTGCGGATATTTACATCGGTGCGGGCGTTACGTCAATTACAGGATCGAAGATCACGGACAAGCGGCTGGATACTTCCGTTTGCGGCGTTGTTGCCGCCGTTGTCGATCAGATCGACACGGAAGCATTTAACGCACAGCTTGAAGCGTGGTTCACTGAATATCAAAGCAACAGCGCGGCGGAGTACAATTCCCTTGTTTCGTATATGAATTCCTTGAAATTGCAGGGCAATACACAATACGACGCGCTGGAAGAGTATTTCGCAGACTTCAAGACACAGGCGCAAACCGATTTTGATACTTGGTTCGCGGGCTTGCAGGACGTGCTGGACGAAAACACGGCGGGAAATCTTCTGAATATGATTACGGCGCTTTCCGCCCGCGTCGATCTGATCGAAGCCGTCGTATTCAATGACATAACCGAAAATCCGTTCCTTATCCTGTTTGACGACCTTTCCGGCGTGAATACAACGGGCGTATGGAACGAGAGCTTACAGCGTATCGAATGCTAAAACGGTACGCTTGCACACGGGCGGAATTATCGTGCATTATAGGAAATCTGTTTGTCGAGCTTTCGCCGCCGTGCGAGCATTGCGGCGAAGATACTTTGACAATCACGGGAACGACCGTAACCGGAAGCAAAGCAACGATTTTCGTTACGGCGGTTGGTTTTGATTTCGAGGGGTGCGCCGACGATACCGTTTTGATTGACCGCATACGAAAAGGACGGTGCATAAATGCAGAGGCAGGAGCGAGGAAGAAAGGAACCTTCGGAATTTAACGTGATTGTGAAGTGCAAGGATTTAATCAAGCACACGTTCACGATCACAAATTCAACAGAACGCTTCCCAAAGAAATACCGTTTTACCCTTGTAAATAGGATACAGGACAAAGCGGTGGATATTTACGAATGCGCGCTGGAAGCGAACGAATTAAACCTTCTGGACGCGCAGGAATTCAAGGAACGGCAGAGGCTTCAAGCAAAGGCAATGACCTATTGCAAGGAGCTTCTATTTTTCATAGAGCTTTCGCACGAACAGGGCTTCATATCAACAAGCAGTTGCGAATACTGGTCTAAACTTGTGCTTGATGTGAAGTATATGTTAGCCGCGTGGAAAAAGCGGGATCGTGCGAGAGGGTGAACCGTTTGGGGTACATCTTGTTACGCCTAATTCGTCGAACGCCAACAACGTCCGCAACGTCAATTCCGACGGCACGCTGAACAACAACAACGCGTGGAATGGGAACAGGGGCGTTCGCCCGCTTCGGTGGAAAATGAGATCGAGTAGGCGCAAGCCGAAAGCAGAATACCATCATCAAAGGAAGGTGTATCCCGCCGCCGCGATCCACAGCGGGGGCAAATACAGGATCGCCGATGCCGGAGCATTCCGCGCGGCGGAAGGCAAAGGCTACAAACAGCGAGGATATTTTTTATGACAGATTACGAGAAGATATATAACTTCGAGAACCTATACAGAGCCTACCGAAAGGCGCGGCAAGGCAAGAGGTGGAAAGGAGCGGCGGCAAAGTTTGAAGTAAACCTTCTTGAAGCACTGAACCTGTTACGCTACCAGCTACAAACGAAGAAATACACGCTTTCGCCGTACAATACGTTCGAGGTGTACGAGCCAAAGCGCCGCGTAGTTATGTCGAATGCCTATAAAGACAAGGTTGTTCAACATTCGCTTTGCGATAACGTGCTTGAACCGATCCTTACAAGATCATTCATCACGGACAACTACGCTTCGCAAGTAGGTAAAGGGACGCATTACGGGTTAGACAGGCTTCAAGAATTCTTGCGGAGGTTTTACCGGAAAAACGGAATTGACGGGTGGATATTGAAGGGTGATATATCAAAATACTTCTATTCCATTAGGCACGACGTGTTAAAAACCTTAATCCGCAGGAAAATAACCGATCCGGACGTTTTGTGGCTTGTTGAAATGATAATCGACAGCACAGAAGGAAACGTCGGAATACCGATCGGAAATCAATCTTCACAGCTTTTCGCCCTTCTCTACCTCAATAATTTAGATCACTTCATCAAGGAAAAGCTGGGCATTAAATACTACGGAAGATATATGGACGATTTCTTCTTGATACACGAAGATAAAGCCTATTTGCAGTATTGCCGCGCGGAGATCGAAAAACACGTTGCCGCGATCGGCTTGTCCTTGAACAATAAAACAAACATTTACCCGCTTCGGAACGGGGTGGATTTCTTGTGATTTCACACTTATTTGACCGAAACAGGCGCAGTTATACGGAAGGTACGCCGCCGAAGCAAAAACAATATGAAGCGCAAATTGAAGAAAATGCGCGGACTTGTGGAGCGGGGAAAGATCACGACGGCGACCGTCGAACAATCCTATCAAAGCTGGCGGGGACACGCCGCAAAGGGAAATTGTTATCACTTGATCCGGCGAACGGATCACTATTACAACAGGCTTTTCAATTCAAAGGAGGCGGAAAAATGTCAAAAGCATTAAGTTCCCTTGCCGTGGGAACAAAAATCGAAGTTCCGGTTCTTTCGGCGTATCAATCGCGCTTCGGTGCGAAGATAGTATTCAAAATTGCAGATAAGAACCATAGCGGGTATCCGGCGAATTCCGTTACGCTGATCGCCGAAAAGATTATCCAGCTTATGTGTTCAGATGCAAAGGAACCGAGTAACAGCAACAGCGACCGGAAGAATTACGGCAACAACAGGCACATTCATTCTAATATTTTGCAATGGCTGAACAGCAACGCAACGGCGGGAAAATGGTACAGCGCAAAGCACGGGCAGGACGCGCCGCCGACGAATGCGAACGTATGGGATAATAAAAACGAGTACGACGCTTGGGCGGGCTTCCTTGCTATGCTTGATCCGAAGTTTGTTGCGGAGCTTTTGAACACAACGCTTACCGTTGTAAAATCTTCAACGGACGGCGGCAGTTATGAAACCTTCGCGGCGAAAATGTTTCTTGCGTCCACCACCGAAGTGGGGCTTGCAAACGAAAACGGAATTGCAGAGGGTTCACGCCTTGCCCTATTCAGCAACGACGCTTCCCGCGTCGCCTACCCTACGGCGGAATGCGTAAAAAATTCGGAATACACAAGCGGAAGTCTGAACACGTCAAGCGGCTGGTATTGGTGGCTTCGCACGCCTCTTTCGTCGAGCGCCAGCAGCGTCCGCTACGTCGTTTCCGGCGGCGCGCTGAGCAACATCCTCGCGTGGCATGGGGACCGGGGCGTTCGCCCGCTTTGCAATCTGAAATCTTCAATCTTGGTATCTGACAATCCGAATTCAAGCGGGAATTATGAAATTATCTACAATACCGCACCTTCTGCGCCGCCCAGCATTACAGCACCGAAACAATGTTACAGCGGGCAGAATATCGAAATTTCTTGCGCGGCGGCGACCGATCCGGACGGCGACGCGCTGACCTATGTTTTCGAGCGGAGCGCAAACAGCGGATCGTGGACACAGGTTCAAAGTTCTGCCGCGCGCACATTTTCGGAAATGGTATCGACGGCGTGGAACACCCTGCAATACCGCGTGAAGGCGGTTGACACGGCGGGCAATTCTTCCGCGTACACGACAAGCGGAGCGATCGCGGTAATTCACAATCAGCCGCCCGTTATCAGCGGACAGAACGCCGATCTTGGCGTGAAGCGCGAGGATTTCACCTATGAATATAGCGTTACTGATCCGGATAAGGACGTTGTAAACGTTGTAGAAAAGATCGACGGAAGCCCGTTTAACACACGAAACAATATCACGCTGGGCGCAACGCTTACTCTTTCCGTAAGCGGCGATACCTTTACCGCGCTGACAAACGCCCAGCACACGATCGAGATTGTAGCGACCGACAGCGCCGGAAACAGCGCAACGCGAACACTCACGTTCACAAAGGCGATCAACAGCTTTGTAATTTCCCTTTCGGAGCCGCTGGAGGCAAACAGACAGCCGACGCGGTGCAATATCAAAGTAAACAGGGATATTCCGGCGGGCGGCACGTTTAAGGTTGAAGCGTGCAACAATCCTTACGACGTAGCGCCTATTTGGGAGGATTGCACAAACGCAGTTATCGCAGGACTGGCACACGTATTCAAGAACAAAACCAACACGGCGGTTCAATTTGGCTTGAATATCCGTGTAACCGTGGAGCGCGGCGACGCGCTGACCGCGTGCTGGGTATCGGGGATCGGAGGTAATTTTGAATGAGCGTGAAACATAACAAAGACGGCGGCGGAAACGCGGAAATCAAGAAGGAATTGCAGGAAGTAAAGAAAGAAACACAAGAAGTAAAGACGGCGGGCGAAAGTGCCGCCGCCCTTCTTGCATTGTCGTTCAAGGCACAGATCGCACAGGATCGCGCGGCAAAAACGAACGTCATTTCCGACGCTATGATCCTGCAATCGGCGGAGGTTATCGAATATCCGGAATATGAGGACGCGCACGCCTATAACACCGTGGGCGAAATCATCAAGTATAACGGGAGATATTACGAGATTATCGCCGCGCACACGTCGAACGCCGTTTCTTATCCCGTTGAAACGACCTTCGCTTATTACCGCCTTGTAGAGCTTACACACACGGGAACGATTGACGATCCGATCCCCTATCCGGAAACGGCGGGGATCGTCGTAAACGTCCAGAACGGGAAATATTACAGCTACAAAGGAAAAGTCTATCTTGCAAAAGCGGATATGCCAAATTGCGTGTATCCGCCAGATACACCTTCCTTGTGGCAATGGGAAGAAGTAACAGGAAGGGAGGCATAACCGATGGAAGAAGGGATTTTAACCGCCCTTTCCGTAATTAGCGCGGTTTGCGCTATTGTGTTCGGCTATGTCGCATTCGTCCGAAATCGGGATCACGACAAAACGAAGGAGGCAAAGAGCGACGCAACAATCCTTACGGAATTAGGATACATCAAAGGCGGCATCGACGACGTGAAAGCGGAACAGCGAGAACAGCGAAAGACAAATACGGATTTCGTAGGAAGGCTTGTTTCGGTTGAAGCGTCGGCAAAACAGGCGCATAAGCGAATTGACCATATCGAACAACAAATTGATAACAAATGAAAAAAAGAGCGGGAACGGTTTATAAATGAGCCGTTTCCGTCTTTGTGTTTAGGAGGTATCCAGAATGAGCAACAGCACGCTGGCGGGCTATACAAGGATCACGAAGAACAGAACAAGCCCGCGAAATCATAAAATCGACACGATCACAATTCATTGCTACGTCGGACAGGTTACAGCGAAGCAGGGTTGCGATTACTTCGCAACTACCGATCGGGAATGTTCCGCGAATTACGTTGTCGGGAAGGATGGTTCGATCGGAAATTCCGTTAAAGAAAAGGATCGTTCGTGGTGCAGTTCAAACGAAGCAAACGACCAAAGAGCCGTTACAATCGAAGTGGCAAGCGACACAAAACACCCTTACGCCGTTACCGATAAGGCATACGCCGCGCTTCTTGATCTTGTAACGGATATTTGCCGTAGAAACGGGATCAAAAAGCTGGTATGGAGTACAAAGAAAAGCGACCGCGTAAACCACAAGAACGGTTGTAATATGACGGTTCACAGGGATTACGCAAATAAGGCTTGCCCCGGCGATTACCTGTATAACAGGCACGGCGCGATCGCGGCGGAGGTAAATAAG
>ENA-OZKY01000578-OZKY01000578.1-human-gut-metagenome-genome-assembly--contig:-NODE-578-length-11896-cov-5.310700_pt1 | contig 11896 bp, 13 predicted proteins | sample MGYA00244830_ERZ653773 | MGnify/ENA primary metagenome ERZ653773 (study PRJEB26926, sample SAMN06165206) | human gut metagenome | biome: ENVO:00009003; feature: ENVO:2100002; material: ENVO:00002003...
CTTTACACCCTTGCTCTCAAGTTCATTGACAACCTCAGTATTATGAATTATCGGACCATAAGTATATACATTTTTCTTGTCTGCCTCAGCATACACAGTATCCATTGCCCTCTGAACACCAAAACAGAAGCCTGCTGACTTTGCAAGTATTACTTCTTTCAATTATCTGCCCGCCTTCTTTTCATCTATTATCTTACTTAAAACAGCTACAACCTGTTCTATATTCATATCTGATGTATCAACAAGCACAGCATCATCTGCCTGTTTTAAAGGAGATATTGCTCTGTGCATATCTTCATAGTCTCTTTTTTCAATATCTTCCTTGATAGCATCAAAACTACGGTTTTCACCTTTTTCCTTAAGTTCATCATATCTTCTCTTAGCTCTCGCATCAGAACTTGCAGTAAGATATATCTTTGCAAATGCATCCGGGAGTACTGTTGTTCCTATATCTCTTCCATCCATGATAACATCTGTTTTCTTTGCAAGTCCTCTCTGAAGTGCAACCAGCTTAGTCCTTACTGCTGCATACTTAGATGTCTTTGATGCCATCTTTCCTGTTTCTTCTGTTCTTAAAAGTGATGTCACATTCTCACCATTAAGTATCACCTGCTGTACGCCGTCTTTGTACTCAATACTAATATCAATATTATCTACAGCACCATTAATTGCATTCTCATCATCTGGATTAATGTCGTTCTGTGAAAAATATACAGCCATTGCCCTGTACATTGCACCTGTATCAACATACACATATCCTAACTGCTTTGCTAAAAGCTTTGCTATTGTACTTTTTCCTGCTCCTGCAGGTCCATCGATTGCTATTGCACTCATTTTCTCTGCTCCTTTAAATAAATTATTGTATATGACTTGCAGCAGCGTATGCTGTTGACCATGCTACCTGTAAATTAAATCCTCCGGTCACTGCATCAACATCTATAACCTCTCCTGCAAAATATATATTCTTGACAAGCTTTGATTCCATTGTCGAAGGATTAATCTCCTTTACATTAACCCCACCCTGTGTAATTATCGCTTCATTAAAACCTCTCGTAGAAGTTACTGTCATGTCAAAATTCTTAAGAAGCTTCACAAGTCTCTGTCTTTCTTCCCTTGTAACCTCATTAACCTTCTTTTCAGGCTTAATTCCCGACTGCATTACAATCACAGGAATAAGCTTCTTAGGAAGCAGCTCATCTAATGAATTCTTAAACGCCTTGTTCTGTTCCTTTGAGAAATCCCTTAATATTCTCTCATCAAGCTGTTCATCAGTAATTGCAGGCTTTAAGTCTATGCTTAATCTTACAGGTCTTTCCTTAACTATTCCAGTAATAACGCTGCTTGCGCTTAATATTACAGGACCGCTCACACCAAAATGTGTAAAAAGCATTTCTCCAAAATCAGTAAATACCTTCTTATCTCCATCGTAAAATGTAACCTCTATATTCTTAAGGCTTAGTCCCATAAGAAGTTCTTCCCACTCTTCTCTTACATTAAGAGGTACAAGTGCCGGAAGTATTGGTGTAACGCTGTGTCCAATACTTTTTGCAAATCTGTAACCATCCCCTGTAGAGCCTGTGGATGAATATGAATTACCGCCTGTTGCAATAACGCACGCATCACCTTTAATCTCCTTCTGTCCTGATGCATCTTTTACAACAACACCTGCAAATTCGCCATTTTCCTCATTCACAGCTACAACCTGTGTATTAAGAAGCACATTTACACCAAGTTTTTTCATCTGCCTTGAAAGTGCACCTATAACATCAGACGAATGGTCTGACTCCGGGAATACCCTGTTACCTCGCTCAATCTTGAATTTAAGTCCCAGCTCATCAAAAAATCCCATACAGTCATAGTTAGAAAATCCTCTTAAACTGCTGTACATGAACTTTTTATTGGTAACTATGCTGTTAAATATATCTTCTTCATCCCCGGCATTGGTAAAATTACATCTGCCTTTTCCTGTAATAAAAAGCTTCTTTCCAAGCTTTTCATTCTTTTCAATAAGTGTAACCTTATTATTGTTTCTGGCAGCAGTTATCGCAGCCATCATTCCTGCTGCTCCACCGCCAATTATTATAACATTGCTCATTATCACTCTCTCTTACTTTTCTTCATCAATAGCTGCATTATCCATACATTTTCTTAATTCATTGACAACATTTTCATCTAACATATTAATCTCATCATTGCCTGAATACTCGAAATTATCAACAAATGTGTTAATCTTCTCAATATTCTCTACTACCTGTTCACTATTCTTAAGGCATATTGATACTATTAAAGCATTAATAAGACTCATTGGTGCAACAAGTGAATCAACTATTGACGCCATATCACTTCTTGCAAACAGGTTGCATGATGAATACATATTCATTGGTGAGTGTACTGAATCTGTTATGGCAATAACTCTCGCCTTCCTGTTATTGGCAAATTCCATTGCTTTAAGCGTTCGCATTGAATACCTTGGAAAGCTGATACCTATCGCAACATCACCTTCACCTATGTACATCATCTGTTCAAATAATTCGTTGGTATTGCCAGTCTTTACCACCTGTACATTTTTCTTGACCAACCTAAGATAATACCCAAAGAATTCTGCTAGTGGTTCGCACGACCTCGCTCCAATTATATACACGCTTTCTGCAGCCATTATATCCTCAACAGCCATATCAAACGATGCTGTATCAAATGACTTTAATGTATGCTCTATCTTTCTTGCATCCATTGACATAACATTATTCACGACCATATTGGTTGTCATGTGTGAATTAAGTACATCTATTCTGTCGAATGAGTGAATTTTTTCTTGCAAAATGTCTTCTAACGCTTTCTGGAACTCCGGGTACCCGGAAAATCCCAATGCAGCCGGAAATCTCACTGCCGTAGACTCACTTACTCCAACAACTTCTCCCAGCTTTGCCGCAGTAAGGAATGCACATTTTTCATAATTAGCCAGAATATACTCTGCTATTCTTTTATGTCCCTTGCTAAGTCCTGACATTCTCACTCTTATGAGACTCAATATATCAGTATGTTGTTCTAAATCATTCATTATCTATAAAAAGCTCTTCAAAATATGGCAGTTCTTTTACCCAGTCACAGAAGGTATGCCACTCTGCAAGCTTATGACCCTTTCTAGAATAATATATTCCAACAAGATTCTCATAATTGAGAGTACATGTTCTCATCTGGTTATAACTTTCAGGGAGAAGCTGTATCATGCTGTACCATAATGCTTTGTCCTTAGTCTCTACAAACTGTGTTCTGATTCCTTCCAGAAAATCAATATTCTTCTGCATCATATCAAGTGTGGCATCAGTCATATGGTCTGTACTGAAATCAGACATCTCAAAAGGCTTGCTGTGAATCTTGTGCATTGTACTTGTTGAATTGGCAACTGTTCCAACCTTATATGTATCGTATTCCTTCCACCAGTAAAGTGGTGCTGTTATATCGACTGTAACAAATATCTGTCTTATGAACTTTCTGTGGTCTGAGCCTGCCTTACATAATCTCTTGGCAAGGTCAAGATCATTAGGACCAAAAACAAATTTTCCTTCCTCATCAAAGTAACTGTCCATTCTTGCCCAGCTGTTCAATGGATTTCTTGCACCTCTGATGGCATTATTCATATTCATGACTTCAAATCGTTCTAACTTAATCACAATCGTGCTCCTTTTGCTTAATTATACTGTTTAATTTTACATGCAAAATGAATTTATATCAAGAGAAACATTCTGGATTGCAGGCTTGCTGCCTGCTTTTTTTGCAGGTCAAGTCTCTACGCAGCTTCGCTGCAAAAAAAGACCGCCACATACGCTTTTGCGCACATGACGGTCTATTATATTAATTATTAGACTGGATAAGCCTTATTAGCCGTATCTGCCTTTGTAGGATCAACCTTTGTCTGCTGAGCTTCTCTATACTTGAAGAACTCTGTCGCAACCTGTGGGAATAATGCATATGAAAGCACATCCTCATCCTGCTGCTTGTACTGCTGTACAATTGGATCATTCTTGAATTTCTCAAGCTGTGGTTCAATCAAGTCAGCTGGACGGCATGTAATAGGCTTTGTATCACCGATAGCCTTCTTCTGAACTTCTGGATTGAATGGCTTGATTGTCTGACCAAATTCACCAGCAAGAACCTTCTTAGATTCCTTAGTAATCATCTTGTATCTCTCACCCTGTAATACATTAAGAACAGCCTGAGTACCAACAATCTGTGATGAAGGAGTAACAAGAGGTGGTTCACCATAATCTTTACGAACTCTTGGGATTTCCTCTAATACATCTCTATACTTGTCCTCTGCACCAGCTTCCTTAAGCTGTGATACAAGGTTAGAAAGCATTCCACCTGGAACCTGATAAAGTAATGTCTTAATATTAACTCCAAGAACCTTAGTATTCATAAGTCCACTCTTTAATGCTTCCTCACGCATTGGCTGGAAGTAATCAGCTATCTCAGCAAGAAGATTCTGGTCAAGTCCTGTATCATACTGTGTACCCTTAAATGTCTCTACCATAACCTCTGTAGCTGGCTGTGATGTTCCCATTGAGAATGGTGACATAGCTGTATCAATAATATCAGCACCTGCTTCTACTGCTTTTAAGTATGTCATTGAAGCTACACCAGATGTATAATGTGTATGCATCTGAATAGGAAGAGATGAACCATCCTTTAATGCCTGTACAAGCTCTGTAGCCTTGTATGGAAGCAAAAGTCCAGCCATATCCTTGATACAGATAGAATCTGCACCCATGTCTTCAATTCTCTTAGCTGTCTCTTTCCAGTAATCAAGTGTATAAGCATCACCTAATGTATAAGAAAGAGCAATCTGAGCATGTCCTTTTTCCTTCTTGGCAGCCTTAACAGCTGTCTCTAAGTTTCTTAAATCATTAAAGCAATCGAAAATACGGATAATATCAATACCGTTAGCAATTGACTTCTGAACAAAGTACTCAACTACATCATCTGCGTAATGATTGTAACCTAATATATTCTGTCCTCTGAAAAGCATCTGAAGCTTAGTATTCTTGAATCCATCTCTAAGCTTGCGAAGTCTTTCCCATGGATCTTCCTTAAGGAATCTGAGTGAAGCATCAAATGTAGCTCCTCCCCAGCACTCTACTGAATGATAACCAACCTTATCCATCTTATCTACGATAGGAAGCATCTGCTCTGTTGTCATTCTTGTAGCTATAAGAGACTGATGTGCATCACGCAATACTGTCTCAGTAATCTTTAAAGGTTTTTTAACCTGTTCTGCCATAATATCCTCCTTTTACATAACGCCAAACATGGCCATAAATGTACCGGCTGCAACCGCTGTTCCAATAACACCGGCAACGTTAGGTCCCATAGCATGCATCAGAAGGAAGTTAGAAGGATCTGCCTCAGAACCAACCTTCTGCGAAACTCTGGCTGCCATAGGAACCGCAGATACACCTGCTGAACCAATAAGCGGATTAACCTTACCATGTGTAACAAGACACATAATCTTACCAAATAACACACCTGCTGCCGTACCAAATGCGAATGCAATAAGTCCTAATGCAACAATCTTTAATGTATCAAGGTTAAGAAATGCTTCTGCACTTGTTGTAGCACCAACTGATGTTCCAAGGATAATAACAACTATGTACATAAGTGCATTAGAAGCTGTCTCTGCAAGCTGCTTAACAACTCCACTTTCCTTGAAAAGGTTACCTAACATGAGCATACCAACAAGTGGTGCTGTTGTAGGAAGAATAAGTACTACTACAACAGTAACTACTATAGGGAAAAGAATCTTCTCAAGCTTAGAAACAGGTCTTAACTGTTCCATCTTAACTTCTCTTTCCTTCTTAGTTGTTAAAAGCTTCATAATTGGTGGCTGGATAATAGGAACCAGTGACATATATGAATATGCTGCTACCGCAATAGGTCCCATGTATTTAGTCTGGCCAAGCTTACCTGCAAGGAATATTGAAGTAGGGCCGTCTGCTCCACCAATAATTGATATAGCTGCTGCTGCCTTATCCGGGAATCCCATAAGGATAGCCATAAGATATGCTGCAAAGATACCAAACTGTGCTGCTGCACCAAGCAGGAAACTTGCTGGGTTAGCAATCAATGGACCAAAATCAGTCATGGCACCAACACCTAAGAAAATAAGTGATGGTAAAATACTCCATTCATCAAGTAAATAGAAATAATGTAACAAACCACCTACACCGTTACTTGAATCCTCTATTGCTAACATAATGTCAGGATAAAGGTTTACAAGAAGCATACCAAAAGAAATAGGTACTAAGAGCAGAGGTTCATATCCTTTTTTAATTGCAAGATAAAGGAAAACAAACGCAACCAGAACCATAAGGTAATTACCCCATGTAAGTCCGAAGAATGCACTCTGGTGAACGAGGTTTCCTAAAGTTGTTATAATATAACTCATCTTATACCTCCGTAAGTCACTTTATATCAGTATCATAATTAATTTAATGAAACTAATACCTTACCTGACTCTACAGAATCACCAGCTGCACACTCAACAGTTGCAATTGTGCCATCCTGAGGAGCACAGATTTCATTCTCCATCTTCATAGCTTCAAGGACAACCAATACATCGCCCTTCTTTACAGCAGCACCTGCTGTTGCATTAACCTTAAGAATCTTTCCTGGCATTGGAGCGTTAACTTTAACTGCTCCCTGAGCACCTGCTGGTGCTGCTGCCTTAGCTGCAGCCTTTGGAGCTGCTTTAGGAGCGGCTGCCTTAGCTGCTGGAGCTGCACTGCCTGTTCCTTCTTCTACAGTAACATCATATACGTTACCATTAACTGTAATTGTATAGTTCTTCATGATTATTTCCTCCTATTATTAACCTTTCTAATTGAGCGGACAACAAGACCATCCGTAGATGTTCCTTCTGATGCTGCAATTGCTGCAGTAATAACTGCAATAAGTTCAAGATCGTCCTCAACATTTTCTTCTTCATTAGAAACAATCTGTGCTATAGCATTATCAACACCAACAGAAGCTGTGTCTTCTTTCTGTTCTTTCTTTCTGTTCTCAAATACGCTTATATACTTGAACAGAGAAATAATGAATGAAATGAATATAAGAACTACAAATACAGTTCCCATACCAATAAGTGTATTCATTCCGGCCTTACCCATCTTCTCACCTGTTGTGTATGATGGATTAATAGCTCCACTTTCAAGTGTGTAATCTGTATTGATTACGAATTCGAATGTACATACTCTCTTTTCGAATTTAAGTTTAACTGAAATAGTACATAATTCACTTGTTTCATCACTGACCTTTACATTAATGTTGTTAACATCAACAGACTCTTTGAGTTCACCAAGTTCATCTTTAGTGCTGTTCCAGCTATTGTATAATCCTATTGTTTTAACATTCATTCCCTGCTGGTTAACAATATACATCTTACTGTTAACATCATTAAGGGTTATTCCTGCTTCTGCATCTGCAATAAGAGCATCTGTTCCTGCTTCACCCTGATTGCTGTCAAGGTAAAGAATCATATCCTTTGCCCAGTCCTTGAGGTAATTCTCAACATAAGCAACCTCGTTATCTTTAATGGATTCTTTAGCTGTATTAGTATCAATCTGTGCATTACCACAGGCTGTCATACTGAATACGCAGGCTAACATGCAGAATAACAATAAGAATCTTTTCAAATTAGTCTTCTTCATATTGTCACCTCTTAATTAAACTGTTCCATGCTTCTTATCAGGACGAACCTCTCTCTTTGAAAATAACATTTCAAATGCAGCGGCTACATACTGTCTTGTATTCTCCGGGTCAATAACAGCATCAACATATCCTCTTGCTGCTGCAGACTCAACACTTGACTGTAACTTAGCATATTCAGCTGCTTTCTCTGAAACAGTTGCTGCCACATCAGAAGCGGCTGCTATCTCATCAGCATACATAATCTTTGCTGCAAGCTGTGAATCCATCATTCCGATAGAAGCTGTTGGCCATGCGTAGACAAGGTCTGCACCTAAAGACTTAGAGTTCATAGAAACATATGCGCTTCCATAAGCCTCACCTGTAATAACATTAACCTTAGGTACATCTGCGTTAGCAAATGCATATGTAAGCTTGGCACTTGCAATTGCAATTCCCTTCTCAGCTGCCACTGTAGCTTCGAATCCCTTAACATTAGTAAGTGTAAGTACAGGAATTTCAAATGCATTACAGAAATTAACAAAATTCTCTGCCTTGTAAGCGCCCTTAACTGTAAGAACCGGTTCAAACTTCTCAGCCACTTCACCCTCTTCATCATAAAGAGCTGTTCTGTTAGCTACAGCACCAATAGTAATTCCATCTACCTGAATAAATCCTGTAACCATTTCTTTAGCATATGAAGCCTTAACTTCAACAAATACATTATCATCAGCAATATCTGAAAGAGCTAATGCAGGATCAGCAATCTCTGCTGCCATATCAGGGCATGCTCTGTTAAGATCATCTGTTGTTGCAGAAACTGCAGCATCCTCTTCGTTGTTAGCAGGAAGCATAGAAACTAACTGTCTTACACCATTAGCAATAGTCTCCTCATCTCCTGTAAAATCAACAACTCCTGCTTCTGCCTGGAACTTAGCTGACGCTGAGTCAAGCTTTGATTCATTATTACCATCTAATGCATTAGGGCTGTTAACAAAAAGCTTGGCCTTGCTATCTTCCATAAATGTAAAATCAGATAATGAAGAAAGAATTGCAAGTCCACCGCCACAGTTACCGTAGACTGCTGTAATCTGTGGAATAACACCTGATGCAATAGACATCTTCTTATAAATTGTACCGAAACCTTCAAGAGCATCTGTTGCTTCCTGAAGTCTTAAACCTGCGCAGTCAATAAGACCTATCACAGGAGCTCCCATCTTCATAGCATAATCATAAAGTGCTGAAATCTTCTTAGCATGCATCTCACCGATAGAACCATTAAGAACAGTTGCATCCTGGCTGTATACATACACAAGATTACCATTAATAACTCCGTATCCTGTAATAACACCATCGGATGGAGCCTTCTTTTCCTGAATGTTAAAATCTGTAGATCTGGCAGTCACACCAGCACCGATTTCAACAAAGCTGCTATCATCAAGTATTGCTTCAATCCTTGATAATGCCTGTGTTGTATTACTCATTACGAGACCTCCCTTGTTTTTTACGTTGCTATTGCGCAACTCTTTGTTAATTTTATTACAATCTGCCAATAATTACAAGTATTTTTAGTCCTTTGTTTCAAATACAATCACAAGTCCTTTTTTTATATTTATAACCGCCACATTTTCTTTAATTTCATTACTCTGGCATATGCTTAAACCCTGATGAAGTATATAATCATCAAGCACGTATTTAAACCCTGCAAGACTTATAATTGTTTCTTCAGATAGTGAAACAAATGATACATAATCACCATACTGTCCTGTTTTGGACACTTTCACTTCTCCCATCTTGTCATTTATAAGATATATTTTATTGTGACTGTCACATATAAAACATGGTACACCACTGTCAAGTGCAGCCTTCATATTGCATATATTGGTAAATGTGTGATCCATCCTTGTACCTGTCGCCCCAAGTATATATATGACTGACGCTCCGGCTTTCAATGCATTTATAATAGCAATATGCGTATCTGTATAATCCTTTTCTTTAGGATAAGTCTTAATATCTATACTTTTATACTTATCAAGCAGTCCATCTTCTACTGAGTCATAATCCCCCAGTATCATATCCGGCACAAGTCCGAGTTCATCAATATATTTAAGGCCACTGTCAGCTGCAATTATGTATTCAGCATTTATTGTCCTGACAAAATCCTTTGCCCAGCTTATATCAAGACTTCCCCCTGTCACTATAAGTGTTTTCATATCAATCTCCTTAATCTTACTAATCTGTAATATCTTTCTTTCGTATTTTACCACATTAATCCAGATGTTCTTTATTTTTTCACAATTATATTTTATAATATCTGAACAATAAAGGACTTATGGTTAAGTTCTATAACAAGGAGGAATATTATGTCTGAAAACGCAACTGACATAACTAATGACAACATTCAGGATAATAACGGGAATGACTCTCTTCTTACAGGTGGAAGCCTGTATGAAAGCAGCACTGACAAGTACAAGGATAACTTATCTTCTGCCATCACATTCTTTGTATGTGGAGGAATCGGAATCATTCTTATGATTCTTAATGATATCGGTATCATTAAGATAGTAACTAAAGATGCACCTTCATTCCTTTTTATTAATATTGTTCTTGGTCTGTTATTTATCGGATTCATTGCAATCGGTGTCTGGTCTTTGAAATACTCTAACAAAATTAAAGCCAAGGCTGAAACTGAGGATAAGAAAGCCGCCAATGTACTTAACTGGCTTGAAGACAACATAACCAAAGAAGATATTGAAAATTCTTACACTGGAGATATTCAGGAAGAAATGAAATATTTTAACCGTACAGCTTATGTTAAAGAACAGTTAACCGTACAATTTACTGAACTTTCAGATGAAGAAGCCGAGAATTTTTCAGAACAGTTCGTTGAAAAAATGTTTAATTAATTCTTATAATCAATAAAACCCGCTGTGTAATTAACAGACACAGCGGGTTTACTATATTCTGATTAGTTGTTAGAAAGGAATTCATCAATTCCCTTAGCTCCAGCCTTTCCTGCTCCCATGGCAAGAATAACTGTAGCTGCACCTGTAACAGCATCTCCACCGGCATATACACCTTCCTTAGATGTTTTACCATTTTCTTCTTCTGCTACGATACATTTTCTCTTGTTGATGTCAAGTCCCTTAGTTGTTGAAGATATAAGTGGGTTAGGTGAAGTACCAAGTGACATGATAACTGCATCTAATTCCATAACAAACTCTGAACCAGGAATCTCTACAGGCTTTCTTCTTCCTGAAGCATCAGGTTCACCAAGTTCCATCTTAATGCACTTCATACCTGTAACATTACCCTTGTCATCTGTAAGAATCTCTGTCGGATTAGTAAGAAGGTCAAATATAATTCCTTCTTCCTTAGCGTGATGTACTTCCTCAGCTCTTGCTGGAAGCTCCTCCTCACTTCTTCTGTATACGATATGAGTTTCTGCTCCAAGTCTTAATGCTGTTCTTGCAGCATCCATAGCAACATTACCACCACCAACGATAGCAACCTTCTTAAATCTTGCTATTGGAGTATCATACTCATCCTTGAAAGCTTTCATAAGATTACTTCTTGTAAGGTACTCATTAGCTGAGAATACTTCGTTAGCATTCTCGCCCGGAATACCCATGAATCTTGGAAGACCTGCACCAGAACCGATAAATACTGCATCAAAGCCCTGGGCTTTCAGATCCTCCGCCCGGGCATACAGAAAGGCGTCCACCACAGGGTTTTCGCAGCTACCCAGGTCGGACTTGTAACGGCTGACCTGGGACACCTCCGCAAAATAGTCCTGGGCCTGCGCATACCGCCCCTCCTTCAGCAGCAGGTCCATGGTGTACAGATGATTGGCGATGTCGTGACGGATCCGGCGGATGTTCTCATACTGGGCCGTGATGGCCGCATAGTGCTCCTTCTGGCGGTCGATCTGCTGGGCCAGCAGGTCGTTTTCCGCCTGCAGCTCCACCCGCTGGGCCATGCCGCGAACCGCCGTGAACAGGGCGGCGTCCGCCGCCACGCAGGTGATCAGTCCCGCCAGCAGAATCCACATGCGGTTGGCGCTGAAATCCAGCCGGCACAGCATCATCCAGCCATACAGCAGCAGGCACTGGCTGACGGGAAACAGCAGGTACAGAGCCCACTCCCTTCCGGACAGGCGATATTTATAGCGGTTCATCAGCAGCTGTCTCTTATACACATCTGACGCTGCCGACGA
>ENA-OZKY01000581-OZKY01000581.1-human-gut-metagenome-genome-assembly--contig:-NODE-581-length-11877-cov-4.531890_pt1 | contig 11877 bp, 7 predicted proteins | sample MGYA00244830_ERZ653773 | MGnify/ENA primary metagenome ERZ653773 (study PRJEB26926, sample SAMN06165206) | human gut metagenome | biome: ENVO:00009003; feature: ENVO:2100002; material: ENVO:00002003...
GTCAGATGTGTATAAGAGACAGGTTACAGCCAATCGTAATGAAACCGCTCGCCGACTGGCACCTACCTTGGTAAAAGTTGTTACTCCGAAACTATTCGACATGACCAATTCGCATACCTTGTCGCAAGGTCTCGTCTTCCAGCCGGGCGTGCGTGTAGAAAACGATTGCCAGAATTGTGGTTACTCACAGGTACGTATCAATGGTATGGACGGGAAATATACACAGATACTGATTGATTCCCGTCCCATTTTTTCTGCACTGGCAGGTGTTTACGGTTTGGAGCAGATTCCCGCTAATATGATAGAGCGTGTGGAAGTGGTACGTGGAGGCGGTTCGGCTCTTTTCGGCTCTTCGGCCATTGCCGGAACAGTGAATATCATTACGAAAGAACCTCTCCGCAACTCAGGTTCGTTTGCCCACTCTATCTCCAATTTTGATGGCTCCGGTTCGTTTGACAATAATACTACGCTTAACCTTTCCCTGGTATCTTCGGATAACAAAATGGGAGCTTACATCTACGGGCAGAACCGCCACCGTTCGGCATGGGATTCCAACGGTGACAGTTTTTCCGAATTACCCAAATTGAAGAACCAGACAGTAGGCGTGAACGCTTATTATAGGCTGAGCCCCTATTCCAAGTTGAATCTGGAATATCATCACATGGAAGAATTCCGTCGTGGCGGTAACCGCTTTGATCTGCCGCCTCACATTGCCGAAGATGCCAATCTGAATGGTTCCGGCGAACCCGGACTGGTGGAGCAGATTGAACATTCCATCAATACGGGCGGCTTGAAGTTCAGTGCCTTCTCCAAGGATCAGAAGCATGCGTTCAATGCATACGCTTCTGCCCAGCATATCGTGCGCGACAGTTATTACAGTGCCTATGGGCATACCACCGATTTCACCGGCGTATTGGGCGCTCAGTATATCTATCATTTTGATAAGCTCTTTTTTATGCCTTCCGACTTGACGGGTGGGGTAGAATTTAATCATGATAATTTGGACGACAAAGCAACGGATATGCAAAAATACCGGGATACCGCTTTGGCGGAAGATCCCACTGCAACAGGAGACCGTCTGCAACAGTTGATTGATAAATATACACCCGATCCCTTGAAACAGATTGTGAACATTGCGAGTGCCTATGTGCAGAATGAATGGAAAAGCGAGCAGTGGAGTTTTCTGATAGGCGGACGTCTGGACAAGAATAGCATTATGAGCAAAGCCATTTTCAGTCCCCGTGCCAATATCCGCTACAACCCTACGCAGGACATAAATATCCGTTTCAGTTATGCTGAGGGTTTCCGTGCTCCGCAGGCTTTCGACGAAGATTTACATATAAGTAATGTGGGAGGCGAGTTGATTTCCATCGTTCGTGCTAAGGATCTGAAAGAAGAACGTTCGCGCAGTGTGAACGCTTCGATGGACTGGTATCATTACTTCGGTGATTTCCAGGCAAATTTGCTGATAGAAGGTTTCTTCACGAAACTCTCCGATCCGTTTGTACTGACAGCACCGGTAGAAGATCCGAACGGTAGTGGATATCTGATACAAACCCGTGTCAACGGTTCCGGTGCAAAGGTGTATGGTGGTACATTGGAAGGAAAGATCGCCTGGCGTGATAAAATCCAGTTGCAGGCGGGACTGACCGTGCAACGCAGTCTGTACGATTCTCCCGAGGAGTGGAGTGCAGACAAGGAACATTTGTCGGATGAAGAACGCCATAGCGACCGGATATTGCGTACTCCCGATGTTTATGGTTACTTTACTGCCACTTTCAATCCTACAAAAGCATTGTCGGTAGCCCTGAACGGTAATTATACCGGGCGAATGTATGTGCCTCATCTGATGTCCGAAGTAGATGGTACGGCAGACCTGTTGGTGAAGAGCCCGGATTTCTTCGAACTGGGTGCCAAGGTAGCTTATGATATAGATTTTTCCGGTATGTGCCTGCAATTCAATGTGGGAGTACAGAATATCTTCAACTCCTATCAGAAAGATTTTGATAAAGGAGCCACCCGCGATTCCGGTTACATTTATGGTCCGGGAGCGCCTCGTTCCTACTTTGCGGGAGTCAAGCTTAGTTTTTAGTGCCCGGCGGGTTTGCCTTGTATTGCCTTTTTATGTTACCTTTGAAGAAGATAAGCTGCATCTCAGCATAACTTTTTCATGCAAGCATGAAAGTTATGCATTCGATTTGCATTACCTTTGCGGACATAAAATAATTTGGCACATGGATTTACCCGTATCTTTTGCAGACCGTACCCGTCTCCTTCTGGGAGATGAAGAATATAATAAACTGGCTGACGCCTTAAATGGCGAACAGCCCGTAAGCATACGACTGAATGAAGAAAAACTACCCGATTCTTCATTCAGTCTTTTTCATACCTCTTCCGGGCGTGTGCCCTGGTCTTCCACAGGATTTTATCTCGACCGTCGGTTGACGTTTACCTTCGATCCGTTGTTTCATGCCGGATGCTATTATGTACAGGAGGCATCTTCCATGTTTGTGGAGCAAGCATTAAAGCAATATATTGGTGAAACGCCTTCCGTGATGCTTGACCTTTGCGCCGCTCCCGGTGGAAAATCTACCCATGCCCGCAGTGTATTGCCTGCAGGCAGCCTGTTGGTAGCAAATGAAGTGATCCGTAACCGTTCGCAAATCCTGGCGGAGAATCTGACGAAGTGGGGGCATCCCGGTGTCGTGGTGACCAATAACGATCCGGCAGACTTCGCTGATCTGGAAGGCTTCTTCGATGTCATATTGACCGATGTTCCCTGTTCCGGTGAAGGTATGTTCCGTAAAGATCCCGTTGCCGTCAGTGAGTGGAGTCCGGAGAATGTGGAAATCTGCTGGCAACGTCAGCGACGTATCATCTCCGATATATGGCCCAGTCTGAAACCCGGTGGATTGCTTATCTATAGCACTTGCACGTATAATACGCAGGAAGATGAAGAAAATATCCGCTGGATGCGTGATGAATTCGGTGCAGAGATACTTCCGGTAGATGCTCCGGCAGCGTGGAACATTACCGGAAACTTGCTTGCTGGTGAAGATTTTCCTGTATATCGTTTTCTGCCTCACCGTACAAAGGGTGAGGGCTTTTTCCTTGCCGTACTTCGTAAACCGGAAGGAGAGACGGTACGAATCCGTTACAAATCCACTGTTTCCCAAGGAAAGAAGAAAGCTGGTGCCTCAGCATCTAAAACTAATGCCGGAGCATCTAAGGAACAATTATTGGCCGTCCGTGCCTGGCTCCTTTCGGCAGACGACTATGAGATTTCTGCAAATGGAATGAATATTGTGGCTTTCCCTAAAGAATATATATCCGGATTGTCCGTCCTCCAACAATCTCTTCGTGTCATTCAGGCAGGCGTTACCCTTGCCGAAGTGAAAGGCAAGGACCTGATTCCCAATCATGCCCTTGCTATGAGCACTGTGCAGGCTTCCGATGTTTTTCCTCGTGAAGAAATTTCGTATGAACAGGCTATTGCCTATTTGCGTAAGGAAGCTATTGTGCTTCCCGATACTGCTCCACGCGGTTATGTGCTGTTGACGTATAAGGATGTTCCTTTAGGTTTTGTGAAGAATATCGGTAACCGGGCTAATAATCTTTATCCGCAGGAGTGGCGTATCCGAAGTGGATACTTGCCGGATGAGATACTGGTGATGAAATAAAGAAATCATCCGGAATTTCAGTTGCGTGAGTTGGAAGTAGCAAATGCCCTTCCTCACTCTGTGTTTTTAGCATCTATATATCGGTGGTGTTGGATATATAGATGCAATACATTGGATATATAGATACAACACGTTGGACATATAGATGTTGCACATCCAATATATAGATACTCCCCGTCCGATATATGCAGCTAATTCCCGGGAAAGTTTTAACTCATGCACTGGAAGTTTCAGATGAACCAAGTTTAAATACCTTTTTGGGCTTCCAGATCTTTCAGCCCTCACCGGATTTTCCTCGTTCATTGGTCTTTCGGCTGAAACTTCTTTTTACTTCTTTGTAAGATAATAGAAAAACATCATCTTTTCAGCTTACAAGAAGTTGGGAGTTTGTCAACAGGAAGTTAACTTCTTGTCGGCAAACTCCCAACTTCTTGTAAACAAAGAATTAATATTTTGTATTCTTTTGATTATCAGAAATAAAGCGTTAGTTGAAATCAGTGCGTTTGTATATAAATATCATTGCTTTTGTCAGACATTGGCAAGTAGTTGTTCGAAAGAGTGGAATTTGTATTCCTTTCCTTTATGCAGTCTGAAATCTTCGGCAGACAATACCTGTAAGTATGGCAAATCGACCGTCCCTGACGTAGAAATGGGAGAACAAGCATAGCCATGCCGGTTGAGTGCATTTGTTGTCCAGTGCAGCAATACTTCATCATTGGCTTCCACAATGATACAGCGGTTACTATCCACTTTGGGATAATATACTCCGTGCGCATAATCAAACCGGATATCGTTGCGGGAAAACAAGCCGTCCATCCGGTGACTTAGAATCATATCTTCCGTTACTCCACATTGCAGTCCGTTTTCTTTTGAAAGTAACCAAAGTTTATCTGCCAGTACCAATGCCTGCTCTATGTCATGGGTGGAAAGCAGGATTGCTTTCTTTTGTTCCACTGCCAGGCGATGAAGCAAAGTCATAATTTCGATGCGACTCACTACATCTAGGAAAGCTGTCGGTTCATCCAGCAGAATGAGCGGACATTCCTGTACCAATGCTTTGGCAATCATGACCTTCTGTCGTTCCCCATCTGATAGCTCTGCAGTATAACTGTGTGCTTTATGACTGATGCTTACAGCTTCCAGAGCCTCTTCAATGATGGAGTGATCCGTTTTGTTCAATCTGCCGAAGAATCCCGTATGAGGTTGTCGTCCCAGAGCTACCAACTCATATACAGTCAGTCCGCCTGCTTGTGTCTTGTCTGTCAGTACTACTCCGATGGTACGTGAACGTTCTTTTTCGGAATAGGCAGACAATGGCTTTTCCTGTACAAATAATTCTCCTGACAAGGCCGGTTGCGAAGCCGCCAAAGTGCGGAGCAGAGTTGATTTACCGGTTCCATTAGCTCCCAGAAGGCAGGTCAGTTCTCCGGGATAGAGCCGGAAGGAGAGATGTTCATGTATCCGTTTCTCTTGCTTTCCCTGGCGGTAGCCGATGCATAAATCGTTTGCGGTGATAACAGCTTTCTCCATCAGTTGAAGTATTGTATTTTACGTTGGTTGACAATGACATAAATGATAACAGGCGCCCCCAGCACAGGGGTTACCGCATTGAGGGGAATAATACCTGCTTCACCCGGAAGGATGCAGATCAGATTGCAGAGCAAGGCAATTACACCACCTGTCAGCAAAGTGACGGGAAGCAGTGAATTGTGATTGGACGTACCCAGCATCAGGCGGGAGATATGTGGAACGGCTAGGCCGATGAAAGCAACAGGTCCGCAGAAGGCGGTGGTGACGGCTGTCAGTAGTCCGGTGGCAATCAGTAACAGATTTCTTGTGCGACGGATGTTTACTCCTAAGTTTTCAGCATAGCGTGTACCCAACAGCAAGGCATTCAAGGGTTTGATAAGCAGGATGGAAAGTAACAAACCTGCCAGACAGAAAATGGAGAAATAGGGGAGTTGTTGCAATGAGACACCTCCGAAGTTCCCCATGCCCCATATCATATAAGAATGTACCCCTTCGGCAGTAGCAAAGAAATTAAGTAATGAAATAGCGGACGAAGTGATATAACCGATCATGATACCCGCAATCAGCAGCATGATGTTGCTTTTTATCAGTGTCGAAAAGAAAAGGATAAGTCCCATTACCACCATCGACCCGATGAAGGCACCGAGTATCACGGAAAAGAAACCGGATAAGGTAAATACTCCTGTAGCAATGCTTCCTCCACCGGCCAGCATCACCAATGCGACACCAAGACTTGCTCCTGAGTTAATGCCCAGGATGGATGGACCTGCCAGTGGGTTGTTGAATGCCGTTTGTAGCATCAGTCCCGAAGCTGCGAGTGCGGCACCACATAGTAATGCCGTGACGGCTTGCGGCAGACGGGACTCCCAGATAATAAAAGCCCAGCTGGTTTTTTCTACTTCATTTCCTATGAGAGTATTCCACACAGCTCCGGCGGGGATATTGATTGAACCGAACCAGAGATTCGCAGCCATCAATACGAGAATGAGGACCGACAGTGCTATGCCATATATATATCCTTTTGCTTTCGTTCTTATCATCAGTTCTATTCTGATAGTTTTTTGTAATACCTCAGCTCATAGCCTTCCAACAGTGAAGGGTGAAATATTTTAATCAAATCTTTCAATAACCAGTCCGGATGGAAAGGCGTTTCTTCGTAAAAAGGAACCCGGTTGGTATTACATCCGTAGATGTTCCGTTCCTTGAAAGCACGGAAACCTGCATAAGGGGCAAATTCTTTTTCCAGTTCCTTGTATGTTTTATCTATAGGTTGGTTATAGCGTATCAGCCAGAAATCCGTTTGCTGACCTTTCTCAAAGATAACTTCGAAAGGATAGGGGAGCGAGCCGCTATGTGTATCTTCTCTGAAAATATAGTTGGCGCCTGCATCAGCGTATAGCCTGGCAATGGTGCTGTTGCCACCCGGAGTGTACCAGGTAGAGCTTGTTTTCAAATCACACATCACGGAGGGAGCAAAGGAGATGGGTTTTACTAATTCCTGTAAATCCTTATAGCTTCTTTCTACCGAAGCAAACATAGCATCTGCTTCCGCTTTTTTACCAAATAGTAGACCGTAGAAACGCATCCATTCGGCACGTCCCAATGAAGAGGTTTCCATATAGTCAGCACATTCAATGATGGGTACATTCAACTTTTCCACACGCCCGTATCCGCCGCTGTTTTCAAAAGGAGAAAGTAGGATGGCATCGGGGTGCAGGTCTATGATTCTTTCGATATTGGGGTTCATGCCATCACCTACATCGGTGATGGTTCCGTTTCGGCATCCTTCCTCGATTTCCGGTAGTTTGATGTACTTCAAGTCGCATACGCCACCAATACTATTTAAAGCACCGAGGTCTTTTAGCAAGCTGCAATGAACGGATGAGTAGATGACTGCTTTACTAAGTGGGGTGCGGACAAGAGTACCTTGAGGCAGTTCTTGGGGTAACGGCTGCTTTTTGTCTACTAATACATAGGTGTGTAGTATCTTTGTTGTATCCCAGGGATTGCGTAGCTGTGCAACGATATAATCTTCGTAATCTATCAGAGAGAGATTAGAAGAATAGTGCAGAGGGATGCTGTCTCCTTGTGCAGAGCCGGAAACAGTGCTGCTCTTTCCGCCGCAGGCGGAAAGAAATAACACTGTCACCCAAAGGGTTATAAAGACAGAAATTTGTTTCATTGTAAGAAAATCATTTTGCTTGGGTTGATACCTCCACAATCAAACTTTTCAGCAAAAGTTCCATCTTTCTTAAAACGGTAAATATCACCATTGGAAACATAGTCAGAAGTACTGATATAGAATTCTCCCGTTTCAGGGTCGATATTAAAACCATATATACTTGATGATAATAATTCCTGAGGGGCATTCTTTAAGAAATTTCCTTCGGTAAGTTTATGTGTTTTTGTATTATAAGTGGAAAAACTATGCTCGTATCCGTCACTTTTCCAGTCAGAATAAATGAGAAAAATCGTATCATCATGTTCTGCAAAGGCTGATGCTACTGCTATTGATTCCACAGTATCATCCGATTTTATGCGCTGGAAGGTGTAGCCTTCACCCAATACATTGGTCCAGATACCCCATGATAAAAGGTAGACTTCATCATTTGATTCAAGTATGCGATTGGGATTTTTTACAACGGGTATATCTTTTTCTTTTTTGAAAGTATTCAGGTCGATTACAGAAACATCTGTTCCTTCCCCATATCCGGAATTCGCTACATATAGTTTGCCTTCATTTTCAACAATCTGTTCCGGGTTGGCATTGACATCGACATAAGCTTCTATTTTCATAGTGCGAGAATCAATACGTGCAACCTTTCCACTCCAAAGTGTAACGTAGATTTTGCCGTCTTTAGCTGCCATGTATCGTGGTTGACCATCAGAACTACTGAATGAAAGGCGTGCTTCTTCCACTGCCGCAGCGTTCAGTTTCAGCAATAGGCTTGAGCCGGACACAATGACATAAATATTGTCCTCATATTCTAATATATCCTGGCCAGTGTCTCCCAACTGTTTTTCATTTTGCTTAAAATAGATGTTGGCAATAAAATTATTATTGCTGTCATTAGCATCTCTATTAGGGGCATAAAAGGCAATGCCTGCATTGTTGTTATCAGCTTTTCCTTCATTCAGGATGAACATTCGTCGTTGTGGTAATTCTACTTTAGTACCTTCATCGTTCCATGGGGCATCGTCATCATCGCTACAAGAGGTGAATGTTACAGAGATTGCGAGCATACAAAGAGTACTGAATAATAAGCTTCTTACTTTCATGTTTTGTTTTTTTAGGTTGTAATTAATTAGAAAAATAGGCTACCCGTTATCCGAAATGAGCGTCCCGGCATTGGGTAATATTTGATAATATCATATTGTTTATTTGTCAGGTTTATTAGTTCGGCTTGGAGGCGAAGTCTGCATTTTCTTAGTTGGAATACGCGGGATGCTGACAGGGTATGCTCCGTATATCCATCAATGCGATTTTCTTGTATGTTCTGTGGCAGGCTGTATCGGTCGCTTACACAAGTTAAGGCATAACCTATATTTATCCAGGAGCTTTCTGCAAGTATGGAAGCATTGCCACTATGTAGAGGAGTATAAGGAATCTGGTCTTTATAATTCTTACTGCTTGATGAAGTTACGTCAATAGCTTTCTGATAGGTATAATTGCCTGTTATTGATAAATCAATATTACGGTGGATCGGGATAGAGGTACGTAAAGTTATATCTGCCCCGGTGATATGTACTTTCCCCAAATTCATCATCTTCCAGACATAGGTTGTGGGTAAGGCGACAATTTTATCATTTACTTCATTAAAATATCCATCAACAGTTAGCATTACGTAATTAGTGAAAGAGAATGGAGTACCACTCCAGGTAATACCTATATTGTATTCGCGTGCCTTTTCAGGTCGTAGGTCAGTATTGCCCATACGTTGATAATAAAGGTCATTGAAAGTTGGTACGCGGAAAGTGTCTTTGTACATTAATCGCAGAAAGAGGGAGTACTTCTCCCAAGGGCGATATATAAATGAAAGGGTAGGACTGAAACGAGAACGATTATCAGGGCGGTTGCCTGATTTCACATCCTCGGCAATCAGCGTATGTACTAATGTTCCTGTGGCTGTAAGCCCTTTCCATTGATAGCGTAAATTAAATGCAGATAACCATGTATATCGTGTTGGATTAGGATTGTTGGGCAAATTATTATCTAGTGTATTAAGTACAAGGTCATTTGCCCATGAAGTAGAAAATGTACTGCAAGGCTGCCATTGTGTAGTAGCTGATAGATAATATTCTTGCTGCTTGTTAATGTCTGTTTGTCTACCTCCTTCATATTTCACGTCTGTATCTTCATATTTATTCCACGAATAGTTATATTTAGCTTGGCCCTGCAAGGTCCATTCCGAGGTAATGTCTTTTAGGTATCGGGCTTGTATGAAGATATTTCTGTCCCATAAACGCTCATTGGCTTGATCATTGTAGAGAATTACTGAACCTGGCAATCCACGTTCTGAATCGAAATAATATGCTTTTATGTTCAGTTGGCTACTATCTTTCAATGTATGAAACAGATTTGCTTCTGTGTGCCATGATTTTATATCAGAATTTTTTCTTTTTTCATTCGTAGTATATTTGCCGTTTATTAATTTAAAAGGATAATTTCCATCTGCTTGTAGATAATTACTATTCAAGGTATAACAGGTTCGTTGTGTTATACGTTGTCCCCATGTGAGAGAGGGATTTATTAAGCCAAAGGAACCACTTTTAATTTGTCCTTTGAAGGTATATGCTTTGTCCGTTCCTTCTAAAGGATTTTTACTGTATATAGAAAGTATTCCTGCTGAAGCGAAAAGCCGTGCAGGTTGCAGTAAATCATGATTTTGCCCAACAGACAGAGATAACATGTCTATATCATCCAATGCAAAACGTCCTATATCTATTTGTCCCGCTTGGGTGTTGCTCACAGCCACTCCATCGTAGACTACTGCTGTGTGTGTAGCGCCAAGGCTTCGGACGGAAACAGTCTTTAATCCTCCTATACCACCATAATCTTTTACATTGGATCCGGCAAAACGGCGAACAGCATCAGCTATATTCTGAAGTCCGAGATTTTCTAATTCGTTTTTTTCAAGTACTTGTATGGGCATCGCTACAGATATACGTTGGGGTACACGTCGCCCCTTTATTCCCACTTCCGGAATGGCATGTACCTTTCCTGTAATGGAGTCTCCCGCCTGCTGTGCCTGTAAATTGACACAAAGGCAGCATGTGAAACAATATAAACAAAACCGTAGCCAGATGCATCGGCATGGATTATCTTTGATCATAACAAATAGCTGTAAAAATATAAGTATCTCATGCCCTTTCCTCGAAGGCATAAAATTTGATAGGTTTTGCAGGTCTTCTGACTTACTCCGGATTTACCGCCTTCCCACCGTGCGAATACCGGCAGTGGCATAGGTGATTGGTAAATCCTTGACAATGAGTTTACAGCAGCGGGACTGTTTGGGAGTTACACCCAATTCCCTTTTCATGAAGCATACCGAAAGGCATACTTCAACAAAACCGAAAGGCAAAGATAGGAAAGATTTATGTTTTATTTATTATAGGATGCAGTATTTCATAAATTTATGCATTTATTCTAACAGAGTAACTTAATAGAAAACTAATACTATAATGCTTATGCTAAAGAAAACTATTGCTGCGCTAAGCCTACTCAGTATCCTTGCAGCCTGTCAGAATGATGAGAATCCTTCTCAACCGGAACCTAAACCACGTCAAGACATCAATCTTACCCGTGCGGAACAAGAGTTTATGGACAAAGGTACAGACTTTGCTTTCCGTTTCTTCGATCAGGTGTGCAGTACCGAAAAAGAAAAACCGAATGTTTTTGTGTCTCCATTGAGTGCATCACTTTGTTTATCCATGATTACGAACGGGGCTACTGATAATACGCTTGCTGAGATGCAGAATGTATTAGGATTCCCTGCCAATACTTTCTCTCTTGATGATCTGAACAACTATAATCAAAAGTTAACTTCAGCTTTGTTGGATTTGGACAATACAACTCAACTCGGAATAGCTAATTCTATCTGGATAGAGGAAGGTTTTAAGGTTTATGACTCTTTTGTTGATGTAAATAAGAAAATGTACGATGCTCAGGTGCAAGAACTTGATTTCACATCTCCGACCGCCAAAGATGTGATAAACCAATGGTGCGCCACTCAGACTAATAATTGCATAAAAGAGGTTATTCAGGAAATACCTGCGGATGCTCGTATGTATCTGATTAATGCACTCTATTTTAAAGGTATCTGGAAAAGCCAGTTTGATAAGTCGGCTACTGGACAGGATAACTTTACCAATGTTGACGGCAGTCAGCAGAAAGTAGCTATGATGAACCAGACCGCAACGTTCAGTTACACCCAGACTGATGATTTCTCTATTGCGGAATTACCCTATGGCAATGAAGCTTTTAGTATGGTGATACTGTTGCCATCCGGAGATAAGACCTTGGATGAAAGCTTATCCAGCCTGAATTATGAGAATTGGAAACAGTGGAGTAAGAATATGGTAGGAAAAGAGTTACAAATTAAACTTCCTCGTTTTAAAGTCTGTCTCTTATACACATCTCCGAGCCCACGAGACACTCGCTAATCTC
>ENA-OZKY01000590-OZKY01000590.1-human-gut-metagenome-genome-assembly--contig:-NODE-590-length-11815-cov-5.757653_pt1 | contig 11815 bp, 10 predicted proteins | sample MGYA00244830_ERZ653773 | MGnify/ENA primary metagenome ERZ653773 (study PRJEB26926, sample SAMN06165206) | human gut metagenome | biome: ENVO:00009003; feature: ENVO:2100002; material: ENVO:00002003...
TATAAGAGACAGCGGCATCCTGCAGCACCTGCTCGGTGTTGGAGCCGTGCACCATGGCCCAGTAGGAGCCGTTGACCAGCGGCATGTGGAAGAACTGGGGGTATTTGACCAGCTGGTCAAGGGTGGAGGTGGTACCGGCGCGGCGGGCAGAGCAGCAGACGGCGGCGGGCTTGTAGGCCAGATACTTGCCGCCCGCGTAGGCCAGACGATCCATAAAGCTGGCCATGTTGCCCGCAGCGGAGGCGTAGTGCACCGGGCTGCCGAACACGAAGGCGTCGGCGGTCTTTGCCTTCTCGATGGCCTCGTTGACCACGCCGCCGAACACGCATCCATTGCCGCTGCGGCAGCCGCCGCAGCCGATGCAGCCGCCCACGGGCTGGCCGCCGACGTGCAAAATCTCGGTCTCGATGCCCTGTGCCTTCAGTTCCCCGGCGATGAGGGAAAGGGCAGTGTAGGTGCAGCCCTTCTCGTGGGGGCTGCCGTTGATGAGCAGAACTTTCATGCTGTATACTCTCCTTTGCTGAAATGCGCCGTAAAATGCGCAATATTGCTGCTATGATTGTAGCACAAAGCCGCCCGCAGCGCAATGCGGGCTCTTGACAATGCTATGCAGTTGGGAGATAATAAAGGATACGAAAGAGTTCAAACCGGCTGCCGCGGGGGCGGCAGCTACGGCAAGGAGGTAACATCATGCGCGTGATCGCAGGAGAAGCCCGGGGCCGCAGGCTGGAAGCTCTGCCCGGCACCGATGTCACCCGCCCCACCCTCTCGCAGGTTAAAGAGGCGATGTTCAGCATCGTACAGTTCGACCTGCCCGGGGCCCGGGTGCTGGATCTGTATGCCGGCAGCGGCCAGCTGGGCATTGAGGCGCTGAGCCGGGGTGCGGCCCGGTGCGTCTTTCTGGACGAGAACCGGGAGGCCGTAAGCATCGTGATGCGCAACTGCAAGGCCTGCGGCGTGTTTGACCGCAGCCGGGTGAATATCGGCGAGGCTGCGCGGTTCTTATCGGCCTGCCGGGAGCAGTTCGATCTGGTGCTGCTGGACCCGCCCTTCCGTGGCGGCACGCTGGAAAAGATCCTGCCCGCCGTGGAAAAGTGCGTTGCCCCCGGCGGCATCGTGCTGTGCGAGAGTGAAACAGGCATCGTGCTGCCCGCGCAGACGGGCAGTCTGACCCTGCAGAAACAGTATAAATACGGCAAGGTGCTGCTGTGGAAGTATACAAAGCCCATGCAGTCCGCCGCTGAGCAGGAGGGAGAAGCCTTATGAACGTGAACGAGCTTTTGGATACCATTGAGGATGCACTGGAAGAGAGCGCAAACGTGCCCCTTTCCGGCGGCAAGCGCATCGTGGATGTGGAGCAGATCCGGGATTATCTGGACGAGGTGCGGGCGGCTCTGCCCGGCGAGCTGCGGCAGGCGCAGCAGATCGTGAATGACCGTGCACAGATCGTGGACAGCGCCAACGCACAGGCACAGGCTATTGTGAAAAAGGCCGAGGAGCGCGCCCGCATTCTGGTCAGCGACGCCGAGATCGTCAAGGCCGCCCAGCAGCGCGCTTCTGAGATCACCTCCGCAGCCCAGACCGAGGCGCGCACCCTGCGCCAGACCGTGACCGACTACTGCGAGAATATGCTGCGCACCACCGAGGATACCATGGTGGAAAACGCTGCACAGGTCAAAAATATCCGTGCCAGCCTGCGCCAGAACGCCAAGAAAAACGGCTGATAACGGCCAACTTTCCACACAAATTCCACAGATTGCGGAAAACGCAGTCCCTGTGAGCAAAAATGACGGCTCACAGGGACTTTTTTTGTGGATTTTTGCGGCCAAAAGCCGCCCGAAAACCCTTGCATTCACGAACTTGATTTGCTACAATAAAGATGTATCAGTGGGGCAAAGTGGGTAAAAGTAGGGCACACGCCCTGAAAACGCCCCTGAAAGGGGGAGCAGCGCGTGTTTTTTGGCCGTTATGATTACACCATCGACACCAAGGGGCGGCTGAACTTCCCCGCAAAATTCCGCGATGCCATGGGCGAGAGCTTCGTGGTGCTGGAATGGGTGGACAGCTGCCTGTTCGCACTGCCCATGGAAGAAGTGGAGCGGCTGGCGGACAAGCTGGAAAGCGATGAACTGATGGACAGCTGGGCTATCTCCGGCGATCTGTTCAGCACCGCCTGCGAGGTGGTGCCGGACAAGCAGGGACGCATCCTGCTGCCCGCAGAACTGCGCGCCTACGCCGGGCTGGAAAAGGATGTGACCATCATCGGCAACCGCAACCATGCTGAGATCTGGGCCACCGAGGTCTGGAATGCCCGCCGCGCCGCCGTGACCAACGACCAGCGCGCCGAGCGGCTGCGCAAACTGCACCTCTGATGCAAAAATACAAAACCAAGAAAGGAGGCCGTGCCAATGGCCTTTGAAGAACAGCAGCCCTTTGACCCGGCCTCGTTTGAGCATATCCCCGTTTTGCTGAACGAGTGCCTGACGGGGCTTGCCATTGATCCGGCGGGCACCTATCTGGACGGCACCGCCGGCGGCGCGGGACATTCCCGCCAGATCGCCTTGCGGCTGGACGCCGCCAAGGGCGGCAGGCTCATCTCGCTGGATCAGGACCCGGACGCGGTGCAGACCGCGCGCTCCCGTCTGGCTGGTCTGCCTGCCACCGTGGTGCAGATCAATTTCCGCTATGCGGGACAGGCGCTGGAGCAGCTGGGCATTGAAAAAATCAACGGCGCACTGCTGGATCTTGGCGTTTCCAGCCATCAGCTGGACGATGCCGCCCGGGGCTTTTCCTACCGGGCAGACGCGCCGCTGGATATGCGCATGAGCCAGCAGGGCGAGACCGCCGCAGACCTTGTGAACACCGAAAGCCGCGAGGAACTGGCCCGCATCCTGCGGGATTACGGCGAGGAGCCCTATGCGTGGCAGATCGCAGGAAAGATCGTGGAGGCGCGGGAAACCGCTCCCATCCTGACCACCCTGCAGCTGGCAGATATCGTAGCAAGCGCCATGCCCCCGGCAGAGCGCCGCAAGAACAAGAACCCCTCCCGCCGCACCTTTCAGGCACTGCGCATTGCAGTGAACCACGAGTTGGATGCGCTGGAGGAGGGCTTGGATACCATTTTCGATCACCTTGCACCGGGCGGCCGGTTGTGCGTGATCACCTTCCATTCTCTGGAGGACCGGCTGGTCAAGAACAAATTCCGCCGCTGGTCCACAGCCTGTACCTGCCCGCCGGAGTTTCCGGTGTGTGTATGCGGCGGCAAGGCAAAGGCAAAGCTTATCACCCGCAAACCCATTGAAGCTGATACGCAGGAGCTGGAGGAGAACCGGCGCAGCCGTTCCGCCCACCTGCGTGTGCTGGAAAAATGCTGAGATGCCGGAAGCACCGGCATTGTGAGGAGGAGAGAAACCATGGGCCAGCCAGCATATGATCGTAACGCGGTGCGCCGCCGCAGGGCACCGCAGCCGCAGCGCAAAGCAAACCTGCGGGTAGCAAAGGGTGGCAAGCGGCGGTTGAACCCGTTGCAGGCCGCCGTACATAACGCCATGAATCTGGTGGCGGCAGCACTGCTGGTGGGCTTTGCCATCAGTCTGCTGTGGAGCGAGGCACAGCTGGTGGAGCTGAACGACCAGATCCAAGCCACTAAGGCGCAGCTGGTCAGCGAGCAGAGCCAGTATACCTACTACAACAGCACCCTGAACAGCAAGACCAACATTGCCAGCGTGGAAGAGACCGCAGGGCGGCTGGGTCTGATGAAAGTAGACCCCAGCCAGATCACCTACATCCGCCTGGGCGAAAGCGGCGCACTGGTGCGCCGGGAGTCCACCGTGCGGCAATGGACCGACTTTTTGTACACCGGCGCGGTGAACATTCTGGGCACCGTGAGATAAACGAAGAAAGCGTGCGGCAGCGCACGCTTTTTTCGGTTTATGGACACCGCAGTCTGAATAAATAACAGCGCAGGGCGCGCGGAATGCAGTGCACGCCCCGCAGGAGAGAACCAATGCAAGAACCTTTCCGTAACAAAAAAAACAGGGGCTACCGCCTGCGTCCGGCCTCCGGCCGGGATCGGCTGGACAGCCGGGTGCGGCGGCTTTGCAGCCGTCTGGGCATCCTTGCGGTGGTGGTGGCAGCCGCCATCGTCATCCGCAGCCTGTATAATATCCAGATCATCCACGGGGCAGAGTACCGCCAGTACGCCGCCCAGCAGCAGCTGCTGGATACCACCATCAAGGCCACCCGCGGCGAGATCTACGATGCCTCCGGCATCACCCTTGCCTCCACCAGCGTGGTGTGGACTATCTGGGCAGACCCCAGTTACAGCAGCATCCTTTATACCAGCAAGACCAACGATGACGACACCGTGACCAAAACGCTGGACCCCGCCATGTGCGCCGAGGTGAGCCGGGAGCTGACGTTGCGTCTGCTCTCCGGGGACGGCGAGAGCTTGGACAGCGTGGACACCTCCTCGGCAGAGTATCAGCAGCAGTACCAGACCGTTTACGATGCACTATCCCGGCTGGATTCTGCCTACGTCACCCTTGCCACCAAGGTGAACAACGCGGTGAAGCTTTCCATTGAAAAATACGTCACCAGCTTCAACAAGACGCACAAAAAGGCCACCGATACCTCCCGCAAGGGGCGCATCTCGGTGTCCTCGGAAAAAAGCTTCCAGCGCAACTACCCCTACGGTGCCTTTGCCGCAGCGGTGCTGGGCTTTACGGATGCGGACGGCGTCGGCACCTACGGACTGGAAAAATCTTACCAGTCCACCTTGGCCGGTGTAGATGGCCGCACCATCACCCAGCGCAACGCGGTGGGCAACGCCATTGCAGACGCCAACGCCACCACCTTTGCCGCCAAGGACGGCTCCAATCTGGTGCTGTCGCTGGATGTGAACGTGCAGGAGATCGCGGAGCGGTACCTGAACGAAGCCATTGCAGCCAATACGGTGGAAAACCGCGGCTGCGCCATTGTGATGGACGTCAAGACCGGTGCCATCCTTGCCATGGCCTCCAAACCGGACTTTGACCCCAACGACCCGCTGAACTTCACTGCCAACGAGGCTTACCTCAACGAGCTGGTGCACGCAGAGCCGGAACTTTACGGCATCTATAAAAAGGATGCCGACGGCAACTACATCACCGATGAACAGGGCAATAAAATCTTGGACGAGGAAGCGGACTATTCCGGCTACTACCGGGATATCCTGTGGAAGAACAAGACCATCACGGAGCTGTACTACCCGGGCTCTGTGTTCAAGGTCATTACCTCCGCCATGGGCATCGACTCCGGCGTGGCGACCATGAACACCACCTTTACCTGTTCCGGTGCCTACGGTGTGGCCAAGGAGACTTACCACTGCGCAGGGCGCAAGGCGCACGGCCTGCTCAATATGGCCGAGGCACTGCGCAAAAGCTGCAACATCTACTACATCCAGCTGGGGCAGCGCGTCGGCTCGCAGCAGTTCTATAACTACTTCGATGCCTTCGGCTTTACCGCCCGAACCGGGGTGGACCTGCCCAGCGAGACCAACTTTATGCAGTACTACCGCGCCGACCAGCTGGGCGAGGTGCAGCTGGCCTCCTCCTCCTTCGGTCAGGCCATGGCCATCACCCCGCTGCAGATGTGCACCGCCATTGCGGCCACCGTCAACGGCGGGTATCTGGTCACCCCCCATGTGGTGGATAAGATCACCGATGCCAACGGCAACGTCATTCAGGAGATCGGCGCAAACGTGCGCCGTCAGGTCATCAGCCAGAGCGCCAGCGAGGTCATCCGGGAGATGATGGAGTACGAGGTGGGCAACGGCACCGGCGGCGGCAAAAACGCCTATGTGTCCGGTTACCGCATCGGCGGCAAGTCCGGCACTTCCGAGCAGCTGAATATGCACCGCCGCGCCGACGGCGACTATAAAAAGGTGGCCTCCTTCGTGGCGGTGCTGCCCGCCAACGACCCGGAAATTCTGGTCTACGTCATGCTGGACGACCCCAACAACGCCCGGACGGACTATTCCTCCATCCTTGCAGCCCCTGTGGCGGGCAATATCATCAGCGAGGTGGCCCCTTATCTTGGCATCGCCACCGACGGCGAGGACCGCAGCGGCACCATCGTTACGGTGCCGAACCTTGTGGGTACCGAGTGGAGCAATGCGCAGGTGCAGCTGAACATTCAGGGCTTGAAGCATCAGCTGCAGGAGAGCCAGAGCAGCCAGTCCGCTGCCCCGGTCACCTACCAGTACCCCCACGCGGGGAGCAAGGTGCCCTACGGCACCACCATCTACCTGTATACCGATACCTACGAGGGCAGCCACACCGAGGTGCCGGATGTGACCGGCAAGAGCCCGGACTTTGCCCGCCAGATGCTGAGCGCCGCCGGGCTGAACTGCGTGGTGGAGGGCAGCGGCACGGTGCAGGCGCAAAGCGCCGAGCCCGGCTCCAGCGTGCAGCGCGGCACCATCATCACCCTGACCTGTGGGTAAAACAGCTTTTTCGGCATCTTCGCCCAAGGCTTTCAGCATAAAGCACTGCCGCAAGGCAGTGACGGATGAGGGTGCAGCATTCAATAGAACGAGAGGGGATAGAACAATGGAAAAGATCCATGCAAGCAAGCTTCTGGCAGGGCTGGTGCCTGCCGGAAAACTGACCAGTGACCCGGAGGTGGAACTGGTCACCACCGACAGCCGTGAGGTAAAGCCCGGCTGCATTTTTGTGGCCTTCCCCGGCGAGCGGTTCGACGGCCATGATTTCGCCGCCCGTGCGCTGGAGCAGGGCGCGGAGTATGTGGTGGTCAACCACCCCGTGCCCGGTGTGCCGGAGGAAAAGGCCATCCTTTGCCCGGACAGCTACCACGCCATGATGGTGATGGGCGCAAACTACCGCAGCCAGTACCACCCCAAGATGGTGGGCGTGACCGGCAGTGTGGGCAAGACCACTACCAAGCAGATGACCTACGCCGCCCTGAGCGGCTTTGGCGAGACCATCAAGACCGAGGGCAACCAGAACAATGAACTGGGCATGCCCCGCACCCTGATGCGGCTGGAAAGCAGCACCGAGTACGCGGTCATCGAGATGGGCATGAGTCACGCCGGCGAGATCGACCGTCTGGCGCGGGCAGCACGGCCGGATGTGGGCATCATCACCTGCATCGGCGTGTCTCACATCGGCAATCTGGGCAGTCAGGAGAACATCTGCAAGGCAAAGCTGGAGATCTGCAACGGTCTGCCGGAGGGCGCGCCGCTGGTGCTGAACTACGATGACCCCTTCCTGCGCAAGGCAGTACTGCCCGCCCATGTGCGCCCGGTGTGGTTCAGCCTGAGCGATGAAAACGCAGACGTCTGCGCCCTGTCCATCCGGCAGGAGACTGACGGCATGAGCTTTGTGCTGGAAGATCAGGAGCACGGCACCTTTGTGGTGAATATCCCCGCCATGGGACGCCACAATGTGGCGAACGCCTTGGCTGCCTACTGCGCCGCTACCCGTCTGGGCTGCGACGCCAAGAGGGTCGTCCGGGGCCTTTCCAACTTTGAGCAGACCGGCCGCCGCCAGAAGGTGGTGGACAGCGAGGGCGTGACCGTCATCGAGGACTGCTACAACGCAAATCCGGACAGCATGAAGGCCGCGCTGGCGATGTTCAAGGATTTCCCCTGCAAGCGCCGCTTTGCCCTGCTGGGCGATATGCTGGAGCTGGGCGAGCTGAGCCGCGAAGCACACGAGGAGCTGGGACGTCTTGCCGCCGAGAGCGGGCTGTATTGCCTGATCACCTACGGCGAGCAGGCCAAGCGCACCGCCGTGGTGGCTGCCGCCAAGGGGGTAAAGACCCTGCACGCGGACAGCTACCGCGAGGCTGCCGATGCCCTGCTGGACCGGGTGGAGCCCGGCGATGCCGTTCTGGTAAAGGCCAGCCACGGCATGGCACTGGAAAAAGTGCTGGATATCTTCTACGAAGAGCATAAAGAAGCAGAAGTTTAACTGTTTGGCGAAATGGAGTGTCTGAGTTATGGAGCGTTTCGCCTTGGCAGCGGCGGTGGTGCTGGGCTTTGCCCTTACGGCAGCCCTGTGCAGCCTGTTTGTGCCGCTGCGGCGGGTGCTGGAACGCCGTGAACAAAACCAGCAGCCGGTACAGCCTGAGCAGCCCCGGCCTGCACCCCTGCGCGCCCCGCTGTGGGGTGGGCTGTGTGCGGCGGCGGGCACGGTGGCTGCGGTGGGTGTGGGCTGGCTTGCCGCCTGCGTGGGTCAGCCGGAGCTGCTGGGCAGCGAGGGCCGGTTGATGACACGGCTGCTCACGGCACTGGCCGGAAGCCTTGCCTTTGGGGCAGTGGGTCTTGCAGAAGATCTTGCCCGGATGCGCAGCCCGGCGGCGCTGGGGCTGCGGCGGGACGTGCGGCTTTTGCTGGAAGCACTAGCCGCGGCATTCGTTCTTTTGCTGCTGCAGGCAGCGGGCTGTCTGCCCCGGGGACTGGACGTGCCTGGGGCGGGGTATGTGCTGCTGGGCAGCGCCGTGCCCTTTTTGTGGGCGGTGCTCATGGTGGCGCTGGCTGAGTGTGCCCGCATTGCCGAGCGGGACGAAGGCACGGTGTGCGGCGCGGCCTTTGTGGCTATGCTGGCGCTGATGATGGCGGAGGCCGGCTTGGGCGTGCCCGGGCTGGCGGTGCTGCCCGCCGCGCTTGCCGGGGCACTGGTGGCACTGCTGCTGTGGGCGTTCCCCCCGGCAAGGCTGGGGGTGGGCTGCTGCGGCAGCCTGCTGGCGGCGGGTGCCATCGGCTGCATCCCGCTCAGTCTGGATATGACCAGCCTGACTGTGCCGCTGGCGCTGCCCTTCTGGGCGGCAGGCGGTCTTTTGGCAGCGCAGCTGCTGGGTGCAAAACGCACCGGCAAGCCCTTGCGCTGCTGGGTAAAAAAGCATAAAATGAGCCCGGAGACGGTGTTCCTGTGCAGCTTTGCGCTGAGCGCTGTCGGCTATGTACTGGCGCTGGCGCTGCTGCGCTGGTGCTGACCGGGCACAGAGAGGGAAGGGAGCGCAGATGGCGACTAACCGCAAAAAACACAGAGCGCCGGTGCCGGTGTTCCAGCGAGACCCGGGCCCGTGGTCCCGGCTGCTGATCGACTGGCTGGCCACGCTGGCTGTTATTATGATCTTTGGGTTGGTGATGCTGTTCAGCGCCAGCTACACCACCGGTTACCTGCGCATGGGCGACAGCTTCCACTACATCAAGCAGCAGGCGCTGTGCATGATACTGGGGCTGGGCTGTATGTTCCTGATAAGCTATGTGGATCACCGTTTTCTGCGCAAGATGGTGGTGCCGGGGTACTTCATCGTGCTGGCCATGCTGGCCGTCACCCTGACCATGGCACCCCTGAACGGCTGCCGCCGCTGGATCCGCTTTGCAGGCCTTACGTTGCAATCCTCGGAGGTGGCAAAGTTTGAGATGATCCTGTTCAGTTCCCATCTTGCAGCCAAGGCACCGCAGGTGGAGCGGCTGGACCCGGAGCGCCGCATCCTGCTTACCCCCCGGGAGTGGCTGCGGGTGCGGGTATGGAAGCAGCTGGTGGTGCCGGTGCTGCCCCTTATACCGGTGGTCCTCCTGCTGGCGATGGAGCCGCACATGTCCGGCATCGTGCTGACGGTGGCGGTGGTGGGCACCATCCTGCTGCTGTCCGGCAGCGGCGGTGTGCTGACATGGGCGGGTGCCATCACGGCGGGCACCCTGCTGGAGACCCTGCTCTCCCATGTGGACTCTATCCCCTACCTGCAAAAGCGTTTGGACGGCTGGACGCAGGATCTGAGCAAGATGACCGACCAGACCGTGCAGAGCCTTTATGCTATCGGCTCCGGCGGACTGAAGGGGCTGGGGCTGGGCAACAGCGTGGAAAAGCAGCTCTGGCTGCCGGAAAGCACCAACGACTTCATTTTCAGCGTGGTGTGCGAGGAACTGGGCTTCATTGGCGCGGTGCTCATCATCGTGCTGTTCGTGCTGTTCATCGTGCAGGGGCTGCTCATCGCCTATAAGGCGGAGAACCTGTACTGCACTATGGTGGGCATCGGTATCATGGCGCAGATCGCGTGGCAGGTGTTCTGCAACATCGCCGTGGTCACCAACACCCTGCCCAACACCGGCATCAGCCTGCCCTTCTTCTCTTCAGGCGGTACCAGCCTGATCCTGCTGCTGGCAGAGATGGGCGTAATGGTGAACATCGGCCGCAACGGCGAGCGGGCAGCGCAGCAGCGGGAGCAGATGCGTGCCCAGCGGGAGGCCGCCCGCGCCGAGCGGGAAGCAGAGCTTGCCCGCAAGACCATTGACTTGGCTTCTGCCCGCGCAGCCCGTACAGAACAGTAAAACAAACCGCAAGCCCGCCCGGCCGCAGGCCGGGCGTTTATAAGGAGGAATCACCATGCGTGTTCTCATCGCAGCCGGCGGCACTGCCGGACATATCAACCCCGCATTGGCCATTGCCGGTGCTCTGAAAAAAGCCGACCCTACCGCCGAGATCCACTTTGCAGGCCGTAAGGAGGGCATGGAGTACCGTTTGGTCACACAGGCGGGCTACCCCTTCCACCATATTGAGATCACCGGCTTCCAGCGCAAGCTCAGCCTGCACAACATCAAGCGCAACATCATCACCCTGTGGAATCTGGCGCTTTCCGGCCCCAAGGCCAAGGCCATGATGAAGGAAGTAAAGCCGGATCTCGTCATCGGCTGCGGCGGCTATGTGTCCGGCCCGGTGGTGCGCTGCGCCGCCAAAATGGGCATTCACACCGCCCTGCACGAGCAGAATGCCTTCCCCGGTGTGACCAACAAGCTGCTGGCCCCGGATGTGGATATCGTGTTTGCCGCCGTGCCCGCCGCCGTGGAAAAGCTGGGCGCACCGGACAAGACCCTTGTGGTGGGCAATCCCGTGCGGCCGGAGGTGTTTGCACAGGCCGCGAACCGCGAGGCCATCCGTGCACAGCTGGGTGCGGGCGACCGCACCGTCATCCTGTCCTTCGGCGGCAGCCTGGGCGCACGCCGGGTCAACGAGGTGGTGGCAGACCTGTGCGCCTGGGAGCAGCACGAGCACAAGCCGGTGCTGCACCTGCACGCCACCGGCCAGTACGGCGTGCAGCTGTTTGAGCAGCTGCAAAAGCAGAAGGATTTTGCCCCCGGTGACAGCCTTGTGGTAAAGGAATACATCAACAATATGCCGGAGTTGCTGGCTGCGGCAGACCTCGTTATCAGCCGCGCCGGTGCGCTGACGCTGGCCGAACTGGAGGCTGTGGGACGCGCCGCTGTGCTGATCCCCAGCCCCAATGTGGCGGAGAACCACCAGTACTACAACGCCATGGAGCTGCAAAAGGCCGGGGCGGCTGTGGTCATTGAAGAAAAAGACCTGACCGGTGAAAAGCTGGTGCAGACTGTTTCTGCCATGCTGGCACAGCCCAGCAAGCTGGCCGAGATGGGCAAAAACGCCCGCAGCCTGTCTGTGGACGACAGTCTGGACCGCATCACTGCGGCGCTGCTCAAGCTGGTAAAGACTCCGTGATGCAGCCCCGGAATAAACAGGAAAGAAGGTGCGAATGATGCAGCAGAACCGTGACCGCAACGGCAGACCCCGGAACACCAGACCCTATGATCTGAACCGGGATGTGGCGCGCACCTCTGCGCCTTCGCAGGATCATACGCCCCGGAGCACCGGCAGCAGCCGCTACGGCTACAACGGCGAGCCGCTCAGCCGCCCGCCCTCCCGCAGCGCCAACGGCAGTGTGCGCTCCTCCCGGGCAGATAACAGCATCCCTGTCTCTTATACACATCTCCGAGCCCACGAGACACTCGCTA
>ENA-OZKY01000624-OZKY01000624.1-human-gut-metagenome-genome-assembly--contig:-NODE-624-length-11546-cov-9.754765_pt1 | contig 11546 bp, 9 predicted proteins | sample MGYA00244830_ERZ653773 | MGnify/ENA primary metagenome ERZ653773 (study PRJEB26926, sample SAMN06165206) | human gut metagenome | biome: ENVO:00009003; feature: ENVO:2100002; material: ENVO:00002003...
GTGGAATTGTAGGTTACGTGGGTAAACGGCAGGCTTACCCCATTCTGATAAAAGGACTTCACCGCTTGGAATATCGCGGTTACGACAGCGCAGGACTCGCACTGGTCAATCGGGAAGGAGTTCTGAACGTGTTCAAAAGCAAGGGCAAAGTCGCCGATTTGGAACATTTCGTCGAATCCAAGGATCTGGACGGAACGATCGGCATCGCCCACACCCGTTGGGCGACACACGGCGAACCGAACGACATCAACGCCCATCCCCACTACTCCGATTCGGGCAATATCGCCCTGATCCACAATGGTATCATCGAAAATTACCGGGTGTTGAAAGAGGCGCTGATCGAAAACGGTTACACATTCAAGAGCGACACTGACACGGAGGTACTGGTCAATCTGATCGAATACATCCGTACGTCGAACAACTGCACGTTGCTGGAGGCCGTCCAGCAAGCATTGAAGCAGGTGATCGGCGCATACGCTATCGCCGTAGTGGAGAAGGGCAACCAAGATCAAATCATCGCGGCACGCCGCAGCAGCCCGATGGTCATCGGTATCGGCGACAAGGAGTTTTTCCTGGCATCGGACGCGGCGTCGATCGTGGAATATACGGACAAGATCGTCTATGTCAATGACGGCGAGGTAGTGGTCATGGATCGCAACCACCCGCTGAAGATCGTAACGCTCGACAACCAGGAGAGCAAGATCGACATCAAGAAGTTGCAGCTCAGCATCTCCCAGCTCGAAAAGGGCGGCTATCCGCACTTCATGCTCAAGGAGATCTTCGAGCAGCCCAAGACCATCGTGGACTGCATTCGGGGCCGGATCAACCCCGAGACGTACGACGTGATCCTGTCGGGCATCATGGACAACCGCGAGCGGTTTCTCAACGCCCGGCGCATCATCTTCGTGGCTTGCGGCACTTCGTGGCACGCATCGCTCATCGGGGAGTACCTGATCGAGGATTTCTGCCGCATTCCGGTCGAAGTGGAATACGCTTCGGAGTTCCGTTACCGCAATCCGGTGATTTATCCCGACGACATCGTGATCGCCGTCTCGCAATCGGGCGAGACAGCCGATACGCTGGCCGCCATCGAGTTGGCCAAGCAGAACGGTGCGTTCGTCTATGGTATCTGCAACGTCATCGGCTCGTCGATCGCCCGAGCGACGAACTCCGGCACCTACATCCATGTAGGACCCGAGATCGGCGTGGCTTCGACCAAAGCCTTCACGGGACAGGTAACGGTACTCACGATGCTGGCGCTGATGATCGCCCGTGTCAAGGGTACGATCGACCAGGAGTGCTCGCGCAAGATCGCCAAGCATCTGCTCGATCTGCCCGCCGTGTTGGAAGAGGTGCTCCGCCTGAACGACCGGATCGCCGACTTCTCGAAAATCTTCACCTACGCGCACAACTTCATCTACCTGGGACGCGGGTACAACTACCCCACGGCGCTGGAAGGTGCGCTCAAACTCAAGGAGATCTCCTACATCCACGCAGAGGGCTACCCTGCCGCCGAAATGAAACACGGTCCGATCGCCCTGATCGACGCCGAGATGCCGACCATCGCCATCGCGACGCCGGATCACACCTACGAAAAGACCGCCAGCAACATCGAGGAGATCAAGGCCCGGGGCGGCAAGGTTATCACCGTGATCGCCAAGGGCGACGAGCAGGTACGCAAGAGCTCCGACTACTTTATCGAAGTGCCCGTCGTGGCGGAGTGCCTGATGCCGATCGTGGTATCGGTGCCGTTGCAGTTGCTGGCGTATCATATCGCTGTCAATAAAGGGCGCGACGTGGACCAGCCCCGCAACCTGGCCAAGTCGGTAACGGTGGAGTAATGACAAGACCGATACAACAAGAATCAGCCGCAACCTAAAGGTTGCGGCTGATTTTATATTATTGATGATTTCGGAAGGTGCGTTCGCCGATCTATTCCCGACTCTACCCGCAATCTGAACAGCAGCGGAAACTCCATACGGAATATTCTCGACAGCAATCCGTCGCCGAACCATCACCGAGCATACTCATCGGACACATCGCATCATTGTCCAGCCGGCATAAATCGAGGCCGATTCGAACCGTAAGCACACACTTCCGCATCCTTTTTACAGGAAATTCGATGCGATGTATTCGGCCAACGTGAAGTTCTTGCGGACTTCAGGGGCGCCGATCGTCGTTTCGTCGGTTTCGATCATCAGCGGTTCCTTATCCACGACGAGTTTCGAGAGGAAAGCATCGATCGCATCCCGGTTGCCGTCCATCGGCGCCGTGGCGATGACGTGTGAGGCGTTCTCGACCGAATAGAAATAATACGGGGAGTTCATCGCGCGGAGCTGTCCGGCGATGTACTTCGAGCCGAAGAAACCGACGCCGCTCTCGCGAATCACATTATACGGTACGTTCGCATCCGCATCGCCGTGAAAAAGCATCATCGGCGCAGGCTGCGATGCCCAGCGGAGCTCCTCGCCCATTTCGAAGATCGCCCCGGCGAAAGAAACGATACCCGCGTAGCGGAAGCCGGCAGGCAAGTGCTGCACCAATGGCGAAGCGTTGCAGAGGGCGTACTCTCCATGCAGTACGGTGATCGCTCCCGCACTCGATCCGCAGGCCACGATCTGCGAGGAGTCGATACCCCACTCGTCTCCTTGTCCACGATAAAAGCGGTGGCGTCGTAGAGGTCCTCGACAGCCATCGAAATCGTCCGGGCCATACCGAGCATCATATTTTCGGGCGAAAGGTCCCCCGAAGCGACGACCTGCTTCAAACCCAGGCGGTAGTCGATCGATACCACGTCGTACCCCTGATTAACCATGTAATGAAAGAACGGGAGGTATTTTTCCGCATCGCGCTCCCCGGCGATGAAGCCGCCGCCGAAAACGAAGACCAGACAGGGCCGGGCATCGTTCTGCTCGACCGAAACAGCCGTATAGCGATCCAGAAAGAGGCTGTCCGCACCCTTCACGGCATAGAGATCCGTATATTTGGCGATCCGGGGCGCCTGCTCCGTACAGGCGGTAACGAACAGCACCGAAGCCAACAAGAGGTAAATTGCTTTTTTCATATTTTCTAAAATTAAACGTAGTCGTATCCTTCGGTGCATCTATTCGGGAATATAACGATCCACATTCCCACCGAAAAGAGGATTCGGGAAAGAGTCAGCCTTACGGACAAGGCCACGAACCGCAGATAAGCACGTCCTTCGGTTCGATACTGCGACCGTCGGATAAAGTAATAATTATCAAATCATCTCGTCATAGGCGAACTGCACAGCACGGTTCAGAATATCCGAAAAATGTTTCGTCTTGCGGAATTCGTGCAGCGTGTTCTTCAATAACTCCTTGTCCAACATAAACTCCGGCGCGAGGCGTTCGGTGATATAGACATCCTTGAGTTTCAGCCATTCGTCGTACGGACTGCCGGGGGCATAGCCTTTCGGCAGACGCTTGAGTTTGTTCGACTCGTCGAGGACGAATCCTTTCGCCTCACGGATGGCTGCTTCAATTTCCGCGCCATTGTCCAGGATCTCGTCCCGCACGCTGCGCAACACCTCCGGCAGCGGACAGTAAAGCCCCGTAGTGAGCTGATGCCCGTGCGACCAGGAGCGTTCGTCCCACACCGGTTCGACGTGGAAATAGTAGCCCGAATAGCCGCCTTTCTTACCGCGTGGAGCGACGAAGGCACCCATGTGGGTCTTATACGGCGTCTTGTCGGGGCTGAAGCGGGTGTCCCGGAAGATGCGCCACGTACAGTCCTTGACCGTGAGTCCGCGCACGGACGGATCGAAAGCGGCGATGCCGTCGATCAGCTTCGCCGTGAACTCCTCGAAACAGGACAAGGCCCGTTTGTACATCTCCTTGTGAGAGTCAAACCAGGCCTTGTCGTTGTTTTCGTGCAGGAGCGTGAGAAATTCTACTACCTGCTTCATGTTATGCTACCATGCGAAGAGCGGATAGTTAGCCATCATGGCATTGACCTCCTTGCGAACGGCGGCGATGTTCGCCTCGTTCTCGGGATCGCTCAATACGCGGTCGATCAGCGCTACGATCTCCTCCATCTTGTCCTCCTTCAGACCACGCGTGGTGATAGCCGGAGTACCGAAACGCAGACCCGAGGTCTGGAACGGAGAGCGGCTGTCGAACGGCACCATGTTCTTGTTGGTGGTGATGTCGGCGGCAACCAGGCACTTCTCGGCCAGCTTACCGGTCAGTTCGGGGAACTTCGTGCGAAGATCGACGAGCATCAGGTGGTTGTCCGTACCCTCGGAAACGATCTTGTAACCGCGCTTGGTGAAGGCCTCGGCCATCGCCTTGGCGTTCTTCTGCACCTGCTTCTGGTACTCCTTGTAGCTGGGATCCAGCGCTTCGCCGAAAGCGACTGCCTTGGCTGCGATCACGTGCTCCAGCGGACCGCCCTGGATACCGGGGAATACGGCCGAATTGAGGATCTGCGACATCATCTTGGTCACGCCCTTCGGAGTCTTGAGTCCCCAGGGATTCTCGAAATCTTTGCCCATCAGGATAATACCGCCACGGGGACCGCGCAGGGTCTTATGGGTGGTAGAAGTCACGATGTGAGCATACTTAACCGGATTCTCGAGCAGACCGGCAGCGATCAGACCGGCCGTGTGAGCCATGTCGATCAGCAGGATGGCGCCTACTTTGTCCGCGATCTCGCGCATACGCTTGTAGTCCCACTCACGCGAATAAGCCGAAGCACCGCCGACGATAAGCTTGGGTTTGTGCTCCAGAGCCTTGCGCTCCATATCGTCGTAATCCACGCGCTCGGTCTTCGGATCGAGCTGGTAACCGATGGCTTTGAAATAGGTACCCGACATATTCACCGGCGAACCGTGCGAAAGGTGGCCGCCGTGCGCCAGATCGAGGCCCATGAACGTATCGCCGGGTTTCAGCACGGCGAAGAAAACGGCCATGTTGGCCTGTGCGCCGGAGTGGGGCTGTACGTTGGCGTACTCGGCGCCGTACAGTTTGCAAACACGTTCGATGGCAAGGTTCTCGACCTTATCCACCACCTGACAACCGCCGTAGTAACGTGCGGCAGGATAACCCTCCGCATACTTGTTGGTCAGTACGGAGCCCATGGCCTCCATCACCTCGTCGCTGACAAAATTTTCAGACGCGATCAACTCGATGCCGTGCATCTGACGGTTCCGTTCCTCAGAAATGAGGTCGAATACTTGAGAATCTCTCTTCATGATCGATATATGGTTTATTAAGAGTTTTTTTCGGATTCCAAAGGTAGTAACATTTTACGAAACTACAAAAACTAAATATTTCTAAATATTTTTGCTATATTTGGCGACAGAAAAATACAACGCATCCGACAAACGGAACATTTTTCATCGGAACGGGCACCTCTGCGATACGGGCAGCCGACGCGGGCCGGATTTCCGACAGAAAGATCGAATATTACGGATAAAACGAAAAATTTAACCATCAAAAAACATTTCAGCAAGATGAAATTACTCGAAGGAAAAGTGGCCGTCGTAACCGGCGCAGCCAGGGGCATCGGCAAAGCGATCGCCATTCAGTTTGCAAAAGAGGGAGCCAACGTCGCGTTCACCGATCTGGCGATCGACGAAAACGGCAAGAAGACGGAGGAGGAGCTGAACGCCCTGGGCGTAAAAGCCAAAGGATACGCCTCGAACGCCGCCAACTTTGAAGATACGCACAAAGTGATCGATCAGATCATGCAGGATTTCGGCCGCATCGACATTCTGGTCAATAATGCAGGCATCACCAAAGACGGCCTGATGATGCGCATGAGCGAAGCGCAGTGGGACGCCGTGCTGAACGTCAATCTGAAATCGGCTTTCAACTTCATTCACGCCGTTACGCCGATCATGGCGCGCCAGCGCAGCGGTTCGATTATCAATATGTCGTCCGTGGTGGGTGTCAGCGGCAATGCCGGACAGTGCAACTATTCGGCTTCGAAAGCCGGTATGATCGGACTTGCGAAGTCCATCGCTAAAGAGATGGGACCGCGCGGCATCCGTGCCAACGCCATTGCTCCCGGCTTCATCATTACCGAAATGACCAACGCCCTGCCCGAAGAGGTAAAACAGGGCTGGTACCAGCAAATTCCGCTGCGCCGCGGCGGTACACCCGAGGATGTGGCGAAGGTGGCTCTGTTCCTTGCCTCCGACCTCTCCTCTTACGTGAGCGGACAGGTAATTCATTGCTGCGGAGCGATGAACTGTTAATCTCTCTGCGATTTCATACAAGAGAGGGAGGTTGACAAGAGTCGGCTTTCCTCCTTTTTTCTAAAAAACATACACTTATGAAGCTGAAAAATCTACTTTTCGTTTTTTGTCTGGCGCTGCTCGCCGGTTGCCAGAAAGATCCCGACACAGAAAGTACTCCGACGCAGGATACCAATAGGACCGAAGGAGTGATCCGCATGAAGCTCGACCGGGAAACGGCCGAAGCGCTGAACGTGACCCGCACCCGCAGCGGCAGGGTACTGACGGGCAACATCTCTTTCGATGAACTTTGCAATCGGTACGAGGTGACCGGTATGGAGCGGTTGTTCGCCGACAACGGCTGCGCCGAGCGAACACGTAAGGCAGGACTCGACCTGTGGTATGTCATTCGTTTCAAAGGTTCCGCCGAGCAGATCGCCGAAGACTTCGGGGAGATTGCCGGCGTGAATCATGTCGAAATTCCGCGCAAAATCACCAAAGTCGGTGATGTGGGCCGAAAGAGCGCGACTCCATGGCGAAAACTGATGGCCCTGCCGAAGGCCGTTCCGGCGAACTACCCTTTCAACGATCCGCTCTTCGCAGAGCAATGGCCGCTTTACAACGACGGATCGGTTTCTGAGGAAGCCGTCGCCGGTGCAGACATAAACGTGATTCCTGCATGGAAGAAGACGGCGGGCCGCAGCGATGTAATCGTCGCCGTATTGGATGAGGGCGTGGAATACACCCACCCCGACCTGGCGGCCAATATGTGGAGCGGGATCGGTAAGAATTTTTGCAGCGGATACAACGAAGACATCACCTGGGGCCAAGGACACGGAACGCACGTAGCCGGTACGATTGCTGCAGTAAACAACAACGATGTCGGAATCTCCGGCATGGCAGGCGGAACCGGAAGCGGCGACGGTGTGAAGATCATGACCTGCCAGATCTTCCACCCGACGGACGGACGTTACGATGCCAGCTCGAACGCGACGGCCGACGCCATCAAATATGCGGCAGACAACGGCGCTGTAATTTGTCAGAACAGTTGGGGATACGCGGCCGGCTCCATGTCTCTGGACCAGTGGATCAACCAGGATCGGGCGGTCAAGGAGGCGATCGACTACTTTATTCAATATGCGGGCATGTCGCCCGACGGACAGACGCAGACCGGCCCTATGGCGGGTGGCGTCGTGATATTCGCGGCAGGTAATGAAAACAGCGGACAGCCCGGATATCCGGCCGCTTACGAGCCTTGCATCAGTGTGGCCGCCGTCTCCTGCACTTATGAAGCCGCTTGGTACACCAACTATGGTCCGACCGTCGATATATGTGCGCCGGGCGGAGGAGACGCAGCCGATTTTTCCAGGCCTATCCATTATAACGAAGGTTATAACCTGAGCACGCTTCCGACCGACCTGCAAAACGGGATGACTTTCGTCTATACAAATTTCAGAGGAGAGGTGGAGACCCACACGATCGACTACGTCTCGGAGACTCTCGGGTATGGCTACATGCAGGGGACCTCGATGGCCTGCCCCCACGTATCGGGTGTTGCGGCCCTGATCGTTTCGCAATTCGGGGCACCAGGATTCACGAACGAACAGCTCAAAGAGAAGCTTTTCTCGACAGCACGCGACATCGACAGCTATCAGGGACCAATATACAATGGTCGGGGTACCTATGCCGGAAAAATCGGCAAGCTCGTCGATGCGGGTGCAGCCCTGGATTCGGGCGAGGTGCCGCCCGTTTCCGACCAGCCGACGATCACGCCAGCCACAGGACAGAACGACACCTTCACGCTCGGCGCCTCCGAACGGAAAACGCTGCAATATACGCTGGCCGGCTACACGGAATGGCGTCTGGACGACCCCTCGGGCAAGATCGCGAAGTCGATCGACGGTAACGTAGTCACGCTGACTATCGACGCATCACAATACGCAGCAGGAAGCTATACGGCAGAATTGCTGGCTGTGAACGGAACAAAGACAGCAAAACGCACCATCGCCTATACCGTTAGCGAGGGCGACAATCCGACCGGTATTTCAATGGACTTTTACCCCAACCCATGTACCGACGTACTGAACATACTGCCGAACTACTCGGGAGAAAGCACGATCCGTATCCGTAACTCAATGGGAACGGAGGTAATGAACATAACACTTGGACTTATCAACGAGGAACCTGTCAAACTCGACGTATCGGGACTCGCTTCGGGAACCTATCTGGTACAAGTAACCTACAACGGCATTCAAATTACCCGCACCATAGTCAAACGCTAAAAACAGACGTTACAAATTATGAAAAAGATCTTCATTCTCGCAATAATCCTCCTGTCGGGCACAGCGGCGGCATCGGCTCAGGAGTTCCTGACGATCAACCCCGATGTCCGCACAGCGGGTATGGCCAACGCTTCGGTAGCGACTACCGGCGGAGCTTACTCCGTATTCCAGAACGCGGCCTCGTCGCTCTTCAGCCACAACCTGTTCGAGGTGGGATTCTCCTACTCGCCCTGGATGCGCGACGTGAAAAAGGGCTACGACCTGATGGCCTTCGGCGGATTCTACTCCTTCAACCACAAACATTCGATCTCGTTCGGCACCCGTTTTTACCGGGAGCCGAAGCTCAATCCGGACGACGAGGAGTACCCTTTCATTCCCAAAGACGAGAATAATAACCCAATCGTCGGCATCGAAGCGTTCCGGCCGCTCAGCGTTTCGGCGGATCTGGCCTACAGCTATCGGATCGGCCGCTATCTGGGTCTGTCGGTGACGGCCCGCTACATCCGCTCCTCGTACGGAGAACTGTTCACGAACAACGCCCTCGGGTTCGATGTCGCGGCATACGCGCGGATTCCGCTTAACCGGATGCTCGAAGGCGCCTGGGTGAGTGCGGGTGCGAAAATCTCCGACTTCGGCTTCACGTTCGACGATTCGAATTACGACCTGCCCACCAAATTCAGTGTCGGCGGTTCGCTCTTCGCCCCGATCCGGGATTCCCATTCGCTCGAAGCTTCGGTCGATCTGGGCTACCGCTACTCTTCCTCGGAGAACAAGTCCTTCGGGATGGGCATCGGCGTGGAGTATGTGCTGATGCAGATGATCGCTGTCCGCGGCGGCTACCACGTCGCCGACAGCCACGGATACGACTACGGTACAATCGGTGCGGGACTGCGGTTCATGCATCTGGAGCTCGATTTCTCCTACCTGTTCGCCGCCAAGAAGTGCCCTTGGCGCAACACCTACCAGGTGGGAGTTGGACTTTACTTCTGATTCGGACGTTCGACGGACCAAATATTCCGGATCGCACCGGCATACAGACTCGATTCGACGAAAAAGAGTGCATTTTTCAATGCACTCTTTTTCGTTCTCTGCGATTTCGAGCTACCTCTTCTCCAACTCGTCGAGCAGCGTGCGGCAGCCGTCCTCGAGCATATCGAGCACCAGCTCGAACCCTTCATGCCCTTCGTAGTAGGGGTCTGGCACATGGGTCCATTTCGGATGTTCCCGGAAAAATTCAGACATCCTGTAAATACGGTTTCCCGCTTCACGGGAAGGGGCCAGACGATAAAGATTATGGTAATTGGTATCGTCCATCGCCACGATGCGATCGAACTCCTCGAAATCCCGCAACCGCACCTGCCGGGCCCGGTGCGTCAGCAGATACCCCCGGGCATAGGCCGCATTCCGCATGCGGAAATCGGGTTGTTCGCCGGTGTGTCCGGCATAGGTTCCGGCGGAATCCGCCTCCAACTTCTCCCCCAGCCCCCGTTTTTCGACCATTTGCCGGAAGATGCCTTCGGCCGCCGGAGAGCGGCAGATATTTCCGAGGCAAACGAACAGTATCTTATACTTATCACTCATAATCAACAAATTATAATCACAAAAAAAATCAGCTCACAGGCATTTTACAATCGATACGCTCAACAATTGTGCAAAGATACGATTAAGCCGAGCGCAAAAGCAAATTTTATTTGCATTTTGCCGAGGCGAAGTATTTACATGCGTAACCGAAATATGAAAAGCCTGCGAACAGATCGCAGGCTTTTACTATTGTATCTATCGAGCGCTACGCTTACTTCAAATACTCCCGATAAAATGCTGCTATTTCGTCGAACGGGATTATCTCCATCTTGTCGTAAAGGTCGGTATGATTGGCACCGGGTACGATGAGCAATCGTTTGTTGTCGCCTTGCAATTTCTTGAAAGCGTCCTCTCCCATATAGCGAGAATGAGCCTTCTCACCGTGTACCACCATCACTGCACTGCGAATCTCTGCGGCATAGGCAAGGATAGGTGCATTCAAAAAAGCGAGGTTGGAGGTCGCATTCCACCCCTGCGTGGAATTGAGCGAACGGGCGTGATAACCTCGGGAAGTTTTGTAATAAGCATGATAATCGCGTACAAACTGCGGCGCATCGGCCGGAACCGGATCGACCACCCCTCCTGCACGGACATACGAACCGTTCCGATAATCTTCGGTGCGCTGGGCATTGAGCCGGCGGCGCATCTCATAACGTGCGTCGGCGTTGTCCGCCTGGTCGAAATATCCGTTGGCCGTACAACGGCTGATATCGTACATAGTAGATGCGACGGTAACCTTGATGCGCGTGTCGTTAGCGGCAGCGTTGATGGCAAAACCACCCCAGCCGCATATACCGAGGATCCCGATACGTTCCGGATCCACACGGTCTTCGTTGGCGAGAAAATCGACCGCTGCGCTGAAATCTTCCGTATTGATGTCGGGCGAAGCCACGTTGCGGGGCACACCGCCGCTCTCCCCCGTGAACGACGGATCGAAAGCGATGGTAAGGAAACCGCGTTCGGCAAGCGCCTGTGCATAAAGCCCCGACGATTGTTCCTTCACGGCTCCGAACGGTCCACTTACGGCGACGGCCGACAACTTGCCGACAACCTCTTTTGGGACATACATATCGGCGGCGAGCGTTACACCGAAGCGATTTACGAAAACCACCTTGCTATGCTCGACCTTGTCGCTCTTCGGGAACGTCTTATCCCACTCCTGTACCAGTTCCAACTTTTTCATATCCATATTCGTTTTTTGGTTTGTCTGTGCAACGGCGGAAAGACCGACAAACGCCAATGCCGCCGCAATTATTCCGATTTTCATAAAACTTAATTTTATTCCGTTTTTATACTTCTCACGATACGAGCCGGATTGCCGGCCACGATTACCCCGGCAGGCACGTCCTTGGTTACGATGGCTCCGGCTCCCACGACGGCATGCTCGCCGATCGTCACGCCGGGCAATATGACAGCTCCCGCACCTATCCAGACACCGTGCCCGACGACAATGGGTTTGGCATATACGTTACGCCGAACGG
>ENA-OZKY01000626-OZKY01000626.1-human-gut-metagenome-genome-assembly--contig:-NODE-626-length-11543-cov-7.226410_pt1 | contig 11543 bp, 9 predicted proteins | sample MGYA00244830_ERZ653773 | MGnify/ENA primary metagenome ERZ653773 (study PRJEB26926, sample SAMN06165206) | human gut metagenome | biome: ENVO:00009003; feature: ENVO:2100002; material: ENVO:00002003...
AGTGTCTCGTGGGCTCGGAGATGTGTATAAGAGACAGAATGAAAGGAGAATGTGTATGCGTAATCCTGATAGAATTGATGACGTTCTTGAGAGAATGAAAGCGTGTTGGAAAAAGTGGCCTGATTGGCGCTTTATGCAATTGATGTGCAATTTCCAACGTGCTATTGGACAGGACGGATTTTACATTGAGGATGATAAGTTTATTGAAGCTCTTAAAGCATACTGCGAAGTAAATGAAGGGTAAAAATTGTCCCAATTGCGGGGCTGTGTATGAACCAGAGAAAAATAAGTGCCCTTATTGTGGAACGTCTTATTATGATATGTCAGCACTAAATTTTGAAAGTTCTGAACCTTTTTATTTGAAGATAAAAACAAATATAAATGGTAAACCTGCATATATAACTCAATTAGTAAGGCCTTGCTTGAGCAATATGAGTATGAATTTTGAAGCTGACTATACTACTGTGTATGGTGGTCATCATGGCCGTGTTCCACTATGGCAAATGTGTTCATATCAAGCTCTCAACACAGATATTAGTTTTAGCGCCATTCCTATGAAGGATAATAGTCTATGTATTGTGGAGGTAGAAGATGAGTGAATATATTGAACTAAGTGAAAAGTAGGAGGAAATTCTTTCTGCGCGCGAGCCCATCCAATTTATTGAAGCTTCTTGCGCAGTAGGAAAAACTCAGGTGCTTTGTGAAAAAGTTCGACGCTCAGTGCATGAGAGTAAAATCACTGTTGCCTTTACCTTCACAAATATGGCCGCGGAAGAGATGCGTCAGCGGCTGGGTTTGAGAAATAATGAGCAAGTATTCATTGGCACAATTCATTCTTATTGTGCAAAACTTCTTGCTATGCGTGGTGTCAAGGCCGCGAAAAAAGCAATAGAAGATGAAGAGTTTGATAAGCTGTTTGAGCTTGCAAAACAATATATTGCACCTAATCCTCCAGTAATTGATATTTGTCTTTGTGATGAAACACAAGATAGTAGTAAAACACAGCTAGAATTTATGTTTGATATACTTCACGCGCGCGAATATTTTATTATGTATGATACTCGTCAGTCAATCTATCGTTGGGCTGGCGCGCGCCCTGAATTGTTAGAGCAATATAAACAGAAAATGAATGCAACTGTGTTTGAACTGAATGAAAATTATCGAAACCACAGTGAGATTTTGGACTTTGCGCGGACGCTGCTTTCTGAAGCTTCTCCGCCAGATACTTCAATAGCAATGAGAGGTAAAGGTGGACGAGTGAAGTTTTTGGAATATTCTCCAGAGCAGATTGTGGTATTTTTACGCTCAGCTGGCGAGTGGCGTGATTGGGCCATTCTCGCGCGAACCAATACCCAAGTGGAAATGATTTGTGAAGTTTTACGCGAAGCAGGCATTCCATTTGATACTTTCAAGCAATCTGATTTGACAAAGGCAGAACTTACTCAAAAAATGAAAGCAAATACAGTGAAAGTGCTTACTATCCACGCATCGAAAGGACTAGAATGGAAGTATTGTATTGCTACTGGCTTGCGCGCATCTGGCGTTGAAGAGAAGTGTATTGCTTATGTCGCCGCGACACGTGCAATGGATGGGCTTTTGTGGATGGGCGCACCGAGAAAAACAAGAAAACCAAAAGTAAAAAAGCCAAAATTTGATGATGGATTGATGAAGTGGTAAACTAAGTAATAGAATATGAAAGGATGGTGAGTGGATGAGTTATAGTGCGAATGACATTGAAACACTTGATTTTAGAACTGCAATAAGAACTAAAATTGCAATGTATCTCGGTAGTGCCGATAATCAAGGAGTACTTCAAGCTATTCGAGAAATTATCACAAACTCCATTGATGAATATACTATGGGTTATGGTAATGAAATCTATGTAGATTTATATGAAGGAAATCGAATTACTATAGCAGATAGAGCGCGAGGGGTTCCCTTTGGCACACGTGATGATGGAACCGATGCTATGGAAGCTATTTTTATGCTCCCCCATTCAGGCGGTAAATTCAATGAAAAAGTTTATCAAAATGTGGCTGGGCTCAATGGCATAGGAGCAAAAGGCACAGCACTTTCTTCCTCATATTTCAAGGCACAAAGTTTTCGTGATGAGCAATGTGCTACTCTTGAGTTGAAAGATGGAATAAAAACTTCATTGACCGTGCGCGCAACTACGTCTAAAGACCCAAAATCAGGCACTTATGTGGAATTTATTCCTTCTCAAGAAGTCTATAAAATCGAACCTATCAACATTGACTTTGAAGAAGTAAAGAAGATGTGCCGAGATTGGTCATACCTTTGCAAGGGTTTGACCTTTGTATTAGTAAATCATATTACTAATGAAAAAGTAAAATACTTGTCTAAAGATGGTTTAGTTGACCTACTCAAAGATGAGGGCGGAAAACTTATTCATAAGACTCCACTTCACATTGAAATAAAAGAAGAAGATACCAAAGTCGAAATTGTAATGGCTTGGACTGGCTCGCGCAAAGAAGAAGCCCATGCTTTTGCTAATGGTCTTGAAAATATTGATGGCGGAACTCATATCACTGGAATCAAAACTGCACTTACAAATTTCTTCAAAAAGAGATTGAAAGATGTCGATAATTCTGACGTTTACAGACGCGGACTTTATTATGCAGTTTCTTGTAAATTACCTAACCCCCAATATTCTAATCAAACAAAAACTAAGTGCGTTTCTCCTTCACTTCGTGGCATATGCCAGCGCGCGACTACTAAAATGCTTGAGCGTTTTGAAATTGAGCACAAAGACGAGTTTGGGAAAATAGTAGAACTTCTTGGAAAAGAATTGAAAGCTGAGGTTGCTGCGGAGCGCGCACGTAAACAAGTTCTCGAAGCGTCCAAAGATATTGAAAAAAATCAAAAGCGAAAAGTCTTTGCTAGCGATAAGCTCAAAGATGCAGAATTTCTCGGCCAAGATGCCACTCTTCTTCTTGTAGAGGGTCTGTCCGCAGCATCTAGTATTGCTCAGGCGCGTGATGCTACTAAATGGGGTATTTTAGCCTTACGTGGCAAGCCAATAAATACTTTCTCTAACAATGACGAAAAAATCTATCAAAATGAAGAAATCAAACTTTTACTTAGTGCAATGAATATTGTGCCAGGAAAGTATGATAGTAAAAAGCTTCGTTATGGACGTATTGGAATATGTAGCGATACTGATAGTGATGGTTTTGCTATTGGACTTCTCATTATGTGTGCAATTTATAAGTTTGCTCCACAGTTCATCGAGGAAGGCAGACTTTGCTGGCTTCGCTCGCCCCTCCATATTACGACTAATGGCAAGACCGAAACCTATTACTATAGTGATGCAGAACTCGCACAAGCAAAAGCAAAAGGTCTAGTAAAGGGTGAAGTGCAAAGAAATAAGGGACTCGGTTCCTTGAGTGCAGAGCAAGCACGAAAATCAATGTTTGACCCAGCATATCAAAAGCTTGATATACTTAGACCTGATGATGATAGTTTGCCTTTGCTTACGACTCTTATGAGTAAAGATAGTGAACCTAAGCACGATTTTATTTTTGAAAATATTGATTTTTCTAAAATTAGAGAATAAGAGGAAGTCAAAATTTTGACTTTCTCTTCTTTTTATGATATAATATTTATATAATGTAAAGAAAGGAGAAAAGAAATGGAAGTCGAACTTACACCAATTATAAAAGAAAGTTTTCTCCAATATGCAGGTGCAGTGCTCCAATCACGCGCTTTGGTTGATGTGCGCGACCTCTGTAAGCCCTCTGCAAGACAAATCTTCTATTGTCTTTATACAGATAAATTTATCCATTCTAAGCCTTTTCATAAGACTGTAAAGGCAATTGGCAATAGCTTCCGTTTATATATCCATGGTGATAGTAGTGCAGAAGGAATTATTATGCGCGCGGGCCAGCCTTTTTCGATGCGCTACCCACTTATTGATGTAGAAGGTTCATATGGCACGCTTCTTGCTTCTGGTAGTTGGGCAGCACCACGATACACGGGTTCGCGTCTTTCGGAACTTAGTGAATATCTTTTTGCTGATATAAACAAAGATACCATTGAAGAATGGCGAGATAACTATGATAATACTGAGCAGTATCCAAGTGTACTCCCAAGCAAGGGATACTATAATATTGTAAATGGTTCATATGGTATAGGAGTTGGCGCGAGTAGTTCTATACCTCAATATAATTTGAAAGAAGTCAATGATGCACTTATTACTCTTTTGTGGAACGAGAATGCATCTTTTGATGATATTTATTGTATTCCTGATTTTGCCACTGGCGCGATACTTCTAAATGCTGACGAAGTAAAAGAAAGCCATAAAAATGGAACTGGTAAAGCTTGTAAGCTTCGTAGTGTAGTTGAATTTGATAGTAAGGATAGATGCCTCATTGTCAAAGAAATACCTTATATGGTGTATACTGAAACTATTTGCGGGCAGCTTGAAGAAATTATCAATGGAGATAATAACCCAGGTATTGAGCGTTTCAATGATTTGACTGGTGAGAAGCCTTGTATCAAGATTTACCTAAGTAAAGGCGCAAACCCTTCAAAAATTATGAAGTTTCTTTATAAAAATACTTCATTAGAATATTATTATCCAGTTAATCTCACAATGCTCGATAATGGTCGTTATCCTAAAGTCTTCACTTGGCGCGAAGCTCTTCTTGCACATCTCTCCCATGAAAAGCAAGTTTACATTCGTGGCTTCAATTATGACCTAAACAAAATCAATGAGCGCCTTCACATTATTGATGGGCTTCTCAAAGCCATCTCAATGATTGATGAGGTTGTTCGTACTATCAAATCGTCCTCAGATACTCGCAGTGCCAATCTTGCACTTCAAAAACTGCTTTCTATTGATGAAGCACAGGCGAAAGCAATTCTTGAAATCAAACTTGCACGTCTTGCGCATTTAGAGATTGACAAGCTTCTAAAAGAAAAAGGCAATCTTGAGCTTGAACAAAAGCGTATTACATCTATTCTCAATGATGAAACATTACTCAAGAAAGAAATTGAAAAGGGTCTACACGAAGTAGCAAATAAATTTGGCGACGCGCGCAGAACGCAAGTTCTAAATCTCAATTCCACTTCTGAGGATGAAATTATTGAAGAGAAGCAACTTATTGTGTCGCTAACGAATTATGGGAATATCCTCACAGAAGAAACCTCAACTCTTATTGTCCAGCGTCGAGGGGGAGTTGGTTCTAAAATAAAACTCAATAGTGGTGAATGCATAATTGATACAATTACCGATACTAATATTGGAACATTGATGCTATTCTCTAATAAGGGAAGGTATTACTCTTATCCAATGAGTGAATTGAATATCAAGGGCGCGCAAAGCATCTATGATATGGTGAAACTCCAAGACGGAGAACAAATTACAAATATAATGAGTTTTTCCAAAGCAAAATCTTATAAGTATATTGTCTTTATAACCAAAGAAGGTATGCTCAAAAAATCTCTTCTTGAAGATTATAAAGCTAAAAAATCTCTCGGCGCGCAAGGCATCAAATTGAAAGATGGAGACGAAATTGTGTCTATATCTTTTATGAATGATGAACGACTTGGAATTTTGACAAAATTTGGACAGTTTGCTATAATAAATACGAAAGATGTAAATCCCATTGGTAAGGTAGCAATGGGTGTACGCGGGATGAAACTCAATGAAGGCGATTGTATATGCTGCGCGCGCTCCGTATATCCAGATGTAAAGAGCATCGTATCTGTATCTTCTTGGGGGATGACAAGTAAAACGCCTATTAGAGATTGCCCTACATCGAATAGAGATGTAAAAGGTTATAAACTTCAAAAATTAGGCGATGGAGATACAATGTGCGGATTCATTGGAATTACTGGAAAGACTGAATTGACTTTTACAACAAGTAATACTGCGCTGAAAGTAAATAGTGATAGTATTGCTGAGACTGGACGTGGCGCGATTGGAGTAAAGGGAATGAAAGTCAAGGATGGAGATAGAGTGCTGGATATACTAGCACTCTAATTCGAAAAAAGTGAAACGTAAAATTTGAAAAGTTCTGAATTTTCTGGTATAATAGATATAGAAAATGAGGAAAGAGTTCGGTATACCTTTTAGAGAAAGAAACTTGTAAATTTTGACTTTTTCTAAAATTTAGTATATAATATGTTTGTAAGGTTGAGAAACAACCGAGCGAACCAAAATTTATTTATTTTATATAAAAATGTAAAAGGAGAATTGTTTATTATGACTGAGAACTCTCGTAAAGTATTTGATTATCTTCGTGCTCATTATGGTGAAAAGGTTACTGCTCAGGATGTCGCCGCTGCGCTTGGCGTGTCTCTCTCTGCTGTCACTGGTTCTGTGAATGGCCTTGCTTCTACCAAGAAGCATCCCGCTTATGCTATTCGCACCGAGGCCGAGGTTCCTGCTGAGGATGGCAAGACCGCGAAGGTGAAGTATGTTTCTCTCACTGAGGAAGGCATGGCTTTTGACCCCGATAAGGCGGAGTAATTTACAATCGAATATTGATTGATATAAATATGGGACTTACACATATACTCTTGGGTAAGTCCCAATTTATATATTTCTAAACAACTAAAAAATAACTAAAAGAAAAAATAAAGGAGAAAAATATGCTGAATTAGGGTGAAAATAAAGTATTTATCGAAGGCATCCTTAGCGAAATCAATGTTCGCGAGGGTGAATTTACAAAGAACGGCAGTAAAGTTCCTTACCTTTCTGGTGAAATTATTGTAAAAGTCAATGAAGTGCTTGACGGTGGAATGGTTGAGAATGATGTCCCAGTCAGTTTCTTCGTTACTAAATATACTAATAGTGGCGCTGAAAATCCGGCTTATAAGTCTGTGAATGATTTGCGCTCTAACTTTGTTTCTATTGCGGCGAGCGATATTAATACTGCTGACCGCATCCGTATTACTTCTGGTACTATTCAGGAGAATGCTTATATTGGACGCCAAGAGCAGACAGTTTCTTTCCCGAAGGTCAATGCTTCCTTCTTCCAGAAGATTTCTAAGGCTGATTGTGAGCCTCAGACTCGTTTCCAGAACACTATTTGCATTGCAAATATCCGTGATGAAGTTGATCGTGAAAACGAGCCCACTGGTGCGCTTGTTGTAACTGGTGTTCTTGTCCAGTATGGTGGCCGCGCGGATATTGTTGAATATAAGGTTACTAATAAGAACGCTATCGACCATATTCAGACCAATTGGCAGAAGGGCGATACAGTAAAGATTTGCGGTAAGCTTCGTTTCTCTAAGACCACTTTCTATACCGAAGAGGAAGTAGGTTTTGGCGAGCCCATTCGTACTCCTCATACTCGTAATACTAGCGACCTTATTATTACTAGTGGTTCTGCTGGAAGTCTTGAGGGCGACCAGGCCTATGATACCAATGAAATTGCTAAGGCTCTTAATGAACGCAAGGTGCGTCTTGAAGAGATGAAGCGCAAGGCCGCGCAGAAGAATATTGCTAATGCTCGTCCCACTAAGGGTGCAGACCTGGGATTTTGAGTTAGGAGGTAGATAAGCTATGGTCGATTTACTGAACCTTTAGCCTACAACAATTAGCCGAGACCTCCGCTCAAAGTATCTTCTGATTTATTCCCAGCCGAAAGCCGGAAAGACTTCTTTTGCGGCTTCCTTACCCAACAATTTGATTTTTAGTTTTGAAATTGGCACTAATGCTCTTTCAGGTATTTATGCCCTTCCAATTACTAAATGGTCTGAATTGAAGTTAGCTGTCAAGCAGTTAGAAAAACCAGAAGTTCAAGCTAAATTCCATACAGTAACTTTTGATACTGTTGGTATTGCATATGGGCTCTGTGAAAAATACATCTGCGCTCAGAATGGAGTGCAGTCTATTTCTGATATCTCCTGGGGCCGTGGTTATGCAATGGTCAAGCAGGAGTTTGAAGAAACTCTTCGTAAGATTTCTATGATGGGTCTTGGTATTATCCTTATTGCGCATTCTTCTCGTAGAGTTGAAAAGCAATCTGATGATAGCGAAATTGAGTTCTTTAGCCCTGACCTTGATAAGCGTTGCTATTCTATTGTCAATCAGCTTGTCGATATTATTGGATATATTGACGTTCGTTTCAAGGAAGATGGAACATCTGAACGTTTTCTCTATACTCGTCGCACACCCACTGTAATGGCTGGTTCCCGTTGGAAATATCTTGATCCCGTAATTCCTTTTGGGTATCAGGAACTTGTAGATGCAATTGGCCGTGCAATTGAGCGTTCTGAAAAGGATGATGGTGCCGTTGTCGTAGATAATCGCACTCCGGTCATTCAGGAAGAACGCTCCTTTGAAGAGGTTGAAGCAGAAGCCCGTGAGCTATGGAGTAAGGCTGTTTCTAAGGACGAGCGTAATGCCGAAAGAATAATGGAAATTGTTGAAAAGGTTTTTGGTCAAAAAATGAAACTCTCCAATATTACTCCGGCACAAAAAGACCTCTATGAGGTTGTTGTTGCTGAAATGCGCGATTTAGTGTAATGTAAGAGAGGGATTATTTCCCTCTCTTTTTATTTTATATGAAAGAGAGGGGTATTTATGCTTGTGAAATGTTGGTATTGTAAAGAAAAAGTAGAGAAAGGTAGTAATGATTGGGCTTCTTACAATGGGCATAATTACCATATAGAATGTGTAGAAATTGCAAAGCAAAGAGCTCATTTCTATGAGTATATAAACTATATTTTTTGTTTGAAGTCGCCTGGCCCAGTTATTATTGCCCAAGCCAAAATGTATAATGAAAAATATGGATATAGCTTTTTAGGGATGGAGCGTGCACTAAGATATTGGATAGAAGTCAAACATAATCCAGAGAACCGCCCTATTGAAGATAGAACGATAGGCATCATTCCATACGTTTATAATGAGGCTCAAACTTATTACGCGCGTGCCGATAAAATCAATGAACAATTTAGAAAAGATACTGAAAAAGCAGAAACACAGGAAAAGATTATAAAAGTAGTTCCTATCCCTAAACAAAAAGAGCGTAAGCCTAAATACAATATAGATGAAATTGAGTGATGTAAATGCTTGAAGAAAAAGATTTATATATCCAAATAATCGGTTGCTTACTCAAACAACCATCCATCCTTGGTCAAACAGATAAATATGCTCTTTCTCTTGCAGATTTCCATAATACATTTTATCGTAAAGTATTCGGTATAATTTTCAATCTCTATGAGCGTGGTGCAAAAAGCGTCTCCGCTATAGATATTGAAAATGTTCTCAAAGAAAATCCCACTAATTGGGCTGTTTGGGAAAAAGAAAATGGACATGAATTTCTTGATGATGCAGAAACTCTAAGCGATCTTGGCAATTTTGATTATTACTATAATAGAATGAAAAAAGTCAATCTTCTTTTTGAACTCAAAAAGTTAGGTTATGATACTTCAAGATTCTATGTAGAGACAATTATCACTGATGATGATAAGAAAATCAATGAACTATTTGATGCACTCAAACCCCAAGACATTGTAAATGCTTTGCGTCGGCAAATTACTAGTGCAGAAACTAGGGCTGGCGTTACTCAAGAAAATAAAGTTGAAACTGCTAACTTCAAGGTAGCTCAACTTATTCAAACTCTCAAAAATGAACCAGATACGGGTGCGCGCCTTCAAGGAAAAATATTCAATACAATGGTGCGTGGGGCGCGCAAAGGAAAATTCTATTTACGAACTGCGTCTAGTGGTATAGGTAAAAGCCGTACAATGGTTGGTGATGCCTGCTATTTAGCTTACCCAATTAGATATGATAATGAAAAGCAAGCATGGGAATGGGCAGGCGCCTGCGAAAAAGTATTATATATTGCGACAGAACAAGAACTTGATGAAATTCAAACCATGATAGTTGCTTATCTTTCAGGTGTGAATGAAAATAAAATACTTTTTGGTACTTATGACAGTGAAGAAGAAAAAAGAATCCAAAAAGCTATTTGGCTTATGGATACATATTCTGATAATCTTACTCTCGCGCGAATGGCTAATCCAAATATTTCCCAATTACAGTATATGTTGCGTCAGCAGGCACTTGAAAATGATATTGGATATGTATTTTATGACTATATTTTTTCTAATCCTGCTTTGCTGAATGAATTTCGTGATTTACGTATTCGAGAAGATGTTGCTCTTGGCCTAATGGGGTCTGCGCTAAAAGATTTAGCTGTAGAACTCAATGTATTTATTCTTTCGTCTACTCAGACTAATGCCCAAGTAGAAGATGGTGGACGTCAAATAAAAAATGAAAGTGTTATTCGAGGCGCGCGCAGTCTAGCTGATAAGGCAGATATGGGTTGCATTATGGCACGGCCGACAGATGAAGAAATTCATAAACTTGAAACTTTATCTAATATTAGGCCAAACCTTGTAACAGATATATATAAAATGCGCAGAGGTAAATACACATAGGTAAGAATTTGGAGCTTAGTCGACTTAGGAACTTGTCGTAGAACAGATTTATTTGCTACAGACCAATTCTTCAAACGAGTAGATATAGGTGAACTCAAGCAAGAGTATGTGATGGAAGATACTACTTGGAACATTCAAAAAACAGTGGTTAACCTAAACACAGGGGAAATACTTCCTCCTGTGAAAAAGCAAGAAAAGTTTCTTATTACTGATCAGCTTCTTGAAAAAATACAAAAGAAGAAAGGAGACCCCTTCGTGGGATTGATATAATATGAAAGCCAATGAGGTACGATTGTCCCTTACAGATGAGCAAGTAATTCATTTGCTTATAAAGCTTGGCGCAACTAATTATATTGAAACTCCTTCGGCAGTTATTTTTCCGACTTTATGTCATAATATAAATATCGAAGAAGCAAGTATGAAGCTCTACTATTATAGAAACTCGAAATTGTTTCAATGCTATACAGAGTGCGGAGATTGCTTTGATATTTTTGAGCTGTATCGAAGATATTGGAGTTTACGTGGAGTAGATAAACCTTTCTATTCTATTCTTTCTGATATAATGAATGATAGTGGAATAGAAGAAGAAGGTTTTGAATTTTTTCACTATGAAAAGCAAAAGAAATATCTCAAACGTAAACTTATTGAATTACCTGAATACCCTGCTGGAGTGTTAGACACTTTTTCAAAAACCTATTGCGAAGAATGGTTGCGTGAAGGCATAGCACCAAAAACTATGGATAAATTCAATATACGATATTCTATCCGCCAAAATAAAATTATTATACCTCATTATGATGTTGCTGGAAGACTTGTCGGAATTAGAGGGCGCGCCCTCAATCCAGAAGAAGCATCACAAGGAAAATACCGGCCTGTATATGTAGAAGGTAAACAATATAACCATCCGTTGTCTCTCAATCTGTATGGATTGAATTGGACGAAAGAAGATATAAATTACTATGAGACTGTAATTATTTTTGAGGCCGAAAAGAGTGTTATGCTTATGGACAGTTATTTTCCTAAAAATAATAGTGTGGCTGTTTGTGGCAGTAATCTCAATAAAAACCAATTACTAATTCTGCTTCATAATCTGTCTCTTATACACATCTCCGAGCCCACGAGAC
>ENA-OZKY01000627-OZKY01000627.1-human-gut-metagenome-genome-assembly--contig:-NODE-627-length-11529-cov-6.042880_pt1 | contig 11529 bp, 10 predicted proteins | sample MGYA00244830_ERZ653773 | MGnify/ENA primary metagenome ERZ653773 (study PRJEB26926, sample SAMN06165206) | human gut metagenome | biome: ENVO:00009003; feature: ENVO:2100002; material: ENVO:00002003...
GTACTCGTTCAGCTTCTGGGGCTGATACTGCGTTGCGATGCCAACGGTATCGATGTTGGAGTTGACGCAGTTGGACAGCGGGAAGTCCACGATACGGTATTTGCCGCCAAAGGACACCGCCGGTTTTGCCGTTTTCTGTGTCAGCGCGTACAAACGCGAGCCACGTCCGCCGGCAAGGATCATTGCCACGATTTCTTTTGCCATAGCTTTATTCTCCCCTTTAACATTTCCTGATATTTGGTGGAAATGGTTCAACAATGTTGGTTCGGCCCGGCCTTATTTTTCGGCCTTGTCCGCCTTCTTGGCGCGGGGCTTACGGGCGGGCTTTTCAGCCGGTTCCGCTGCCTTTTCTGCCTTGGGCTTACGGCCCCGTTTTGCAGGAGCCTTTTCTTCCGCAGGTGCAGCTTCTGCCTTCGGTTTGCGGCCGCGCTTTGCAGGGGCTTTTTCCTCCGCAGGTGCAGCTTCTGCCTTGGGTTTGCGGCCACGCTTTGCAGGTGCCTTTTCCTCAGCCTTTTCGGCCTTTGCGGTCTTGGAAGCCTTCTTGGGTGCAGCCTTTTCCGCTGCCTTCTCCTCGGCGGTCTTGCGGGTGCGTTTTGCAGGCACCTCGAAATAAAGCACGCTCATGGGAGGCAGCGTGATGGTGATGCTCTGCTCGAAGCCGTGGAGCGGCTTCTTCTTGGAGCGGACAGCCTTGTTGTGGACAGTGCCAGCACCGCCGAACGCCTCGTCGTCGCTGTTCAGGATCTCCTTGTAGGTGCCGGAGTTCGGCGCGCCCAGGGTGTATCCCTCGCGCAGGACGGGGTTGAAGTTGCAGACCACGAGGATCTGCTTGCCGTTTGCATCCTTGCGCAGGAAGGCCACGACGCTCTGACGGGAGTCGTCGGGGACGATCCACTGGAAGCCCTCCCAGCTGTAGTCGATCTGCCAGAAGGCGGGATGGTCCTTGTAGAACTTGTTCAGGGTCTTGACGTAGGTCTGCAGCTCGGTGTGCTTGTCGTAGCCCAGCAGCATCCAGTCCAGAGACTTGGTCTCGTTCCACTCAGTGAACTGGCCGAACTCCTGACCCATGAACAGCAGCTTCTTGCCGGGGTGAGCCATCATGTAGCCAAAGAAGGTGCGCAGGTTTGCAAACTTGGCCTCATAGTCACCGGGCATCTTGTTGATGAGGCTGCCCTTGCCGTGGACGACTTCGTCGTGGCTGATGGGCAGCACGAAGTTCTCGCTGAAGGCGTAGAAGAAGCTGAACGTGACCTTGTTGTGGTTGCCCGAACGGAAGAGCGGGTCCGTCTTCATGTAGCTGAGCATGTCGTTCATCCAGCCCATGTTCCACTTGAAATTGAAGCCCAGGCCGCCGTCGGAGGCGGGTTTCGTGACCATCGGCCACGCGGTGGACTCCTCTGCGATCATGTACTTGTGGGGGTGACGGCCCAGAATCGTATCGTTGAGCTTGCGCAGGAATGCCACAGCCTCAAGGTTCTCCTTGCCGCCGTTCTTGTTGGGCTCCCACTCGCCCTGCTTACGGTTGTAGTCCAGATAGAGCATGGAAGCCACAGCGTCCACACGCAGGCCGTCGATGTGGTACTGCTCCAGCCAGTAGAGCGCGCTGGAGATGAGGAAGCTCTGCACCTCGCTGCGGCCAAAGTCGAACACCATGGTACCCCACTCTTTGTGCTCACCGCGCTTGGGGTTCGGGTCTTCGTAGCAGGCTTCGCCATCGAAGTTGTACAGGCCGAACTGGTCTTTCGGGAAGTGAGCCGGCACCCAGTCCATGATGACGCCGATGCCCGCCTCATGCATCTTGTCCACGAAAGCCATCAGGTCCTTCGGAGTGCCGTAGCGGCTGGTGGGGGCGAAATAGCCCGTCACCTGATAGCCCCAGCTGCCATCGAAGGGGTACTCCATGACGGGCAGCAGCTCCACGTGGGTGTAGCCCATCTCGGTGATGTACGGGATGAGCTCGTCGGCCAGCTCGGAGTAATTGTAGGGCAGGCCGCCCTCTTTCTGCTTCCAGCTGCCGGCGTGCATCTCGTAGATGTTCATGGGGCCGTTGATGACATCGGCCTTCTTCTGGGCGTTCTGCCATGCCTCGTCGTGCCAGACAAAGCCGTTCAAATCGTAGACCTTGCTGCCGTTCGAGGGGCGGGTCTCTGCGTGGAACGCATAGGGGTCAGCCTTGTAGACAAGGTCGCCCGCCCGGGTGGTCACGCAATATTTGTAAACGTCGTATTCCTTCATGCCCGGGATGAACAGCTCCCACACGGAGTCATTGTCCACCTTGCGCATCGGGTGGCTGCCCGGTTTCCAGCTATTGAAATCGCCTACTACGCTGATGGCCGTCGCGTGCGGTGCCCAGACGCGGAACACCACGCCTGTCTCCCCGGCCCGCTGCTCGATGTGTGCGCCAAAATAGCGGTACGCTTCACAGTTATTGCCCTGCTTGAACAAATACACCGGAAGGTCCGATGGATTGCTGCGGGTCTTTTCCTCAGTCGGTTTCATAAACAGCTCCTCCCCGCACAGGCCGCATGGGCAGTCCTGTGCCTTTTACTCTCTTATATTAAAGAATTTCGTCGGATTTTTCAAGAGTTTTCTTGTAGAATATACCATAATCTTTTCGTCGATATTTTTCTTATATATACAACATCTCCAATTTTAGACAAGAAATATCAGCAGACTTAACAGAATAAAGACAAAAAAGAAACATCCGCCCCGAATTTTGCACATTTGGCAAAAAATCAGAGCGGATGTTTTTCCACTATTTTACTTCAATTTTTCAAAGGCGCATCAGCCCACGACGTAGACGTTGACGTTGATGGCACCGTTGATGACAGACTCCGCATAAGTCTCATAGAACAGGTCCACGAGGATGCGGCCATCCTGCACGGCGATGCCGGTGTCGGTGGCTACCGCGTAGCCATAGACGAAGCTGCCGTCGGTGGAGGTGATATACAGCAGGGTGCCGTAGGGGATGACATCGGGGTCAACGGCCACGGTGCCGTAACCCAGACCCAGACCGGAAGAACCCTTGCCCGACTTGGAATAATAGCCGGTGGCCTTTCCGGTAAGGACCTTGCTGTAGCTGGCGGGGGCGTTGGTGGTGCCGTCCGGGCCGGTCAGGGGCGAGACGGGCGCACCGGCGCCATAGGTCTTGACCACATGGTCGGTAGGCTCCACGGTGGTGGTCACATCGGTGACGACGCTGTTTTCCAGCTCGCCGTCCACCCAGCGCTCCCGGGTGGTGACGGTCTGCTGGCCCTCAGAGCCATGCTGCAGGGTGGTAGCACGGTTGGTGTTGCGGAAGTAGAGGCTGGTGTAGACGTACTCCGTGTCGTAGGGGACAGCCTGCGTCTCCACCTTGTCCTGATACTCGACGCGGTGGACTTCAATCTTGCTGCCAGCCGTGACCATCGCGCTGAGGGCGGGTTCGGTATAGTCGTCCCCCTCCAGAGTGATGCCGGCACATTCCAGAGCATCGGCGACGGTACCCACCACCATCTTGACGGGGTACTCCTGACCTTCAGCCTCAATGGTGACGCTGAAGGCGCGCTCGATGTTCAGGGATGCCAGACTGCCGGCAAAGGCAGTGTAATAGACTTCGTCTCCTTCCTCGGCCTCGATGCCGGAAAGGCTCATAACGCGGGCAGGGTCGCTCTCGGAAGTGAGGACCACCTGCCGCGCACCGTGGGAGTCTGTGACGTAGGTCAGCCGCAGATTCGCGGCGGTCACAGCCAGCGTGAACACGAGACACGCAGCCATGACGCAGAACGCCAGCACACGGGATGAGGCTGCACGGGTGCAGCCGGGCAATGCTTTCTTAAATTTGACGGAAGCGATACGAGACAACTCCTCTCTTTTCAGATTTTGGAATGGACAGCGGGCCTGTATCTCAAGGCCCGTCAGACTGTGCGTAAATGCCCCGCACAGCGGGCGCCGCAAAAGCGGCTTTTCACTTCACCGTGATGAATTTTATGCGCTGCAACGTGTGTTGAGCGGACGCTATTTTAGCAGACTGAGGCCGTTTTGTCAAATCGAAGGTCAGGCGCTCGTCAATTCCTTCACATAGTTTTTTGTGCATTCTGTACATAGTTTGCTCTCGATTTCATGAAATTCAATGATTTCTCTCCGATTTTTTCGCAAAAATAAAGTCATACTTGTTCATATATTTTTAACATTTGAGTTAACATTTCCGAGGTGTTTTTTGCAGTATTTCCAGCCCGCTTTGCGACGTCAAACCGGCCATAACCGGCTTATTTTCGACACAAATCATGGACTGTTTTCTGACTGTTTTCAAGAGAAAAAACGGGGTCTATTTCTCTCCGAAAAAGGCCGTTTGGCAAAATGCCTAACCCGCCAAATTCTCAATAAAAAAGTATGTACTTCCGCCCACTGCCGTTCTGCGCTACAATCGGGCCAGATGCAAACGCAAAACCAAATGAAAGGAGTTTTACCATGCAGATCAATATCACAGCCCGGGACTTCGGCGGCACAGAATTCCTCGCCCAGCCCCACCGGCTGCATCTGGGCGCACAGAAAGCCGAGGGTGTGGACCAGCTGGAATTCAGCCTGCCGGAGCAGTGGAACGGGTGTGTCGTCACCCTCCACATCCGGCACGCGGACGGCACGCTGGCCGAGCCGCTGGCGCTGGACGAAGCAGGCTGCGTCGGCGTGGGCCGGAGCTTTACCGGCTGGGCCAGCGGCGAGTGGATGCTGGCCGCTGCCAACGGCAATGGCTACACCGCCTACACCCGGCCCGGCCAGTACGACGTCCACGGCATCCTCCCCACCGAGGGCGGCGGTGAGGAGCTGACGCCCTCGATCTACGAACAGTTCATCGCCCGGGTGGTGGACAGCGCCAATGCCGCCGCAGAGGCCGCCAAACGTGCCGCCTCCGGCGAGGCAAACGCCAAACAGAGCGCCAGCGAGGCCGCAGTTTCCGCCCAGCAGACCGCCGCCAGCGCCACCCTGGCCGCAGGCTATGCCGAGCAGGCCGAAGCCGCTGCCGACCGTGCCGCCTCCTATGCCCCCTCGGAGGGCGCTGTGCTGAGCGTCAACGGCAAGAGCGGTGCCGTCCGGCTGAACGCACTGGACGTCTGGGCCTTGCCCCGCCCTGTCTCACCGAAAGTCGGCCAGCTGGTGCGGGTGGTGAAGGTCGATGCCTCCACCGGCGCACTGACCGTAGACACCATCAGCACCGACAGCCTCAGCGGGCTGGGCAGCAAAGAAAAAGAGCTTCTGCTCAAGCTGCTGGGCTCTGTCAGCTACACCGACAGCAGCGCCAAAAATGCCCTTGAGGCCCTCAAAAAACTGTGGGACACCACGCCGCCCACTCCCCTGCCCGACCCGGACATCATCCCGGTGGAGAAGGTGACTCTGAGCCAGCACACGCTGGAACTGAGCCGGGGCAGCACTGCCGACCTCAGCGCCTCCATCGCGCCCCCGGACGCCACCGACCAGACGGTATTGTGGAGCGTTTCGCCGACGGACATCGTCTCGGTGGATGCGGGCCGCGTCACTGCCCTCAAGAAGGGTTCTGCCGTCGTCACTGCCACCTCCGACAGCAAGAGCGACAGCTGCACCGTCACAGTGACTCCCGCCGTCTACCGCATCGAGACGGCCCACACCGACAGCGGCGACATCCCCGCGTGGGACACTTATCCCGCCAAGTCCGAGTTCTTCATGCCATTGACTGCTAAGAAAGCGGGCCTGCTGCTCCGCTCGCTGGAATTCCGCGTCAAGGGCTATATGCCGGGCAAAATGCGCACCGTCCTGCGCAAGTACGGCACCACGACCGCCCTGGCAGACAAGTCCATCGACCTTGTCCGCGGCTACAACGATGTAGTGCTGGACATGGGCAGCATCGCGCTGGAAAAGGGCGTCGAATACCAGCTCTATTTCGCCGCCGCCAACAACTTCTATCCGCCCTCTGTCGATTCCTCCTGGGTCGCCGCAAACGACTGCATCGACATCGCACACGGCAGCGCCTACTATGGTGATAACACCACCCTCATCTTCTCGGGTACCGTTGTGCTGCAGGAGACCTGAACCACACCGAACACATATCCTGAAACAGAAAGAGAGGTACTGACTATGACCCATCACAAAATTTCCGCATCCACTCTGGCCCGCACCGCTGCGCTGGCGCTGGCCCTGACCAATCAGGTGCTCAGCGCCGTGGGCAAGCCCATGCTGCCCATCGAGAGCGCCCAGCTGGAACAGCTCATTTCCAGCGGCCTGACCGTTGCCGCCGCCCTCGCCAGCTGGTGGAACAACAACAGCTTCACCCCTGAGGCCATCGAGGCCGACGACTTCATGACCCGCCTGAAGCAGCAGAAGCGATAAACGCATAAGCGAACACAGCGCCCCGGAGCAGTCTGCTCCGGGGCGCTGTGTTGTGTTTGAAGAAAAGTTTATCTCAGGCGTTCCACTGAACATCCTCTGCGGCCACATGGCCGTCCTGCACGCTGATGACAGCGGCGCGGGCATCCATGTCGGATGTCTTTTTGAAAAGGCCCGTGTAGATGGTCATGCCAGCCATCATCAGGACAGCCAGTGCAAGGCCGACCAAACGAATCATCATACCGTCAACATTCTCGTTCATGATACCTTCTCCTTTTCCTCTTTGCGGCCCGGCAGACACCATTCTGCCGCAGCCCGCATCCCAATTTTCCGCTGCGGACCCCCTCTATCGGCCCGCAGTGATGCATTTCCCAAGACATTCCAAAGAAAAAAGCCTAGAGTAAACACACCCCAGGCTCCATTGTCTGTCTGCTTAGTATAATAGTCTCTTTTGCAGTTTTTGTCAAGAGGGAGATGAAGGAATCTCAACCGCCGGATATGCGCAGCCGTGCTCCCCAGTCCGCTGGGAAACTTCTGCTAAACAAAAACGGCTCTGCCGAAGCGGCATCGTACGGCCAACTTCCCCGGGTTGCGGCTCCCAGCGTCTATTTCGGCCCTTGGGCGGGCCTCATATCCTGCTGGCCGCGGCCCCAACAGCTCCTCCCTGTTTCCGCCGCTGGCGGCGGTCGTCGCTGTTGCACTTGCTGAACTGGGGAGCATCGCTGGGGCGGCTCCGCCGCCCACGCGATGCTTGAGCAATTATTCGAAATGCGCATCCGGCTCGCCCCTCCGGGGCAACCGCCGGATATGCGCAGCCGTGCTCCCCAGTTCGCTGGGAAACTTCTGTTAAACAAAAACGGCTCTGCCGAAGCAGAGCCGTAAAAGCCGTAATACGGTAAAATCAGCGCTTGCTGAACTGGGGAGCACGACGTGCAGCCTTCAGACCGTACTTCTTGCGCTCCTTCATACGAGGATCGCGGGTCAGGAAGCCAGCCTTCTTCAGAACAGCGCGGTTCTCATCGCTCTGCTGCAGCAGGGCGCGGCTCAGGCCGTGGCGGATAGCGCCAGCCTGGCCGGAAACACCGCCGCCGGAAACGCGGACGACGACGTCATACTTGCCCTCGAGGCCCAGCAGGACCAGCGGAGAGCGGACGATCAGCTTCAGGGTCTCCAGACCGAAGTAGTTGTCGATGTCACGGTCGTTGATGGTGACCTTGCCAGTGCCCTGGTAGACGCGCACGCGGGCAACGGAATCCTTACGACGACCAGTGCCGTAGAAATAAGGTTTGGTTTCGTACATGTTCGATTGCCTCCTTCTTAGAACTCGATCTTCTCGGGCTTCTGAGCTGCGTGAGCGTGCTCGGCACCCTGGTAGCAGTGCAGGCGGGTCAGAGCCTTAGCACCGATGGTGTTGGAAGGGATCATGCCCTTGACAGCGTAGGTCATAGCCAGGTCGCTGTTCTCAGCCATCAGCTTGCTGTACTGGACCTTCTTCAGGCCGCCGATGAACTTGCTGTGGGTGATGTGGAACTTCTGCTCGGCCTTCTTGCCGGTCAGAACAGCCTTGTCGCAGTTGATGACAACAACGAAATCGCCGCAGTCAACGTTGGGGGTGTAATCGACCTTCTGCTTGCCGCGCAGCAGAACAGCGGCCTCAGCAGCGACGTGGCCCAGGCTCTTGCCGGCAGCGTCGAGCAGATACCACTTGCGCTCGACTTCAGCGGGCTTTACGAGAGTAGTGCTCATATCTATTTCCTCCTGATAAGCTTTTTGTACGTTTCAGGCACCCTTTTGGGGCGCGAGTGTCAGTATACAACACAAAAACGCGCCTGTCAACATGATTTTTGGATTTTTTCGGCGGAAATTTTTGAAACTCTCAAAATCGCTTGTTTTCTCTCAAATCCTCTTGATTTCTGAATTCCGATTTTTGTAAAAGTTTTTTGCCCGCCCCGGCATATTTTTGCCATTTGCCCGCTACAAATCCCGCTGCGGTTGTGGTATACTATAAAGGATATGGGCGGTGCACAGCTGCCCTTGCCAACACAAGGAGAATACATCCATGCCAAATGAGATCGACCGCACTTCTTCGGCGCAGCGCCGCAGCTCCAAGCTGCTGACGGCGATGGCCATTTTCATCTGTCTGGGCATCGCAGCCTACATGGTGCTCACCCTGCTGGTGAACCGGCAGACCCCCGCGACACCCGACACCCACTATACCGGCACGAATGGCATCTCTGTCTACTACGACAGCAGCGTGTGGAGCGTGTGCCGCATGACCGAGGACGCAACCCTCGGCACCGTGCTGGAGCTTGCCACCGCCGACACGGCAGACAGCGAGGACTATCAGGCCGTGCTGTTGCAGCGCGGCACCGCCGACAGCTACGAAAGCTTTATCGAGGACTCGGAAGCCGACCTCAAGCAGGCCTACGGCGTCATCAAGCCCCGCAAGGTCAACCTGACCGTGGAGGGTGCAGCGGTGGAAGCGGTGCGCTGTGATATCCGCACCTACTACGCCGTGCTGGCCACCATTACCTATGACAGCGGCGATGTGGTCTATGTCTCGGCGCTGACAAAGCTGGCGTCCATCAGCGATGTGGTCAATCTGGTAGAAAGCGTGAGCCTGTCATGAGTGATCTTCGTGCAATGCAGCGGCTTTGCGGTCTGATGCGCAAGGCCGTACAGGACTATGAAATGATCGCCCCCGGCGACCGGGTGATGGTGGGCGTTTCCGGCGGCAAGGACAGCGTGGCGCTGACCATCGGCCTTTCCATGCTGCGCAAGTACATCGGCTTTGATTACGAGGTGGTGGCGGTCACGCTGGACCCGCAGTTCGACCATCAGCCCATGGACTACTCCGCGCTGGCAGAGCTGTTCCGGCAGCACGGCATCCCCTACGAGGTGCACCGCACCGAGATCGGCCCGGTGGTGTTCGAGTACCGCAAGGAGAAGAACCCCTGCGCCCTGTGTGCCAAGCTGCGGCGGGGCGCGCTGCATACCGCCGCGCAGGAGCTGGGCTGCAACAAGGTGGCGCTGGGGCATCATCTGGACGATGCCGTGGAGACCTTTTATATGAACCTCTGGCGGGAGGGACGCATCGGCTGCTTCTCGCCGGTGACCTACCTCTCCCAGCGGGATCTCACCCTCATCCGCCCCATGCTGCTGGCAACCGAGTACGAGGTGCAGTGCGCCGTGCGGGAGGCGGACTTGCCCATCGTGAAAAGCCGCTGCCCCGCCGACGGCGTTACCGTGCGGGAACAGACCAAGGAATTTGTGCAGGAGCGCTGCCGCACCGACCACGCCTTCCGCCAAAAGACGCTCCATGCTTTGCAGGAGAGCGGCATTGACGGCTGGCGTCCCGTCCACACGGGCCGGGGCAGCTTTATCGTACCAAAAAAGGAAACAGATCATGCAGAAACAACCGTTTGAAAAACACGTCTGGGCCGAGATCGACCTCGAGGCCCTTCGGTATAATTTCCGGGAGGTAAAGGCCCGGGCAGGGGCGCTGCCCCTGTGCGCAGTAGTCAAGGCGGACAGCTACGGCCACGGCGCGGTACAGTGCGCCCGGGTGTTTGCCGAGGAGGGCGCCGCATGGCTGGCGGTCAGCTGTCTGACCGAAGCTGTGCAGCTGCGCAAGGCGGGACAGACTTTGCCCATCCTCATTCTGGGGCATGTGCAGCCCGCCTACGCCGCCGCTCTGATCCAGAACGACATCACCGTGGCCTGCTACTCCCTTGCGCAGGCACACGCCCTGAGCGAAGCCGCCGTGGCGGCAGGCGGCAGGGTACACATCCACCTCAAGGCCGACACCGGCATGGGGCGCATCGGCTTTGCCCTGCGCACCGATTTTGACGCCGCCATCCGGGAGATGCTGGAGGCTTGTGCGCTGCCCGGGCTGGAAATGACCGGCCTGTTCCAGCATTTTTCCGTGGCCGATGATACCGCCCCGGAGAATGTGGCCTACACCGCCGAGCAGCACGCACTGTTCGTGAAAGCCTTCCACGCACTGAAGGCCGCCGGGCGGGAGCCTGCCCTTGTGCACTGTGACAACTCTGCCGGGGTCATGCTGCACCCGGACTGGCCGGAGGGCTTGCCCCGGGAGCGCTGCATGGCGCGCCCCGGCATCATCCTGTACGGCTACGACCCCAGCGACGAGGTGCGCTTTGGACGCTTTAAGCCGGTAATGACCCTTAAGACCGTGGTGAGCATGATCAAGGAGATGCAGCCCGGCCAGTGCGCCAGCTACGGCCGCCGCTTTACCGCCGAAAAGCCCACCAAGGTAGCCACCCTTTGCACCGGCTATGCCGACGGCTACCCCCGGCTGCTCAGCTGCGGCAAAGGCATGGTGGAGATCCACGGCAAGGCCTGCCCGGTACTGGGCCGGGTGTGCATGGATCAGATGATGGTGGACGTGACCGATGTACCGGAAGTGCGCGAGGACGATGAAGCCATCCTGTGGGGCGGCACCGTGAGCGACACCGCAGAGACCATTGCCCGCAAGACCGACACCATCCCCTATGAAGTGCTGTGCGGCGTTTCCCGCCGCGTGCCCCGCGTCTACCGCGACCACGGACAGATCGTGGCCGTGGAGGACTGGATCTTAGAAGCATAAAGCTGCCCGGAGGAACTACATGGCAAGAGACAACATCCGCAACTTCTGCATCATTGCACATATCGACCACGGCAAATCCACCCTGTCCGACCGCATTCTGGAGCTGACCAAGAGCGTGGACGAGCGCACCATGGAGGATCAGATCCTGGACAACATGGATATCGAGCGCGAGCGCGGCATTACCATCAAGGCGCGTGCCGTGACCATGAACTATACTGCAAAGGACGGCAAGACCTACGAGTTCAACCTGATCGACACCCCGGGTCACGTGGACTTTGCCTACGAGGTCAGCCGCAGTCTGGCCGCCTGCGAGGGCGCCATTCTGGTGGTGGACGCCACGCAGGGCGTGGAAGCGCAGACGCTGGCCAACACCTATATGGCACTGGAGCACGATCTGGAGCTGGTGCCCATCCTGAACAAGATCGACCTGCCCAGCGCCCACCCGGACGAGGTGGCGCAGGAGGTGGAGGACGTGATCGGCCTGCCCTGCATGGACGCGCCCCGCGTCTCCGCCAAGACCGGCCTGAACGTCGATCAGGTGCTGGAGCGTGTGGTCAGCGATATCCCCGCCCCCACCGGTGACC